>LGVF01012397.1_pt1 | contig 18479 bp, 18 predicted proteins | sample 469901 | NCBI WGS metagenome assembly LGVF01 (sample SAMN03893561, study PRJNA290197) | marine sediment metagenome | material: sediment; isolation source: combined push core samples #3730, #5133, and #5579 collected at Hydrate Ridge | place: Pacific Ocean: Hydrate Ridge
AACCTCAGACCGGAAAGCAAGAAGATAGTTGAGATTTTTTTACTTGGTTTACCCCCCAAATAGAGAGTTCCTTCATGTCTAGATCATTACAAAATCTCAGCGGGAAAGTCGGTTTGTGAATGATGGTTTTCAAGCATAATTTGTGAAATGTTGACGTTCACCCTAAACTGGTGTGCTTGAGTGTAATTTGAGGTACTCATGGAAAATTCAGAAAATATGAAATCTAAGCCCAGAGAATCAACGAGTACACCAGCAATTGCAGTTGTTGTTCATCAACAAGAGCACTACTTGGCCCTACTGTCGAGTGGGGTAATTAATGCAAAAACACATCGGGGGGTGTTGACAGTATTTTGCATTACTTCATCTAATGAAATACCAGAGTGGTTTTGCCTACCTCCTGAGTATGTAGATCACACTATCATTCTTAAAAATATAGCAGGAAAAAAAGCTCTTAACAGGCTTTTAAAGGAGCTGAAACTTATAAAACCGATATTGGTCGGCCTTGCAATGAGTGACCAAAAAGGTGGACACCGGTATCTAGCCGGAAAGAAGTTTGAGCCGATTCTTCAACAATTGAATTGTCCCATTTACATCTTAAAAAGTACACCTGGATGGATCTTTAACGAAAAGAGTGAATCAGCATTTCTTCCTTTCTGGGATGATAGTAATACACGATTTGCAATACAAACTGCCCTTGATCTAGATCTCAGTATCAAGATTACTACTGGTAAAACCCTCAATCCCACCATCGACTCGGCTGAACAACAGATGCAGGAAGAGGAATTTCAAATTCAAACTAAACAATGGCACAATAATTCACGTTTCCAAACCAAGTTACTATTCAGTTTTGATGAAGAAAAAGCTTTGCTTGAAGAAGCAAAAAATTATGATTTTTTATTGGTAGGAGCCAGTAAAGGTAATCAACTAGCACGTACGCTGTTTGGTGACTATAGAAACCGATTAGTCAATCGGTTCAGTGGGCCAGTGATCATACTACGAGAATCTCAAGGCAAAACTGGAGCAGCATTGTTCAAGGGATGGTCGTTTCTCGACAAGCTACTACCAACATTAACAAGAGAAGACCGTATTGAGGCGTATCGGCAGATAAGACGATCGGCGCGTCCGAATAGAGACTTTTATAGCATGATAGCTCTATCTGCTGGAATAGCTTCGTTGGGATTATTGTTAAATAGTGCGGCAGTTATTATTGGTGCAATGTTGGTCGCACCTCTCATGTCGGCCATTACTGGAATGGGAATGGCAATAATTCAAGGTGATCTTCGGTTTCTCCTTTTAACATTTAAAGGTGTAGTACGTGGATCTACAGCCGCAATTTTTGCAGGAATTATCTTTGGACTAATTAATATTGAGGGAAATGTAACACAGGAGATATTAAATCGAACCGAGCCATCAAGTTTAGATCTTGTAGTAGCCCTTATTTCTGGGGTTGCAGCAGCATATGCGCTCAGTCGAAAAAATGTGGCAAACTCTTTACCGGGAGTTGCTATAGCTGTTGCACTTGTTCCACCTCTTGCCACAATGGGTGTGTGCATATCAATCGGTCTCTGGGGGCTGGCCTTCGGGGCGTTTAAACTGTTTTTAAGCAATATGGTTGCTATAGTTTTTGCGAGTGCTGTGGTTTTTGCATCGCTTGGTTTTAAACCAAACATTGATACGACCCAAGACCATAGAAGGCTAAAAGTATTTCAACGTTCATTTATTGCATCAGGAATTTTGGTTGTACTTATGTTTGGTATTTTGCTTTCACAAACTGTTGAAGAAATTGAGGATGCTTCATTAAATGATAAAGTTAAACTTACACTAGCGTATCATTTGAAGAAACTTGATATTAGGGCAAGTGTCTCCGATTGGAAAATATCGACGACCCAACAAGGAGAATTCAAAGTTGATCTTCAAGTAAATTCAGCTACTCAAATTACCAATAAACAGGTTAAAGCTCTTGAAGAAAAACTAGAGGAAAGCCTAGAGAAACGAGTCTCTCTTGACGTAACAGTTACGCCTGTCAGTTTATTGCATGCCGATTAAGTTAAGTTGCGATTTAGTTTTAACTAAGGAGATGATGGATGACCATGTTTTGGATATTTACTATACATCTCGAGCTGGTGTTCATTTCAGAGGTTGAGATTTCCAGACGTTATCGCAAGTTGTTCATGAGATAACGACTGGTTGGTTTTATCAGACAGATGATAATTGTTAGGAAGTTTCCATGCACCGCCAACTAATATTTGGATGCCAGGTGGTAGTTTGTATTACCATGATGCTCTTGATAACCTCTTTGTCCGTAGCTGCCGAGGAGAGTGAAGGATAAAACGCCAGTCACCATCGTCATGGGGGGGCAGCTCTTGCTGGAATATTCGTCGGCCTGGCAATTGGAACTGCGGTCGCGAAACCGCCACCAACTTCGACAACTATTGTCGTCCAAGGTGCAACATACTACACCGCAGATGGAGTCTACTATCAGCCTGTACAGGCAGGAGGGTATGTTGTAGTCGCCGCTCCTCCTGGCTATTGAACAAGACCCGCTCAAGGAAGCCGATGGCTCCCAAAACCAGTGACCTTTCGTGAGTTTGAGAACAAAGTTAAGTTACAGCCAAATTGTAGCTTCTCTGCGACAGGGCTAGATTTGAACAGAACACAAATTTCAAAAGGTAGTCCTCCGTAAAGTGGTTGAGCTTCGACCTACCAATCCGAATCATGTACCACTCTTTACTGACAAGGTGAGGTTTATACTTCAAGTTTCTAACTTTTATTGACGATCTTCTTCATTATCAGGTCAGATTGTAGTTCATTTCCTATTTGAAATAAATGTTGTCCTTCCTGCTTAAATCCCATCTTCTCATAGAATGTGATTGCATTGACATTTTTTTCCCATACACCTAGCCAGACATACTTCTTTCTGTTTTGTTTTGCTTGCTGAAAGACATATTCCATTAATACTTTACCTAATCCTTTTCCTTCATATTCTTTCCGTACATATATTCTCTCAACTTCAACAGATTCAGGATCATTAATATCAGACTGAGCTGGTGTATAATTAATCTTTGCATATCCGGCCAATTCACTGTCGAAATAAATAAAATAAAACTTGCAGTATGCATTCCTCAGTTCTTGTGCCAGTTTTTCCATGCTAAATGATTCTCGAAGATACTTGTTCATTGTTTCTGGACTATTCATTGACCTAAATGTCTCATCAAACGTTTCATATCCAATCAAGTGTAAGGTATTTAATTCATTTAACAAACACTGTCTTATGATAATCTTCATCTGCCGTCCTTTATGCGATTGATGCTTAAATTAAATTCACTACGGAGTTTAGGAACCCTGTTATTTTCAGTTTTTATGGATGGAGTACCAACTTTTTCGGCCTGATGTAATAACGAAAGTAACCGACGAGATTAGAACTGATGAAAAGAGCCTCCATGAGTACAGCCGCTGGGGAGCCAGCAAGATAGTTATGTGTAATCCAGATCATTGTGCCTACCAGCATCAACTGCCTGAGGAGTTTATCTTCCTTACTGAAAGAGGCAACAGTCGTAAAGACGGTTGCAGTACAGCCAAGGACAGACAGTAATCCTTCAAAAGAAAGCGTTGAAATGACAAATGTGATAAGAATGAAGCCCCCCATCATCCTTTTCGATGATGTAAACAGGCAGGTGGTGAAACGAGCTGCGGCAAGCAACCCTAGAAAAGCAGCAGTCCAGTGTCCCAACAACATAAAATGACAGGAAATAAATGTTGCGGAAACAATCAAACATGCCACAATCTTCTTTCTCTCTTTAAATTGGAAAGAGAGAATATCAAAGCATATAGCGATCCCAATCAGAATTTGGGACAAAACAAAATTGGATATCAATGGTCTACCTCTGGTGAAATGCTGAACATATATTAACAAGAAAACTTGTACAATATTTACAATCAAATCTCACTAGTACAAGCGGCTCTGTCTTTTTTTCTATCGAAGATTGAAGACTATTCTGTGAAGCTACATTCTCAGTTGGATTGACCGGTTTACTTATAGAAAATCAAAGAGATACAGGAACAAGATCAACACGATGCTAGTACCAGGTGGCTGAGATTGTCATTGGTTATATTTCCAACTATTTGATATATACATTTATAACCTGTTGACACTGGAAAGAAGAGAACGGTTCGTTAGCTTTTCCATTTTTACTGCTTTAATATAGGAGAAGGTGAAAATCCTGATAGAAAAACAAAACTGGACGACTTTTTCCACTTATTACACTTTTGGATGACATATTGTTTCGGGATTTTAATGGAGTGGGACGATTGATAAAACGCTCTTTGTTAATGTAAGGAGAGAGTGTGGCAACGGCAACACTAAAGATATTGTTAGTGTACGAGTATCCAAAAAGACTTCGTACCGCTGAGTTTTCAAATTGGACGGGTAAAGCAGCAGACCAGTCAAGTGGGGTAGCCGAGCCGACCTTTCGGACCGTTCTATCAGTGGTTTGATTAAGCTGGCCAAATTTGCGATAGGATTTTCTCTCCAGAAATTGCTGAAACTTAATCCCTTGGTAATTATTTTCTTGTTTTTTATTACAGCTTTAATGGCGTAAGGCACTAAATTGAGTCACGCTCCAATCAAAAACTCAGGCTCATACCCCACTGTAAAAGTGTTTGATGTGGTATTGCGGATACTGAGGAAGTGCTTGTTGTTTTGATCAAATGGGCAAATGGGCGTGGTGCAATGTTCAAATCCGAACTTCTTATAAAAATATGGATCACCCAGGACAAAGAGAGGCTTTTCCATGATTCCTTTCTGTCGCAGGGAGAAACGAAGCAGCTCAGAACCTATCCCCTGTTTTTGCATTTGTGGTGCCACGGCTAATGGTGCCAGGTGGAGACCGCACACTTTTTTTGCGTTAAATGCATTGGAATAGGCAATATATGCTATAGCCTTGCTCCGATGAATACAGATCCATTCATGCAGAATTTTTTCGTTTTTATGGAGATTGTCAAATAACTGAACTTCATAATTACTGCCGGGGAATGCATGTCGCAGCAAAGCTGAAGCCTTAGGGTATTCTTCGGGGGTTAGTTTGCGAATCTTCATGATAGTAACTTACCTTTCAAACCAATCTCTTCTGCCACCTCACGCATGCCCATAATGGTATCCTGAATTAAAACCGAGACCTCAACTCCTAGCATTTCAGCACCTTTTTCAATGATTGACCGATCCACTCCTGCGGCAAACCGCTTGTCCTTCCATTTCTTCTTCACAGATTTAGCCTTCATATCCAGTACACTTTTTGAAGGACGTACAAGTGCAGTCGTGGTAACAAGCCCGGTCAATTCATCGATGGCGTAAAGCACTTTCTCCATTTCACTTTGAGGCTCAACGTCAGAGCAGATTCCCCATCCATGACTCACTACCGCTCGTATATATTCTTCCGGCCAATCGTGTTCTTTTAGAATTTCTTCTGCTTTTTTACAGTGCTGATCAGGAAATTGCTCGTAATCCAGATCATGGACCAACCCTATTATTCCCCATTGTTCTTCATCAGCATTATACTTTCTTGCGCAGTACCTCATCACTCCTTCCACAGCTAGACCATGTTTGATAAGACTTTCGGTCTGGTTGTATTTTTTCAGCAAATTAAAGGCTTCTTCACGTGTAGGTATTTGAGTCATGATAAATATTCCCTGTTTAATAATCTGGTAAGAAGTAGGTCAAAATGATTTTCATATTGAAATTATTATCTCCTCCAGTGATTTTCTGTTATTCTACACGAACAGTTGCCTCTTGCCTATTATCATAAAATCACATTGATCTTTCTTACGGAGATATTCAAATGGAAACAAATTTCCCCGTCACCTTGATATGTAAACTGCAGCCATTTGATAGTCACCTGGATGTTTGAAAATATAGAAAAATGCAGCCTGTGCAGTGCACCTGCAACTCATTCTTTTATGAACATAAACGGCAGAGAATATTGCCGCTGTGACCGCTGTATGGCAACCTTTCTCAATTCAACTCATTGGCTATCACCTGAAGAGGAATATGCACAATACCAAGACCACAAGAATGATTTGACCGATAGAGGGTATCGAACGTTCCTGTCCAGGCTCGCCCATCCTCTGTTGAAAAAATTAACACCCTGCAGAAGCGGACTTGATTACGGCTGCGGGCCGGGACCGGTATTGGCTGATATATTCTCTGAAGCCGGTCATACAGTAAGTCTCTTTGATCCATATTTTCATCCAGACCAATCCAAGCTTGACCGGACGTACGATTTTATCACCTGTACGGAAACCATTGAGCATTTCCACAGGCCGGCTGAAGAGTTTGCCCGTTTTGAGCGAATGCTCAGACCGGGGGGATGGCTGGGAATCATGACATGCTTTCAAACTGAAGATGGCCGTTTTTCGTCCTGGCACTATCGCCGCGACCCGACCCATGTCACCTTTTACCGGGAAACAACCCTCCGATACATTGCCGCACAATTTGGATGGTCATGTCAAATCCCCGTGAAAGATGTGGCGTTGATGCAAAAGCCCCTGAACCAATCATGCCGGAAGGAGACAAGAATTGGTGCGCCATGATATAAAGCTAAAATATTTCAAAACCCGCCTTGAGCAACGTCTCAAAGAGATAACTGCTGAACAGCAACGTCGGAAAGATGGAACAGCACCGGTGGAGCTTGACCAGGCACGGATTGGCCGTCTGTCACGTATGGATGCCATGCAGCAGCAGGCAATGGCCAAGGCTGCCGCCCGCCTCACTGATCTTGAAAAACAGCGTATTCAGTCCGCGCTCTTACGCATTCGAGCTGATGAATACGGGTACTGTGTAATCTGTGAAGAAGAGATCGCCCAAGGTCGTTTGCAGTTTGATCCCAGTGTCCTGCTCTGTATATCCTGTGCAGAAGAGAGGGAGGCGGGTTAGGAATCGGCAATGGGAAGCAATACGGTAAATGTGCTGCCGGTACCTAGAATACTGGTAACCTTGATACTGCCATGATGCGCTTCAATAATGGACTTTACCAGAGCAAGCCCCAGTCCGGTACCAAGAATTGTTCTGGTGTTCACATCTTTGACCCGATAGAATCGATTAAAGACGTTATCAAGATCCTCTTCCGGAATACCATAACCGGTATCCTGTACGGAGATGGATACATATTCATTTTCAACCATTGCAGAAATGGTGACATGACTGTTCTCCGGTGAATATTTAATTGCATTTGTTATCAAATTGGTCAACACCTCTTCCATACTTCTCAGATTTGCAAGCACCGGAGGCAACTCACCTGCTACCTGCAGATCGAGGACGATACTTTTTTCCACCGCTCCAGGGGAATGAAAGGCAACTTGTTCGGCGAGCAGGCCGGCTATATCCACCGCTTCTTTCTCGCTGCTGATAAGACCGGATTCTATCCTGGAAAGATCAAGCAGTTCAGAGACCATATCCGACAAACCAAGAATTTTTCCAGAAGCCCGCTCGAGTATTTCGCGCTGTTTATCGGTAACATCACCGGCCAGTCCGTCAAGAATCACTTTTATCTGCATCAACAACGAATTCATCGGACTTCGAACTTCATGACTCACCATGGAGACAAAATCAGACTTCATCTGCTCCATCTCTTTAAGCGCAGTGATATCATTGAGGACGGTAATAGTACCGATGTTAAAGCCGGCCCGACCAGGGAAAGGTGCACATTTGACATTGAAAATCCTGTTTGTATCACCGCTCTCCCAGGTTATCTCCTCGGTTATCTCCGCGCAAGCATCAACCGGCATGGCCAGGGCCCGGTCAATCATATCGCGCAGCTGTTCACCTACCTTAATATCCTCAATACTTCTGCCTAGAACAGCTTCACCGTGATAACCGATCATATGAAGAAAAGCGGGGTTTGCAAGAACCACACGTTTATCGCTGTCTGAGGCCATAACACCATCAGTAAGCCGGTTTACCATAACCCTTAACCGGGAATTGGTTTCTGCAATATCCTGAAGTGCGCGGTTATATTTTATCGCCTTTGCTACAACTGCTCTGAGCTGATCCGGTGTAAAAGGTTTGGGTATAAAATCAAAGGCACCTTTTTTCATGGCCCGTACAGAGTGATCGAGAGTTGCATAGCCGGTAATCACAATGACAACGGTATCAGGATGATGCTTTTTCACATGGGAAAGCACTTCGAAACCTGAGAGTACCGGCATCATGAGATCAACCAGAATGATATCAAAATGCTCTTTTTCAATCATCTGCAGCCCCTGCTCGCCATCGGCTGCAAGTGCTACTTCAAAACCTTCCTCACTCAATACCATTTGACAGGCATCACGAATTCGGGGTTCATCATCCACAACCAGAATTTTCAATCGGCTGATTTGCTCCAGTGAAACACCACTATTCATCTCTTTCTTATGCTCCATTTATCCAATCGAATCGAAATATATCTCGTTTGAGATAGTGACCACGGGGAACTCCAGGACAAAAGTTGTACCTTCCGGACCGGTTTTCTTGACAAATATTCGCCCTTCATTCTCTTTCATAACTCCATAAGCCATACTCAACCCCAGCCCGGTTCCTTTTCCAAGCTCCTTTGTGGTAAAAAAAGGGTCAAATATCTTTGATACATTTTCCTCGGGAATACCACCGCCGGTATCTGAAATTTCCAGGTATGCTTTTTCTGTTCCTTCCACCCAGGAAGTTTTCAGCGTCAGTTTCCCGTTTTCCTCCATCGCATCTATACCATTTATGATCAAATTGATGACTACTTGACATATTTGATTTAAATCAGCTCGAACCAGAACTTCATGATTCACTAACTCCTTAACCACTTCAACATGCATGAAAAGTCGCTGGTCACGGAGGAGCCTGAGGCTGTCAGTAACCAGTCTCTCAAGAGGAAAAACCTCCTTGGAAGTGTTTGATTGTCGGCTGTAAGCCAGCAAATTTTTAACGATGTCTCTGCACCGCTCCGCATCTTCAAGAACATAATCCAGGTTTTTACTCAGAGGATTTTCTGCTTCAATTTTCTCCCTCATCATATTCCCATACAACAGAATGCTCGTAAGGGGATTATTGATCTCATGGGCTACACCTGCAGCCAGCCGACCAAGAGAAGCCATTTTCTCGGTTTGACCAATTTGAGTCTGGGCATTTTGCAATTCCCGTTCTACAGCGAGTTTTTCCCGCATATCATTAAAAATCCCTGCAGTGCCTTCTTCCTTGCCATCTTTATAGATGATTGCGGCAGTCATCTCCACCGGGATTTCTTCACCGGATCGATTGATAATATCGATTCGGGTTACAGGTAACTTTCCTTTCCCTCCGAGATTTTCATCCCGGAGCTTTTTCATGATATCCCTGGCCACTCCTTCGGCATAGCAGCTTTCGATATGAATATCATTTATTTCATCGGCAGGGTAACCGAACAGCTCTTCGGCCGCCTTGTTAACAAGAATAATCTCTCCTCTACGATTGGCAGCTATAATTGCACTGACTGAACTCTGCACAACTTTGTCAATCAGTTCACGCGCATCACCGTAAAGTCTCTCAAGGACGTTAATCCTGGTGACATCACGAAAACTCTCAATAACGAATATAACCTCTCCATCGTCACCCAGAATGGGTGAAAACACGCGATCTTCCCATTTGTCGTCCCCGCTGTTGTCGATTGTATGCAGTAGGGCAGACTGGCCGACTTTATATTTAACAGTTTTTTGTAAAGGGCATTCTTCACTATTATCACATGGGAAAGACTGATTGGGGAAATGGATGGGATTTGTTTTCCTGCAGGTTTGGCCGACAATTGATGAGGATGATTCGTTGAAAATTTTTGAGAATTTGTCATTAACAGCAATGATCGTTCCATCAGGCTTGAGTACTCGAGTAGGGTATGACAGGGAATCAAAAACTCGAACACGCCAGTTAATCTCTTGTTGATCTCGTGTCATAATTCTGTTTACCAACTTGGTGCTATACGTATTTGGGCACAGAAAAAACTGTCTTAAGAGCCTCTGCGATGAGTATGGCCTTCTTTTCCTCTGTTATCAGGTAAATGCTTGTACCGGAACAGCCGGCGACAATGATCCGTAAATCATGCTTCTTCAAAGTAGTCAAAGCAGCATCTGCCACACCGAATCGATCCTGGAAATGGGGACCATGAAAATAGAGTAATTCTACCGGTTCGTTAAGAGCCATGGAAAGCGAAAAATTTTCGGCAACATCTGATAACAGTTTTCGAGATGATTGTTCATTGACACTTTCATATAGTAGAATAAACTGCAAAGTTTGATCATCTACCTGCTGCATTGCAGCCATTTCAAAACGACCCATACCGTTTTCAATTTCCTGCAGCTGTTCCCCCAATACAGTAAGTCTGTCCACAGGAAAGCTCAAGGTGGTGATAACAAGGTCTGTTTTTATATTAGACCCGTAAATTTTTATAACCGGTTCCCAGTACGTTGCTGCAGTTTCCACAATTAAATCTTCCTGATTAGAAGTCTCTTGCTCACCTGAGATTGAAACTGGCGGATGTTGACGGAACGGAGCATGATTCTCCGGAAGCAGAAATAGTGCCTTCAACCGTTCTGCAGCCTCATCAAGTCGATGATAGTCAGTATTTATTGCAAGTGCAGAGATGGAAGAGTTCATACCATATACCGGCAGTTCATTTTGACCGAATATAGTAAGCACAAGCCCGAGAATATTCAAACTTGACTGATGAGGGAACAGAGTCAAAGTGCCAACCGAGGCGGCAACTTCAGAACAGATTTTATGGGGTTGTAATAGATTGTCTATCAACTCCCCCACCAATGCATAATCAGTTTTTGTCATACAGAAACTGACACAGCCGCCAGATGTCTCATCCAGGCAGAGAAAAGATAAATTAATCTGCCGGCTGGCCAAATGGCTGAGGACATCTGTCAGCACACTTTCTTCGGGTGGAAGATCGGAAAGCGTTACCTGCACAAGTTCTGAGCTGAACTTCATGCCTCCGATCTTTATCTTATCAGTGCTTTCGATGCTGACCACCCTAAATGTTGCAATTAATAAGACAAAACAGAAAACCGGTTCACAGATCAGTCCTGGAACCGGTTTTTCGTCTACTAAAGTGTATCTTTAACTATCTCCATAAGCTTGTCGAGATCAATCGGCTTAGGAATAAAATCATCAGCAAGAGTGGTCTTGCCGCCCATATGGGTGTAATTTGTAGAACTAACAGCATCAGCCACTGCGGTCAGCAGAATTATCGGAATTTCTTTGTATTCTTCATCATTCTTCAACTCGTCACAAAGCTGGTATCCATCTTTGCGAGGCATCATCACATCAAGAATAATAAGGGCAGGTCTCTCAGCCTTGACTTTTTCCAGTCCTTCAATCCCATCATAGGCCTTAGCTACCTCAAAATTTTCACTCTCAAGCTTCATGGCCAGGGCTTCCACCAGATCGGTATCGTCATCGACGACCAGTATAAGTTGTTTGTCGCTCATGTACGTATTCCTCCAAATATTATTTATTTTTTTATCAGCTAATTTCGGGTCTGGGGTATAAGCCGGCTCGCCTAACGATTTCTTCCACCTTCTCTTCCCATTCTATTGCCATTATATGAAAACCAGCGACTCCTTCAACTTTTTTCAGACGTTCGATGGTTTCGATACAGATATCTACACCTTCGTCCGGCTGCTTTTCCTTGGGAACACTGGCCATTCGCTCAACAACATCTGCCGGTACATCCATTCCCGGAACCCTGTTCTTCATATAGCGGGCAGCACCGACTGATTTCATGGGTGTCACTCCCGCCAGGATGTAACATTTTTTATGTAAGCCCATTTTGCGTACGCCTTCCATCCAGAGCTCAAACTTTTCGATGTTAAAAATACACTGGGTCTGAATAAAATCTACTCCAGCTGCAATTTTTTTGGCCAGACGCATCACCCTCAATTCAAAAGGATCCGCAAAAGGATTGGCCGCTGCACCGATGAACATTTTCGGGGCACCTTTTATATCTGATCCTCCCTGGAATTTAGATTCATCGCGCATACCCTTTACCATCTGAATAAGCTGAATGGAATCAATGTCATGGACATTTGCCGCCATGGGATGATCACCGAACTTTGTGTGATCTCCAGACAGGCAGAGCATGGTATCAATCCCTAAAGAATACGCTCCGAGGATATCCGCCTGGATAGCCAGACGATTGCGATCGCGGGTAACCACCTGCAGCAGAGGATGCATCCCCTGTTGTTTTATAAGTACAGAACCTGCCAGACTTGACATCCGCACCATGGCAGTCTGATTATCTGTGACATTGACAGCATCGACAACACCTTCCAGATATTTAGCTTTGTCTGTTAATTCCTTAGCTACCGCCCCACGGGGAGGACCACATTCCGAAGTTACTGCCAGATGTCCCGCGGCTAATACTTTTTCTAAATTGCTCTCTGTTTTCATTCTGCTAAGTCCTCTCTAATAATCTTACGGGGTCCACCTCCTCCCCCAGATCGCCAATCTTTCGCAGGCATTATATCAAGAAATCTATCCTCCTGGCCAAGGGCCTTGAGTCTGTTCCAGATCAACTGCCAGGCACATTCAACATCATCACTGATCTCACACTTGCCATCGGTGGAACCGCCACAAGGCCCGTTCATCAATTGCTTGGCGCACTTGGCGATGGGGCAAATCCCTCCGGTTAGACCCAACAGACAGTCACCGCAGCCCTTACATCGTTCATCCCACACGCCCTGACTCAAAGAGCCACCCATGAACTTGGTGTTTAAAGCAGGAAAGACCGGTTTATCCTTAAAACGTGTGGCCAGCTGCTGTACGCCGCAACCACAGGCCATGGACAGAATGGCTTCTTCACTACCGATCATGGGTACAAGCTCTTCCACATACTCCGGATCGCATTGCCGTTCAAGGGTATGCTCTCGGATTTCAATGCTGCTGCCACTTTTCAACAGAGCCAGCTGCAATCCTGAGGCGAGCAGTCCGACTTCCTTGCGCCCTCCTGCAGCACATACAGTGACACACTCGTTGCAACCAAGCAGCAGAATACGTTTAAAAGGCTTGATGTATTCTATAATTTCTTCCAAAGGTTTCCGTTCAGCCGTAATCATTGTGGTTCTTTCTCCTTCTAATGTTCTGTCATTACAGTTGATGCCGCACGATAGCTAAGCCGCAACAGTTTTAATCGGACTGGGACCCAGTTTACGTATCTTCTCTGTTATTTCCGTTGCAATAAGTGCAAATCTATCCCCCATACCGGCTGAAATCCTGACCATCTCCAGCCGTTCAGGTTCAAGGCCTATTTCCTCAAGATAATTCTGGACATAGGTAACCAGCTTGGCAGCTTTGTCATTGCCGTTCTTGAAATGGCAGTCACCATCCAGGCATCCTGCAACATACACACCGTCTGCTCCTTTCTCAAAGGCCTTGGTGATGTGCAGGGCGTCTACCTTGCCGGAACAGGGTACGCGAATTATTTTCACATTGGACGGATAAGGGAGTCTTTGACTACCGGCCATATCCGCAGCCGTATATGCACAATAGTGGCAGCAAAACGCCACAATTACTGGTTCAAAATTTTCCATTATCCTACCACCTCTTCAAAAAGTTGTTCCAGCTTGGAGAGAATCTGATCATCCTCAAACTGCATCAGCTGGATTGCCTTTGCCGGACATTCAGTTGCACATATTCCGCAACCATGGCATTTAGCAGGGTCAATCTCTGAATACCCGTCAGCGTTGATAAACGGTACATCAAACGGACAGGCACGAACACAGATCAAACAGGAGGCACAGCGGGTGCTGTCTACCTTTGCTGTTGTGGCACCAAGATTGATATGCTCTTTTGCCAGCAAGGTCTGAGCCCGCGAGGCAACGGCTCTAGCCTGTACCAGGCTCTCGCTGATGGTTTTCGGTGAATGGGCAGTCCCGGCCACAAAAAATCCTGGAACCGGCAGATCAACAGGACGCAATTTCACATGATCTTCAAGGAAAAAGCCATCGTGGGTTCGAGGCAGCTTGAACGTCATTGCCAATTCTTCCGTAGAATCCTGATCGGCAACCAACCCTGTACTCAAACAGAGACAGTCTGCAGTGACCACGATCTCTTTCCCAAGAATAATGTCAGTAAATGTTACCTCCACCTTGTCATCGACGGATATTGCCTGAGGCGGATTATCCTGATGATAGCGAACAAAAATGACGCCCTTCTCCCTGGCTTTTTGATAATATTCTTCCTGGAACCCGTAGGTTCTCATATCACGGTAGAGTACAAAAATCCTGGCATCCGGGTTAATCTCAAGAATTCTCAACGAGTTCTTTATGGCATTCTGACAGCAGATTCGCGAGCAATTGGGATTCTCTTTAGTTCTTGAGCCAACGCACTGGATCATAACTATATTTTCCCACTGCCTGACGGTTTCAGGTTGATCCTCGATCAATGTCTGTATCTCAATCTGAGTCACAACCTCTTTGCACTCATCAAGCATAAACTCACTCGGACGATTAGGCATTGCCCCGGTTGCAAGAATGGTTACCCCATGTTCTATCTGGCGATAAAACATCTGTCGGCCCACCTGCATACCAGTGGTAAACATGCCGGGCATTCCGGAGTGATCTACAATGATTGCCCCGGTTATCACTTCGATATTCTCATTAGCCATGGTCTTTTCGATCAGGCTGCCAAGAAATGCTTGAATATCATCCCCTTCCAGAGTTTTACGAAGATCCCTGGCAATACCGCCGAGATCCGGACTCTTTTCAGCAAGATACACCTTGAAGCCCTGCTCAGCCAGTTCCAGGGCAGAGGTCATACCGGTAACTCCACCGCCAACCACGAGAACGTTTTTATTGATAGGCAGACTGTGTTCAACAAGTGGTTGTGCTTTAATTACTGCACCAACAGCCATTCTGATAAGCTCCTCGGCCTTCTTGACAGCCTTCTCGGGCTGGAGCGCATGTACCCATGTCACCTGATCCCGAATGTTTGCCATTTCAAGGAGGTACTTGTTCAGTCCTTCCTGACGAATAAGGTCCTGGAATTTAGCTTCATGGGTTCGAGGAGAACATCCGCCTATAACCACCCTGTTAATGCCCATTTCCTTGATGGTACTGCGGATATGATCCATTGACTCACGGCTGCAGCCATGTCCTTCCGCTTGAGCGACAACAACATGCGGCAGCTTCCCGACTCGCTCTACAAGAGCCTCGACATCAATGACGCCACCGATATTCTCGCCACAGTCACAGATAAAGACCCCGACCTTCGGCTCTTCGCCGACCACATGCTTCTCCGGCGGCAACAGCGGCTGATCATCCGGACTTTTTTTCGGGGAGGCAATATCTTTTCCAGCAAGACAAGCGGCTGCACTGGCCTGAACCATCGTTTCCGGAATATCTTTGGGACCTTGAAAGGTTCCGGCCACATAAATTCCCGGTCGGCTGGTAGCTATCTGATTAAGACCGGAATGTACTGGAAAATTGCTTTCATTAAGTTCAATGTCCAACTTTAAAGCGAGATCCCGGACGTCATCTCCTACACGAAACCCGGTTGAAAGCACAACCATATCGTATTCTTCGGTAATAAGTTTGGAAGACTCGTCTGTGGTGTAAGACATTTCAAGCTTTTCCGCTCCCGGCTGCCGCAGGACACTATGGGGACGGCTGTGAATGAAACGGATGCCGAAATCATCTTTGGCCCGCTGATAATACAATTCATAATCTTTACCGAAAGTCCGCATGTCCATATAGAAGATGGTGGTCTCAATATCCTCCTGAAAGCGTTCTTTGGTCACCATGGCTTCCTTTAAAGCAAACATGCAGCAGGCACCGGAACAGTATGGAGCTGCGCCCTTCTGAAGTCCGCGGGAGCCAATGCACTGAATCCAGGCAATTTTTTTCGGCTTCTCACCGTTTGACGGCCGCAAAAGCTGACCCGAAGTTGGACCGGACGCCGAGAGAATACGCTCATACTCAAGGCTGGTTACCACATCAGGATGCTCCGAATAGCCGAGGTAATCAATTCCGCTTGGATCAAACAGAGAGGCTCCGGGAGACATCACGATTGCACCACAGGAGATTTCACCGCTGCTGCCCAGATCATCAGGGTTAATTGCACCTGCGGGACAGCTTTTCACCAGTGCTTCGATATCCTGACACTTGTCCAGCTCAATTGAGTAGGCCTGCGGTATGGCCTGGGGATAACGCATACAGGTTGGTGCCCGGTGATCGAGTCCCGGACTGAACCGTACACATTCAGGAAACGCTTCATAGCACGCACCGCAACCGGTACATTTATCAAGATTGATATATCGCGGTGCCGATTTCAGGCTGACTGTAAAGTTTCCTTTTTCTCCTGTTACGCCCTGAACTGTAGTCATGGACAGCAGAGAAATATGTTCCTGCCTGCCACTTTCTGAAAGATTCGGGGCAAGTGTGCACAGGTCGCAGTTGTTGGTCGGAAAGGTTCTGTCCAACTGGGTCATCAGTCCGCCGATATTTTCTGCCTTATCAACAAGGATAACATCCTTTTCGGCTTCAGCCAGGTCCAGTGCAGTCCGTATACCTCCAAGACCACCACCGACAACAAGGACCCTGTTGCTCGTTTGTAATGTATTTGTATTTTGCATTGTACCTTTATTCCGCAAAGTTAATGGGTTAATTTAGAGTCCTGCCATATCGAGGATCTCTGGAAGCTTATGCTCCCAACCCAGTGTCTGCAGCATCACTCCCTGGGACAGATCCTTGAGTGCCGCAACGGTTTCTCCGGCAATTTTAATGCCTTCGAGCTCCCGGTCGGAAGACTTGCGGATTCGTTTGATCAGGTCTTCAGAAATATTGGCACCGGGTTCACTTCTGGCGATATACTGTGCAATAGCTAGTGATTTAAGAAGAAAGACCGTGGGAATAATTGGTGCATTCAACTCTTTTGCCTTCTCCATAAATCCGGCAAAAGAATCCAGATCAAAGACAGGTGGAGTAATTATATAACCCGCACCGGCTTCAATCTTTTTAGCTGCCGCTTCCAGTTCCCCGGCAAGGCCTTTTTCATCACTATACGGAGCAATAGTACATCCGGCGGTAAACTCGGGAACACCGTCCAGTTCAAAACCACCCATATCTTTACCCTGATTAAGTGTCGCAATAACCTGAACAAGTTCCACTTCATCAAGATCATAGACCTGCCTGGCGTCCCGGTGATCACTCTGTTCAATATCCTCGCTGTGAGTAACCAGCAGGTTCTGAACACCAAGAACATATGCTGCCAGCATATCGCCCTGCAGTGCCATTCTGTTTCTATCCCGGCAATAAACATGGATGATTGCTTCCACTCCCTGTTGCTGCATAAGAACCCCGCCTGCCAGGGCACTCATGCGCATGATGCCGTTGTCCATATCGGGTACAACAATAGCGTCGATTCGCCCTTTCATGCGACGGGCATCATTTACAAGTCTGGAGATGTTCACTCCCTTGGGAGTGTGCATCTCTGCCAATACAACAAATTCGTTCGCTGATAATCTTTTTTGAAAACTCATATACCTTCTTCCCTCCAGATAAGAGCTGACTGATTGGTGTTAGTAGAGAGACGATTCGGGATGGAAGACATCAACGTCTTTCAAGTCATCCCCAAGATACGCCCGTTCATTCGGTCCAAGAATGCCCAACGAGAGACAGATGAGCGTCCATATATGTACTGTGCCGTAAGCAGCGCCATGGTGGTGCCCGATATCATGAACCTGGGCATGGCAGTTATGGCAGCCGGTAATACAATAGTCTGCACCAGTAGAGATGATCTGCTGGTATTTAAGCTCGCCGTACGCTCGCCTGGCATCGGTAAATCCCGACTGCAGGAAACCACCACCACCGCCGCAGCAGTAGTTATTCGATTTGTTTGGCGTCATTTCAATAACGTTATCTTCGCCAACTACCGATTTGATAACGAAACGCAAATCCTCGGCTACTTCCTCGCCATATCCTTTGCGAACGATCTGACAGGGATCCTGAATTGTAAAAGTAATCTTACGATCCTTGTTCCAGTCGGAATTTACCTTAAGCCGACCTTCACGGATCCACTTAGCGTAATACTGGTAGATTGACGCAACTTCAAATTTATGATCGATATTGAATTTTTTCAGTCCGGCCCGGACTGAGAATGTAATGTGTCCTCACTCAGTATTGAGAAAGACCTTGCAGCCGAGATCATCAGCCTGTTTTGCTGAGACACGGGTTACATGATCCCAGCATTTATCATCCGCCAGGAACATGCAGTAGTTTTCTGCAGCCCACCCCTTACTGCCATAGGTCCAGTCAACACCGGCAAGATGGAGTATTTTCCACAATGGAACCATCTCATCCGGCTCAATATTCGGCTCCCTGGAGTTCTGATTGACAAAAAACTGGGTGTTCGGTTTATCAATTGGGGCAACCATATCTTTAAACTCCGGCTGCGCCTCCCGATATTCATCCAACACATCTCCAACCACGAAAAC
>LGVF01081814.1_pt1 | contig 18424 bp, 15 predicted proteins | sample 469901 | NCBI WGS metagenome assembly LGVF01 (sample SAMN03893561, study PRJNA290197) | marine sediment metagenome | material: sediment; isolation source: combined push core samples #3730, #5133, and #5579 collected at Hydrate Ridge | place: Pacific Ocean: Hydrate Ridge
TGCGATGGCTAAAATAGCCCCCTTTCGTGCAGTTCGCTACAATCTGGAAAAGGTCGCGGAACCGGTCAGCGTGATGGCGCCGCCTTATGATGTTATCTCACCGGACCTGCAGGAAGATCTCTATCAGCGCAGCCCTTACAACCTGGTGCGACTGATTCTCGGCAAAATCGAGGAAACGGACGACGAAACCGACAACCGCTATACTCGGGCCGCCGATTTTTTCAAGGCCTGGCAGGATGAGGGCATTCTGGTTCGGGATACGGAACCGGCTATTTATCTATATGATGAAGAGTATTTTGCCGAGGGCATCGGTCCGGTGGTGCGGCGTGGTTTTCTGGCCCTGACCCGTATCGAGGATTTTGCCTCAGGCGTGGTCAAACCCCATGAAAAGACCCTGTCGGGACCCAAGACCGACCGGCTGAAGCTGACCAAAGCCTGCGGGGCTAATTTTAGCCCCATTTTCGGTCTGTACGCCGATCCCTGCTGCGTGTTGGAGGCTTTGACCCGAGATGCCTGCAGCTGTCAGCCAGATCTGAACGTTACTGATGACGACGGTGTTCAGCATCGACTATGGCGAGTGACCGATCCGGATATTATCAGCAAGGCACAGGGGTTACTTGATAAGAAGCCTCTCTTCATTGCCGATGGCCATCATCGCTACGAAACGGCTTTGAACTATCGCAATTTTATGCGCGAGCAAGTGGGAGAGTACTCCGGCAAGGAACTCTTCAACTATGTGCTGATGTATTTCGCCAATATGGAAGATCAGGGCATGCTGATCTTTCCGACCCATCGTCTGGTGCACAGTCTGAAGGATTTTCATCTGCCCGGCTTCCTAGCGGCACTCAACGAGTTCTTTGAAGTCGAGGCCCGTGACCTGAACCTCACGGATCCCGATGCCCGGCGCGAAGCGCGCACGATCCTTCAGCAAAAAGGCACGGCCGCCCATACTCTTGCACTGTATGCCGGTGGTCAATCCCTCTACTATCTGACCTTGCGCGATCCGGGCACCATGGACCGCTTTTTTGACGACAAGGCGTCCAAGGCCCTGCGTATCCTCGATGTTTCGATTCTGCACCGCTTGATCCTCGAACATCTGCTGCAGATTACCCCCGAAGCGCAGGAGCGGCAGCTTAATCTCAAGTATGTGAAAAACTTTGACGAGCCCTTTGAAGCGGTGCAGTCCGGCGATTTTCAACTGGCCTTTTTGATGAACTCCACACGCATGGGCGAAGTACGGGATGTCGCCAATGCCGGGGAGAAAATGCCGCAGAAATCGACCTATTTCTATCCTAAGTTGTTGACCGGTCTGGTTCTCAACAAGATTGTTGATGGGGAATCGATCGTAGATTAGCGGCTCTGGGGTTTGTCTGGTGGCCGGTTTCGGTCCTGGCCTCTATTTCTACTGCCCGATTTGGCCTCGATTCTGGCCCAGAAGCACTTTGCGCATGATGGTAATTTTCTTCGCTCGGCTAACGAATAGGCCTCAGGAAAATGTACACTGATACTATGTTTGCAAGTCTGTTATTCCAATCCGTATCCAGTCAGAGACGATAGTTATGTCCTTATCGCCGGACGAACTTCTGGCCCATCTCAAGAAGCACCCCGGTCGGAGTCTCTCTGTCCGGGAGATTCTTGCTGCCTTCCCCTTGCCGCGCCATGAACGACAGGCAGCGCGGCTTCTCATCGAAAATATGGCCGACGATGGTCTGCTACAGCGGGTCAAAGGCAATCGTTACCGCTTGGTCCGCAATGCCGTGCTTCTCCAAGGTAAAGTGACCGTTCACCGAGCTGGATACGGCTTTGTGGTGCTGGACGATAAGGGCAAAGAGGATGTTTTTGTCCCGGCCCGGCATCTTGGAGCGGTGATGGATGGAGACCGAGTGGCCGTGCGGATCGTTCGCTCGGAACGCTACGGTCGCCCCGGGCGTTCGGAGGGGCGCATTGTTCAGGTGTTGGAGCGGGCTCGCCAGGAACTCCTCGGTCGCTACGAATTACACCATCGCCAAGCCTTTGTGGTCCCTGTCGATCCTCGCCTGCCTCAACCCATTCAGTTAACCACCCCTTCCTCTGTGCCGGTCAATCCGGGACAAATTGTTGTGCTGCGCATCGACAGCTATCCCACAGCAAACCGTCCACCTTTTGGAACCATCCTCAGAGTGCTGGGAGACGCCGACGATCCCGCCGTGGAAATTGCAGCCACGGCCTATAAATACGGCTTGCCCGCTGATTTTGAACCGGAAGTGCTCGCCGCCGCCAGCGCTCTGCCTACTGTGGTGAGTCCGGAAGATCTGCAGGGTCGGGAGGATCTGCGGGAACTGCCGCTGGTGACCATCGACGGTGAGACGGCCATGGATTTTGATGATGCCGTTGCCGTGCGCCGCGAAGAGCAGGGTAGGATTCGGCTGTGGGTGGCCATTGCCGATGTCGGTTATTACGTTGCACCCGGTTCGCCCATCGACCAGCAAGCCCTGGAGCGTTCGACCAGCGTCTATTTTCCCGGCCACTGTATACCCATGCTGCCGGAATCGTTGAGCAACGAAATTTGTTCCTTGAAGCCGCAGCAGGATCGCCTGGCGATGGTGGCGGAGCTGTTGTTCGATGCTCAGGGTCAGCGGCTGGAGAGCCGCTTTTATTCGGCGGTGATTCGTAGCCAGGCCCGTCTGACCTACAGTCAAGTACGGGATATGATCGAGCCGGGGGCGGCCCTGGAAAATGCTGAGCAAGGGGAACTGCTTGGTCAGCTGCAGGTTATGGAAGAGCTCGCCCAGCGCCTTACTACCATGCGCCGCCAGCGGGGCAGCCTTGATTTCGATCTGCCGGAAGCGGAAGTGGTGCTGGGTTTGCGCGGCCGTCCGGAAGATATCGTTCGCGCAGAACGCAACATGGCCCATCGAATCATCGAAGAGTTCATGCTAGCGGCTAACGAGGCCGTTGCGACTTTCTTGCATGAGCGGCAGGCGCCGCTGCTTTTTCGTATTCATGAAGAGCCCGAGTTGGAGAAATTGCAGGCCTTTCAGGAGTTCGTCGCCTATTTGAACTATGGTCTGGTCATCGATGGTCAGGGCGATACGGCTCATCAGCTGCAAGCTTTGCTGGCCAAGGTCGCCGGACGACCCGAGGAGCGCATGATCAATCAGGTGCTGCTGCGCAGCATGAAACAGGCGCGCTATGATGCGAAAAATGTCGGCCACTTCGGTCTGGCCGCGGAGTTGTACTGCCATTTTACGTCACCTATTCGTCGTTATCCCGACCTGGTGGTTCATCGCATACTGCGCGAAGTACTGACTGATGAAAAAAAATCTCATCAACGTGCTTCCTGGTGGCAGCGCCAGTTGCCAGCTATTGCTGAGCAGTGTTCGGTCAATGAACGGCGCGCCATGGAGGCGGAGCGGGATGTCATCGACTTGAAAAAATGTCAGTTTATGGCCGACCGGGTGGGCGAAGAGTTTCAAGGGATCGTATCCGGAGTTCAGCCTTTCGGCTTTTTCGTCGAATTACAGCAGATCTTTGTCGAGGGGTTGGTGCCTGTTGCCAGCCTTGAAGACGATTATTATGAATATGAAGAGCATCTGCATCGCCTGCTGGGTCAACGCCGACGTAAGATTTACCAGATCGGTATGGAGGTTTCCGTTCGCCTTCGACACGTCGATCTCGATCGCCGGCAGATCGATTTTGAACCAGTTCAAAATTCTTGATTATTTTAAGTAGTGCCTTAAACAGTGTAGGACTCACCGATTTCGAATTACGGGCCTAACCCCATGCGTATCATCAGAAACTTAAGCGAGTTGAAGGAACCCTTGCCGGATGCCGTGGTTACCATCGGTAATTTTGACGGGATACATCTCGGTCACCGGGAGATCTTTCGCCGTGTGGTTTGTCGGAGTCGTGAGGTCGGTGGGCCGGCGGTCGTCTATACCTTTGAGCCTCACCCACTGAAGTTTCTGGCGCCCGACCGGGCACCGCTGTTGATCAACACCAATCAGGAAAAAGAGGTGTTAATCGCGGCATCCTGCATCGATGTGCTAATCTGTGCCCCCTTTGATCAGGCCATGGCCAATCTGCCGGCCCATCGCTTCGTGCGGGAAGTTCTGGTAGAAAAGGTCGGCATGCGCCACCTGGTGGTTGGTTACGACTATCTGTTTGGCAAGGGGCGCGAAGGCAACACCCAGTTGCTGCAGCGTATGGGAGAATACCTCGGTTTTACCGTGGAGGTTCTCGAGCCGATCAGCGGGGCCGGCCAGGTTTATAGCTCTACCCGGATTCGTCAGTTGATCCAAGCAGGGCAGGTGCATCAAGTTGCGGAACTGCTGGGGCGCAATTTTACCCTGCTAGGTCGTGTAGTGCACGGCTTCAAACGGGGAAAGAAACTCGGCTTTCCGACGGCTAATCTGCAGACCGAAAAGGAGCTGTTGCCCAGCCCCGGCGTCTATGCGGTGAAGGTCAAGCGAGGTGCAGAAGTCATCGATGGGGTCCTTAATATCGGCCAGAACCCCACCTTCGAGGCTTCTGGATTGTGTGTCGAGGCGCATCTACTAGACTTCGACGGGCAGCTTTACGGCGAAGATCTGCGGGTCTACTTTGTCGAGCGATTGCGGGACGAGAGACGTTTTTCTGACCCAAACCAGTTGGTTCAGGCTATCGGTGAGGATATTAAAAACGCTCGCCGGATCCTCGCGGAAGCTAAGATTGTTCAATGTCATGATTATCTAGATTGCGGTCAGTAGGCCGACCAAAATGATTCGAAAAGGGGAGGGGTAGTCTTGCAGTTGACGGGCAAAACCAGAGTATTGGGGATCTTCGGTGATCCGGTGGCCCATTCCATGTCCCCTGCGATGCAGAACCAGGCTTTGCAGCAGGCCGGGATTAACGCGGTTTATGTGCCGTTTCATGTGCCTGCTGAACAGTTGCCGCAGGCAGTTGCCGCCATCCGTTCACTGGGGATATGGGGGGTTAATGTTACCGTTCCCCACAAAGAGGCGGTTTGCTCCTTGCTGGACGATATCGATCCGGCGGCCCGTTTGATCGGCGCAGTCAATACCATCGTTAATCGTCAGAACCGACTGATCGGTTACAATACCGATGGGCTTGGTTTTCTGCGCGCACTGGCCGAAGATTTGCAACTGAACCCTGTGGGCAAACGGATTCTGCTTATGGGAGCCGGTGGGGCCTGTCGGGCGGCGCTGGTTTCTTTGTGTCAGGCGGGTGCTTCTTGGGTCGGCATTGCCAACCGGACCCGCAGCCGCGCCGAGGCCCTGGTCAAAGAGTTCGGAGCTATCTTCCCGGAGGTCAGTTTTGAGCCTTTTGGTATTGAGAAAGAAGAGTTGCGACAGGCAACGAAAAACATCGACCTTCTGGCTAATACCTCGGCTGTCGGCTTGAAAGGTGAGGCCTTTGCTGACCTGCCCTGGGCGGAATTGAGCGAAGATGTTGCGATCTATGACATGGTCTACAGCCAGAGCGGCACTCCCCTGGTGCAGGAGGCCATGCGCAGGGGACACCGGGCCAGCGACGGACTGGGGATGCTGGCCGGACAGGGGGAAGAGGCCTTTGCCCTGTGGACCGGAGACAAGCCTTCGGGCGGTCTGATGAAGCGTTGTCTGCTCAGTGAATTGACAACTTGAGAGTCATTTCCTTGACAGTATTGCTGACTTTTCTATAGGATGCGCAAGATGAGTTTCTCTTAAATGGGTCTTTCTAAAGCTAATCACAAAAAATACTGGTTTTATATATGACAAGCAATAGACTCGGTGAATTGCTGGTTCGCAATGAACTGATCAACGATCAACAACTGCATGATGCTCTGGAAGATCAGAAGTCCCAAGGGGGGCGATTGGGTTCCAGCCTGATAAAGCTCGGCTTTGTCAAAGAAGAGCAACTGTCTGCATTTCTCTCCAAACAGTATGGCGTCCCCTCCATTAATCTGGCGGAATTTGAAATCGATGCCGATGTGATTCGGCAAATACCGCCCGAGGTCGCTCAAAAATATCAGATCGTACCGGTCAACCGTGCGGGCTCGACCCTGATCGTTGCCATGAACGATCCATCGAACATCTTTGCCATCGACGATATCAAGTTCATGACCGGTTTCAATGTCGAAGTCGTGGTGGCGACGGAATCGTCCATCAAGACGGCCATCGATCAATATTACGATCAGAGTGCTTCGTTGGCCGATGTCATGGGCGATCTGGAAGATATCGACCTGGAAGTGGTTGATGACGCCAATGATGTCGATGTTCGGGAGCTGGAAAGAGCGACCGAGGATGCTCCGGTTGTCAAGCTGGTCAACCTGATTCTGACCGATGCCATCAAAAAGAAGGCCTCGGATATTCATATCGAGCCTTACGAGAAGTCGTTCCGCGTGCGGTATCGTATCGATGGCGTGTTGTACGAATCCATGAAGCCGCCGATGAAGTTGCGGGCGGCCATTATTTCGCGCCTCAAGATCATGGCCGAGATGGACATCGCCGAACGGCGCCTGCCCCAGGATGGTCGTATCAAGATCAAGTTGCCTGGCGGCAAAGACATGGACTATCGAGTTAGCTGTCTGCCGACTCTGTTTGGCGAGAAGATGGTTCTGCGCCTCCTCGACAAGTCGAATCTGCAGCTCGATATGACCAAGCTCGGTTACGATGAAGCGCCCCTTAAATGGTTCAAGGAGGCGATTCACAAGCCCTTCGGCATGGTGCTGGTTACCGGACCGACCGGGTCCGGTAAGACCGTTTCCCTCTATTCGGCTCTCGCTGAGCTCAACGACAGCAGCCTGAATATCTCCACTGCGGAAGATCCCGTTGAATTCAACTTTGGCGGCATCAATCAGGTGCAAATGCACGAGGAGATTGGTCTCAACTTCGCCAATGCTTTGCGGTCTTTTTTGCGGCAGGATCCCGATATTATTATGATCGGCGAAATCCGCGATTTCGAGACGGCAGAAATTGGGGTCAAGGCGTCGTTGACCGGTCACCTGGTGCTGTCGACCCTGCACACCAACGATGCACCGAGCACTATCAGTCGTATGCTCAATATGGGCATCGAACCATTTTTGGTGGCCTCTGCAGTTAATCTGATTACCGCCCAGCGCTTGGGCCGGCGGGTCTGTTCGGAATGCAAGGTCGTGGAAGACGTCACCAAGCAGGCCCTGCTCGATGCCGGAGTCTCACCGGAAGAAGTCGATGACTACGTCTGCTATAAGGGGCAAGGCTGTTCGACTTGCAACAATACCGGTTACAAAGGCCGGGTCGGCATCTATCAGGTCATGCCGATGTTTGAAGAAATTCGCGAACTTGTTCTGGCCGGTGCCAATACCGCCGAAATCAAGCGCGAATCGATGCGCTTGGGGGTTAAAACCATGCGCCAGTCGGCTCTGAGCAAGCTCAAGGAAGGAATGACTTCCTTTGAGGAGGTGTTGCGCAGCACCGTGGCGGATGATTGAAATCCGCAAGGTGTGATGCGCAAGGCGTAATTGGTTTAGAACCTTTCACGGCTTACGGCTTACGAACTTGGTGCGAAAATTGCTTTGTTATTGTCTAGCCAGGACCTTGCTCAGGTCTGTTATCTGAAGAGGGAAAATTCTAATGGTGGGAATTCGCGAACTGCTTAAAGTTATGGTCGAAATGGGGGCTTCTGACCTGCATGTCACCTCGGGGGCGCCGCCGCAGGTGCGTATTGACGGGGCGGTTAAGGCTTTGCAGCATCCTCCTTTTCAGTCCCAGGACACCAAGCAGCTCTGTTACAGCCTGCTGACTGATGCCCAAAAGCGTAAATTCGAGGAAGAAAATGAACTCGATCTTTCCTTTGGCGTCAAGGGCTTGGCGCGTTTTCGCGGTAATATTTATTTGCAGCGTGGTGCCGTAGCCGGCGCCTTTCGCATGATCCCCTACAAATTCATGTCCTTCGCTGAATTGGGTCTGCCAACCGTGGTGCGGGATATCTCACGCAAGCCGCGGGGGCTGGTGCTGGTCACGGGACCGACGGGCAGCGGCAAGTCGACCACGCTGGCGTCGATCATCGATGCCATCAACATGGAGCGGCAGGAACACATCATCACCATCGAAGATCCTATCGAATATATTCATCCCCATAAAAAATGCCTAGTTAACCAACGAGAGGTCGGGTCCGATACCCATTCCTTTAAAAAGGCCTTGAAGTATATTCTGCGTCAGGACCCGGATGTGGTGCTGTTGGGAGAGTTGCGAGATCTGGAAACTATTGAAGCAGCCCTGACTATCGCCGAGACGGGGCATCTGTGTTTTGCGACCCTGCACACCAATTCCTGCGTACAGACCATCAACCGTATTGTCGATGTCTTTCCCACCAACCAGCAGACCCAGGTGCGTACTCAGCTTTCCTTTGTTCTAGAGGGGGTGCTGTCCCAGACCTTGATCCCCAAGGCCCAAGGCAAGGGGCGGGTGCTGGCCCTGGAGGTTATGGTGCCCAATGTTGCCATACGGGCCCTTATCCGCGATGATAAGGTCCACCAGATCTATTCGCAGATGCAGATGGGGCAGGAAAAGTACGGCATGCAGACCCTGAACCAATCCCTGTTCATGCTCTATCACAAAAAACTTATTTCCCTGGAAAGTGCGTTAGTGCGTTCTTCTGAGCCCGATGAGTTGAAACAGATGATAGCCAACCCCGCATCGGTGTTGAAACGGCAAGTTACGGTGCAGAAGTAAAGCTCTGGTGCAAGGTTCTACGTTCCGGGAGCCGTAAGCGTAGAACCCATGTAAGGCGTAATCGGTTTAGGCCTTTTACGAATCACAAATTTTACACTGGTTTCAAAAATGAGGTGACAGATGGCCAAGTTCGCTTGGGAAGGCAAGACTCGCAGCGGGCAAGCCCAAAAGGGTGAGATGGAAGCGCCAAATGAGGCGGCGGTCACGGCTACCCTGCGGCGTCAGGGAGTGATGCCCGGCAAGATCAAGGTGGCGGGCAAAGGTTTCGACATGGAAATCAAACTGCCCGGCTTTGGCGGCAAGGTGACCACCAAGGATTTGGTCATCTTCACTCGGCAGTTTGCCACAATGATCGATGCTGGCCTGCCTTTGGTGCAGTGTCTCGAGATCCTCGGCCGCCAACAGGATAAAAAGATCTTCAAAGATATGCTTGTCCAAGTCAAGGAGAGCGTTGAGTCGGGATCGACTTTTGCCGATGCCCTGAAAAGGCATCCAAAAGCTTTTGACAACCTGTTTGTCAATCTGGTTGCGGCTGGTGAGGTTGGTGGTATTCTCGATACTATTCTCAACCGCCTGGCGGCCTATCTGGAAAAAGCCCAGAAGTTGAAGAAGAAGGTCAAGAGTGCTATGACCTATCCGGCCACGATTGTCGGTATCGCTTTGGTGGTTATCTCAGTTATCCTGATATTCGTTATACCGGCTTTCGAAAAGATGTTTGCTGACTTTGGTGGCGCCCTACCCATGCCGACCCAAATCGTCATTGCTATCAGTAGTTTTGTGCAGAATTATATTGTCGGCATCATTCTGGCGATCATCTTTTTGATCTTTGCTTTCAAAAAGACCTATGCTACCCAAAAGGGGCGGGATTTTTTCGACGATAAAGCCCTCAAACTGCCGATATTCGGCATTCTGCTGCGCAAGGTGGCGGTGGCCAAGTTTACCCGTACTTTGGGGACTATGATCTCCAGCGGGGTGCCGATCCTTGACGGTCTGGAGATCGTGGCCAAGACAGCCGGTAACCGGACCATCGAAAAGGCGATCTACCAGGTTAAGCAGAGCATCAGCGAGGGCAAGACCATCGCCGAGCCTCTGGAAAAGTCGGGGGTATTCCCGCCGATGGTTTGTCAGATGATTGCCGTCGGCGAACAGTCCGGTTCCATCGACACCATGCTCAACAAGATCGCCGATTTCTATGATGATGAGGTCGATGACGCGGTCGGTAACCTGACGGCCATGATGGAGCCGATGCTCATGTTGTTTCTTGGTACCACCGTGGGCGGTATAGTTATCGCCATGTATCTGCCGATCTTTAAGATTGCCGGTACGGTAGGCGGTTGACCAGAAAATTTATGGACCATAGCGCCCCCTTTGCCCCTTGGGATAAAACAGCTCCCCGTTTTCTCTACTGGTATCTTCTGGTTCGCCCGTTGGTCATCGCCCTGTTCCTCGGTGGCACCATCGTCAATCAGGCAAGATTCTCCGGCGAAAATTTCCAGATTTTGGGCTGGCTCTATTTGCTGGCTGCGTTGTGTCTGATCCAGTCGCTGATCTTTGTTGCGCTATTTAGTCGCAGCCGGCAGCACAGCTCTCTGCTCCGCTGGCAAATCTGTTGGGATTTATTGTTTGCCACCGTGCTTGTCTTTCTTGCCGGCGGCATCGTCAGCCACCTTTCCTTCCTCTACATCTTCATTATCTTCAGCGTCAGCATTTTTTTATCGCGCCGCGAAGTGTTCGTAGCGGCATCGGCCGCCTCTATCCTGTATGGCGGTCTCCTCGACCTGCAGTATTATTCTGTGTTGCCGGTTGTTTCAGCTTATCCCACCAATCCCGTCAGCAGTCGTGAGATTTTCTACGACATTTTTATCAATGTCATCGTTTTCTATCTCATCGCCTTTTTAAGCAGCCTGCTGTCTGAACGGCTGCGGCACAGCGAACTGGCCCTGAAAAAGCGTGAGATCGATTTTGAGGAGTTGGAGAACCTCAATCGGATCATCCTGGAGAATGTCCCCAGTGGTCTGATCATTATTAATAATGCCGGTCGGGTTCGTTCTTTTAATGCCGGGGCGGCCACGATTACCGGCTATGCTCTGGAGACGATTTACAATCAGCCCATTGCCGAACTGTTTCCCGATATGATCGTGCTGGAGGGGAGCAACTTTAAAACCGTTGCTCGGGGAGAAACGTGCCTCGTCGATAAGCAGGGCGGTCAACGGCCCGTCGGTTTTACTTCTTCCATCGTCAGGGAAGTGTCGGGCGAAACCATGGGATTGTTGATCACCTTTCAGGATCTGAGCCATCTCAAGGAGATGGAAGCTCAGCTCAAACGGGCCGATCGCCTGGCTGCGGCCGGTCAGTTGGCTGCCGGTATGGCTCACGAAATCCGCAACCCCCTGGCCTCTATCAGCGGCTCGGTCCAGTTGCTCATGGAGGACGATAAGCTGGAGCAGGACGATCGGCGCCTGATGGGCATCGTGGTGCGGGAAGCGGAGCGCTTGAATGTACTGCTTACCGACTTTCTGGTCTTTGCCCGGCCATCGCCACCCTGTTTAGAATCGGTGGATGTGGCAGAGCTCCTCGATGAACTGGTTGCCATGGTCGCTGCCGATGAACGTTTCAAAAATATCGAATTGCAGCGGGACTATAAAACCGAGCTCGAGTGGTATTGTGACAGGAGTCAGCTTCGTCAGGCCTTATGGAACCTGTTGGTAAACGGGGCCGAGGCCATGGAGCATGGCGGTCGCTTAACCTGTGGACTCGAGTCTGAGGTGCCGGCTGTTTTTATCGAAGACACCGGCCCGGGCATTCCTGATGCTATTCGGGATAAGGTTTTTGATCCGTTTTTCACCACCAAAGACAGTGGCACCGGGTTGGGGTTGGCCACGGTCCATGCTATTGTCGAGGCTCATCATGGGCGCTTGGATCTGATCAAAGCTGCAGGCGGCGGCGAGCGTTTTGTCATTTTCATGCCTGGTTCGGCCCTGCAGAAATTTGAAAAGACGGTATAATGCGCAGGCGTAAGGCGTAAGGCGTAAGTGGTTGAAATCCATTATGCATCATGAATTACGCTTTACGGTAATAACAGGGAGTGGTTTTGACTAAAGAAAAATACACCATATTGGTCGTTGATGACGAAGAGAGCATGCGGGAGTTCCTCAGCATCATGCTTCATCGCGAAGGCTATGCGGTTGATGCGGCTTTTGATGGGGCGCAGGCTGTGGCCCGCTTGAAAGAGCACTCTTATGATCTGGTCATCAGTGACATCAAGATGCCCCGCCTCGATGGATTTGGCGTGTTGGATTATATTACCGAATCCTGCCCAGACACTGCGATCATCATGATTACCGCTTTTTCCACGGCACAACAGGCGGTGGATGCGATGAAAAAGGGTGCCTACGACTACATCACTAAGCCCTTCAATAACGAAGAAATCCGTCTGATCGTCAAAAATGCCCTCGAACGCAAGGAACTGCGCCGGGAAAATATCGAGCTGAAAAAAGAGCTTGGCCAGCGCTATTCCTTTGCCAACCTGATCGGCAAGAGTCGGGCCATGCAACAGGTCTACCATTTCATCGAAAAGGTGGCCGACAGCAAGGCCAATGTGCTGATAACCGGCGAGAGCGGTACCGGCAAGGAGTTAGTGGCCAAGGCGATACACTATAACAGCCGCCGCAAAGATCAGCCCTTTGTGGCCATCAATTGCGGCGCGATTCCGGAGAATCTGCTGGAAAGCGAGCTGTTTGGCCACGAAAAAGGCTCTTTCACCGGGGCCTCCCAACAAAAGTCCGGTCTGTTTGAAGTCGCCGACGGCGGGACGGTGTTTCTTGACGAGATTGCCGAACTGCCGACCATGATGCAGGTCAAATTGCTGAGGGTGCTGCAAGAACACGAGTTTCGCCGGGTCGGTGGCACCAAGGATATCAAGGTCGATGTGCGCCTGGTGGCAGCCACTAATAAGAATCTGGAAAATATGGTGTCGGCAGAAACTTTTCGCGAGGACCTCTACTATCGCCTTAATGTCATTCATGTCGACCTTCCGGCCCTTAAAGAGCGTCGGGAGGATATTCCCCTGCTGGTCGAACACTTCTTACACAAACTCACCGGCGATGATCAGCTCAAGGCCTCCGAATCGGTCATGCGTCGCCTCCTCGACTATCACTGGCCCGGCAATATCCGTGAACTGGAAAACACCATCGAACGCTGTGTGGTGTTGGGCAACGACGGCGAACTGGCTGAGGATAGTCTGCCCCAACATATCGGCAGCTCCGCACCTAAGGGCGCTGGGGGTATGGAGGAGCTGCCGGAAGAGGGGCTCGATCTGGACGCCTACCTCGGCTCCATTGAGCAGGATATTCTGCTCAAGGCTTTGGAACGTTGCGGCGGCGTGCGCAAGAAAGCTGCCGAGCTGCTATGTATCTCTTTTCGTTCCATTCGCTATAGACTGGCTAAATACGGTATGGCCAACGAAGGCGAGGAAGATTAAGGTGCTCGAAGAGAAAAATGATTTTGCAAAACGGGGTTTTCTGCCCTTGCTATTTACCAAGGGAGAAATTATAGTTTTGGATGATTAATCCATTTTCTGGGATCAATAGATGACCCGTTAAGGTTTTGTTTCTCTGGCGCTGGTTTGAGACAAAAATTGACAGAAAAAAATGACGTTTATTGTCGTAGGTAATTGTCTAAGCATGGATGGTTATTGGTAAGTGTCTGAAAGAAAAAGGTTCTTGTTTTTGGCATCATCGTTGCTATCGTATAGGGTAACTCGCTCCGGAGATTATTAAATACTGGCTTTTCGGGGCCATTGCCTTCCACTCAGAAAGGAGATCAATAACATGTTGAGCAAGATGAGAAAGTCACAAAAGGGTTTTACCTTGATCGAGCTGTTGATCGTTGTTGCCATCATCGGTATCCTGGCGGCCATCGCTATCCCTCAGTTTGCGTCTTACCGGAAGAAGGCTTTCGATGCGGCGGCGCAGAGTGACAACAGAACTATGCGCACCGAGCTCGAGGGCTACTATACCGACAACTTCCATTACCCCCTAGGTGCCTAAGTCGTATTTGTACGCTAAATATTCCAAGGAGAATCCCATGAAAAAGATAATGATCCTGCTTTTGGTTTTTGGAGCCGCCCTGCTTTTCGTAAGCCCGGTTCTGGCGGATGATAATGAAGATGCCCCCGGCGGAAGTCTTACGGTTACCGATGGGGCTACTGAAGAAGAAACCCTGACCTTTAAATTTTCCCCGAGTGTGGTTGGCCAGTACCTGACTGATGCTGCTTCCGCTAATGAGCAGTGGTTTGCGATTTGCACTTACCATGCTGGCGGGACGAATTTTTATGGCACATCTTCGTCTGACACGCTGATTTATAAAAAAGACCGGGCAACCGGTGAATTGCTCACTGATGCAGCTATCCCCGCTACAGTGAGTGCGGAGGATGGAGCTGATGCAGTAGAGGAATCCTCAGCCGGTGCTGGCGATGGAACCGCTGCAGTGCCCTCTGCGTGGGCCGGTTGGACTAGTTAATTTTGCGCTGCCGAAGAAAATAAGAAACGCCCTCCAGTGATGGAGGGCGTTTCTTGTAAGGCGGGAAAAACTTGTGCAGGGATCCACGCCTTGGCAGAGCGAGAAGAGGTCGTGGATATTTTTATCTCGAAGAGTCGGCATTAAAGTGATGATCGATATAGAGTTTAGGTCTGTCAGTAAAACCTATAACCCCGGCCTCTTCAAGAAGAAGGTTCCGGCCGTGCGCGATCTCTCCCTGGAAGTAAGACAGGGAGAGGTGTTTGGACTGATCGGCCCCAATGGAGCCGGCAAGAGTACCACGATCCGGCTGTTGCTCGGATTGATTCGACCGGATGCCGGCACGGTGCAGTATCGTGGGCGCTCTCTCAAGGATTCCGGTATTCAGCGGGAGATCGGCTATCTGCCGGAAGCCCCCTATCTGTACGACCATTTAACCCTGGAAGAACTGCTCGCTTTTTGCGGCAGGGCTTCTGGCTTGTCTGCTGCGGTGACCCTAAACCGTGGCGCCGAATTGATGGATAGACTGGCTATGACCGAGGCGCGCAAGCGCCCTCTGCGTACCTTCTCTAAGGGGATGTTGCAGCGTGCCGGAATTTGTTTCGCTCTTTTGCAGGATCCGGCGGTGGTGGTTCTGGATGAGCCGATGTCTGGCCTGGACCCTGTTGGCAGAAAGATGGTCTTTGATCTGGTCACCGATTTAAAATGCCAAGGAAAGACAGTTTTTTTCTGTTCTCATATCCTGAACGACGTGGAACGATTGTGTGATCGAATCGGTATGATGAACAAAGGGCGGTTGCTTCATGTTTTAGATCAGAACAGCGTTGTCTCAAGTGATCAAGAATTTCTTCACTTGGTGGTGGGGCCGCTGAGTGAACTTCAACACAAAGGGCTTCAACCTCTGGTAAATACCTTGACCGACCAACTGGATAGCTGTGTTATTTCTTTCCCGGCGGTCAGCCTGGCTATGGTTGCAGAAAAGCTGCATGGGTTGGGGGTGGAAGTTCTCGGGGCGCGCAGTGAGCGACAATCTCTTGAGGAATATTTTATGCAAACAGTGGGAGGGGAACAATGAAAAAGGTTCTCGCCCTGGCCCTGATTACCTTTTACGAGGGGGTTCGTAACCGTTCCGTCTTTGGCATTGTTATTTTCTCTCTGTTCATTTTTGGCCTGAACATCGCTGTGGCCGGTTTTTTCATGCGCGATATCGGCAAAGTTACCATCGATATGAACCTGAGCGCTTTGTCTGTGGCGGGATTGTTGCTGGCCTTCTTTGTGGTCGTCAACCTTATGGCAAAGGATATTGACCGGAAGACGGTTCACCTTGTTCTTTCAAAGCCTATTTCCCGCGTACAGTACATTTGGGGGAAGTATTTCGGCATTCTTTTTTTTATTGCTGCTTCTTTGGCGACCTTGCTCCTTTTCTCATGCTTTACCGTGTTGCTGATAAAAGGGCTTTATGCCGATTATTTCGGGCAATTTTCCTGGCTGGTTTTCTTTGTCGCAGCTTTTTTTGTATTTGTCAAAATTGCCGTTCTCAGCGCGGTTATCATTTTATTCAGTACCGTCACTTCCAATTCGTTCATAACGCTCATCTTCTCCATCTCTGTATTTATCGTGGGTGCTACCGTTGAAGAGGTACTTTTTTTCCTCCGATCGGCACTTGCAGTACAGGAAGTGGTGATTTCCCACACTTTGCGGGGCGTTATCGAAGTTGTCGCCTATGTGGTGCCAAACTTGGCAGCCTTCGATTTTAAAACAGCCGCGGCCCACGGCCTGCTGCCTGCCTGGGGGCAATTGGGTTTCTCCTTAGGTTATGGCATAGCGTATATTGTTGTTCTTCTGTTGGTTGCCTCCTGCCTGTTTTGTCGACGCGAGTTCAACTGATGCGGCGTTCATTTTTCTTGTCGCTCTTTTTGCTTGTCTCTGTTCTTGCGCATGTTTTCGTAACTCAGGAAATGTGGCAACTTCGGGGCCAGGTCCGAAGGGAGGCGGACTCTGGATATGTTCTGCCCTCCAAGTTCAGCGCCATTCTGGCTTTCGGATATAAGGGCCTTCTCTCTGATTTCCTGTTTTTGAAGGCGGTAACCTTCTACGGTGAGCGGCAAATCTCCCCGGGGACACTTAGTGATGGTGATTGGGAATATCTGATAGCCAGCCTCGATGTTGTCACCGATCTCGATCCCTATTTTGAGGATCCCTATGTTTTTGCCGAGGGCAATCTGGCATGGGAGGGAAAGGTGGCGGAAGCCAACCGGCTTTTGGATAAAGGACGAAAGCATCGCACCTGGGATTGGCGTATCCCATATTATCTGGGATTTAATCACTTTTATTTTCTTCAGGATTATCAAAAGGGCGGCGAGTACGTCATGGAAGCTGCTCGCATCCCAGGGAGTCAACCGTTTTTGTCTACCCTTGGTGCCCGACTGGCCTATTACGGCGGAAAGACTAAGACGGCGGTTCTTTTTCTTAAGCAAATGCTGGTTGAGACAAAAGAAGTTCGCCTACGTGCACGTCTTGAAAAGAGGCTTTTCGTTCTGGAAAGAGCAGTAGAACTGGAAGAGCTGCTTGATCGTTTTACGCGTGAGCAGGGGCGGGCGCCTGGCCGAATTGAGGAACTAGTTACGTTCGGGTATATTGATTCCTTGCCCCAAGATCCCTATGGTGGCCAATGGCGGATTCTGGAAAACGGTAGAGTTTTCAGCTCCAGTAAATTCACCGACATTAGGTAAAAAGCGAATGCTGTGTCTGTACAGAAATCTGCTGAGCAAGTATCTACTTTGTCACCATTGATGATTCTTTCCGTGAGTTTGTTCGCAGGCATCTTCTAGGACAAGACGCAATACAGTTCTAAGCTCTTTCTACCCCAGAAGGTCGATGCCCTGACACTCAACAGCTAATATTTTGGTTTAGTGTTTGATCGTCCCGCGTTGCTCTATGCTGCCAACTTATTGACAGCGCGCAAGTTTTATCCCTGTAGTTTTTTCCTGTTTGATGTATGAAATTTCATTTTGGATGGTGTTGTTTCCCGCTCTGGCGGTGTCGTTCCGCGTGGTTGCTTGTGCGGTGCACATGTATATGCCTCCGCTCAATCCTTTGATTCCCTTGGCAGAAAAAATTGGCTCGTTTTCGATCCAGGAACCGGTAGTGTCTCATTCGGTGGTTTTCGATTGATATCAAACGAGTCATCCTGATTGTAGAGGGACCGAGTGAAATTGAGGCGGTCGCTGTCTGGCGATACTCCTTTAGAGCAGAAGCAGATGGGACAGGTTTTTGGAAATTCTTTGACAGAAAGCAAAAGTCTCTCGTAAGCTGGTTCGGGGTGCTGAGTGCTCGTGTCTGCTGGCAAGCAACCGTTCGTTTGAAAGGATTTGCATGTCTCCGACTTTTTTGAATATTGCTATCTTTATTTTCGGCGCCATCATCGGTTCCTTCCTCAATGTCTGTATCTGCCGAATTCCGGCCGGGCAGTCGGTCATATCGCCTGCTTCACGCTGTCCACAGTGTGAGGCAGCCATTTGCTGGTACCAGAATGTGCCGGTGTTGAGTTATTTGCTGTTGCGTGGCCGCTGCAGCAGTTGCGGTGTGGCTATTTCAAAACGCTACCCGCTGGTCGAGGCGTTGACCGGGATGCTGTTTGTCTGGATCTACCTGCGCTTTGGCTGGCAGTTGGCCACCCCAGTTTATTGGCTGTTTGTTGCAGCCCTTGTAGCCATTACCTTTATTGATCTCGATCACCAGATCATTCCGGATGTCATCAGTCTGCCCGGGATCGTGGTCGGTTTTTTGTTGGTGCTTTTGGTTCCCTGGATTTCCTGGTTCGATTCCTTGTTCGGTATTCTGCTAGGCGGGGGCAGTCTGTGGCTGGTGGCTGAGGTCTATCATCGCCTGACCGGCCAGGAGGGTATGGGCGGCGGTGACGTCAAGCTTTTGGCAATGATGGGCGCTTTTCTGGGCTGGAAGGCCGTATTGCCGGTGATTTTTTTCGGTTCGCTGGCGGGGTCTTTGGTCGGTGTGCCTCTGATGTGGCTCAAGCGGGCGGATGGCAAACTTGCCATTCCCTTTGGGCCTTTTTTGGCTCTTGGCGGCTTGGTTTATCTATTGTGGGGCCAGCAATTGTTGGTTTGGTACCTTGGCCTGTGTCAAAGGTGAAACGCCATGGGTTGAGATGATTTGGGCTCAAGGAACAGGTTTTGTTTGCCGAGATAACTGAGAGCAGGCGGCGCTGTTGC
>LGVF01024083.1_pt1 | contig 18418 bp, 13 predicted proteins | sample 469901 | NCBI WGS metagenome assembly LGVF01 (sample SAMN03893561, study PRJNA290197) | marine sediment metagenome | material: sediment; isolation source: combined push core samples #3730, #5133, and #5579 collected at Hydrate Ridge | place: Pacific Ocean: Hydrate Ridge
CTGGAGTTTGTTCAAGTGTTGATGAGATATTAGTAGTAGAAATAAATAATTTAGAAGAAGTTGATCTGTCAAAATTAGAATTTATCTGGACAATAAATGGAGTAGTTCAAGAAGTTATTCATGGAGATAATACATTATTAATTCATGAAGGGGGTATTTACACTGTAGAAGTAATAAATACAGAATCAACAAATAACTGTCATACAAATTCAGGTGAATTTAATATTGATTACTCACCTACCCCAATAATAACAGTATCAACCGATGGAGAAACAGGAACTTGTACAGATGAGCCAGTATTATTAAAAGTGTCAATAACTAATTCTAAAAATAAATTTGGACCATTAAAATTCGAATGGACTTCACCTTCTGGTGTAGTTACAGTAACCGATGTTCCTGAATTATTGGTTCACGAAAATGGAGATTATCTTGTTCGAGCAATAACCGAGTTTGATTGTTCAAATACTCCTTCAAGAATTAATGTAAATTATCAACCTATACCTAAAATTAAGTTAGATATATCTTGGACAGGCGGAGAATGTCTTGAAAATGGAGGGAGTCTTATTGTAGAATTGACTAATGATTCTGATTGTAAAGAAGAAGATATTACATACTTCTGGACTCTACCTGATGGAACTACTGAAGAAACAGAAGAACCAAAATTAGCAGTTCATGTTAGTGGATTATACAAGGTGTATGCAAAGTCAATTTATAGTTGTTTTAGTGTACCTACAGAGAAAGTCGTTGAATATAATCCATCACCAACATTTACTTTGAATGGAGCAGAAGCTTGTGAAATTGATTCTCAAATTTTAGAAGCAAATATTGTTAATACAGACGTAGATAAGGATAAGTTAACCTATACATGGTCAAATGGAGGTGATGTAATTTCTACAGGTGTAGGGGAATTATTCAGAACCATTGAGGTAAAATTAAATAAGGATATTGATTCACCTACAGTAGAAAAATACATTTTAACTATCTCAACCGATAAATGTGATATTACACATGATGCATTTGTAACATTCAATCCAACACCTATATTTGACTTAGGAGGAGATTTAGAAATGTGTGATATAGAAAATAGAATATTAACTATTGGAGATATAAATTATAGTAGCATAATTTGGAATACTGGCGAAACAACAAAATCTATAAAAGTTGTGGAATCAGGTGAATACTCTGTAGTTGTTGATCTTAATGGCTGTACATATAAAGATGCTATATATGTAGAAGCAATCCCTTTTCCAAAATATAGCATAGATGTACTAGGGGTTGATTGTGATACAAAGGTTATTACTTTAGATGTAAACACCGAAGAAGAAAATGTAGAATATCTTTGGAGTACAGGTGAAACAACCAAAACAATAAAAGTAAATAAGGGCGGTGATTACTCAATAGTAGTAAGGAAAAAAGGAAGTGTATCTAATCCTAAGGATGAGGTTGGATGTAGTATTGCCAAAAATATTGAACTTAAAAATCAGTTCTTCGAAGATTTGTCATCAGAAGAGGAAATTAATTTATGTGCAGGAGATTCAGTTACTCTTAAGCCAAATCACGAATTCGAATCAATACTTTGGAGTACTGGAGCAACAACCCCTTCAATAACGGTTAAAGAAGGAGGTATTTACGAAGCAACTATTACAAACAAATATTACTGCAATGATAAGTTAACTTATGATATAATTATTGACGAAGGTCCTGAAGTAACTAAAGTTGATGTTCAAGAAGAGTATGTTGCTTTCGAATTTGAGGGAGGAGTTGCACCATTTGAATATTTTGTAGACGATAGTCAAGTATATTCTAAAAATATTGCAAATGACTTTACTGAAGGAACTCATACATTATACATTAGAGATGTAAATGGTTGTGATTGCTCAGAAGAGTTCTTTGTTAAGGATCCAATTGCAGTAATTGATATTGTAACACCAAATGGTGATGGATTTAACGATACTTGGGAAGTTGAGGATTTAAAGCGTTATCCAAGGTCAATGGTTAGGATTTATGATAGATATGGTAGATTAATGCACAAGTCGCCAGGTGTAAGTTTAAACTGGGACGGTAGATTTAATGGTAACAACGTGCCAGCAACCGATTACTGGTATCATATTGATTTGTTTGGTGATGGAAGAACAGTTTATACAGGGCACTTTGCACTAATTAGGTAATAGTTTTTTTGTTAGTAAGTATTTTTTATAATGTTGAATGATGAATGTTGGATGATGAGTTAAGTGTTTTGAATTATTGATATCAATTAGTAATAATAAACAATTAACCAGTTAAATAAACTAATACACAAAACAGATGAGGAAGTTAATATACATAGTATTGTTTCTTGCCAGTTCCTTTGCAAAGGGGCAGGAGCAACTTCCTATATACAATCAATATTTATTTGGTTCATATTTTCTAATTAACCCAGCTGTAGCTGGTATAGATAATATGTGGAAGGTACAGGCAATTCACAGACAGCAGTGGGTAGGTATGGAAGATGCTCCAAATACACAGTCGATAGCTGGAGAAGGTCAATTGTACAAAAATTTTAAAGTAGGAGGTTATATTTTTATGGATAAAAATGGTTACCACAGGCAAAATGGTTACCAAATGGCTGTATCATATACTTTAAAGTTATCAAGTGAATCAACCAGTTTAAAAAGACTTTCTTTTGGACTGTCTTATGATGGTGCCCAGAAATATATTAACCAAAGTGATTTGACTAATATTAATGATCCAGCTTTAAAACATGGAAAGTATAGTTATTTCAATCACAATTCAAATGTAGGAGTGTTTTTGATGTGGGATGGTTTTTATGCAGGGATAGCTGGCTCGCATATTCTATCTGGAGGGTATAATGAAGACAATTATGAAAATAGTTTTTTCCCTAGAAATTATAATGCTTTAGTAGGGTGGAAGCTGAAACAAAATAATGAGTTTTATATTGAGCCTTCGGTAATGTTAAGGGTTATCGAAAATTATGATAATCACCTCGATTTGAATGCTAAATTTTATTATGTGCCTACAACAACTCGTAGAAAAAATGCAGGTTATTGGACAGGTGTTTCATATAGAACATCTTGGAAAGAGTTTCCTATTAGTTCAGTTTCAGTATCTGCATTTTTAGGAGGATCCCACGAGGACTTCTATTATGGTTATTCTTATGAAGTAATGATAGATAAATATCAAGCTCATCACACTGGTTCACATCAATTTATGATAGGTTATACTCTTTCGCTAAAAGCTGATAGGAAATGTGGTTGTACTCCTTTTAGTATTCCTGTGTTGTAAAATAGTAAAGTAGTGATTAGTGATGCAGTATTCAGTAATGTAGTAATCAGAGAGGTAGAATAAGTAATGCAGTAATCGATAAGACAGTATCACTGTATACCTTATCACTGCATCACTGTTTTTATTGTAAACTATTGAGGTGCTGGTGGTAAAAGAACAGCATCTATAATGTGTACATAGCCATTTGTTGCCTTAGCAGAACCTAATACTTTAGCCCCATTAACATAAGTTACACCATCTTTTATTTCAACTACAACTTTTTCACCTGTAGCTTGACCCATGCCTTCTACTCTTTTGATGTGATCGTAATCGTAATTTCCTGGTGCAGCATGATATTTAATAATTGCTGCTAATTTATCTTTATTTTCTGGTTTTAGAAGGTCGTCTAGTACTCCTTCTGGAAGCTTAGCAAAAGCCTCGTTTGTAGGTGCAAAAACAGTAAGAGGTCCAGCATTTGCTAAAACATCTTCTAATCCTGCAGCTTTTATTCCAGCCACTAAAGTAGAATGATCTTTAGAGGAAATTGCAATTTGAATAATATTAGGGTCAGATACATCATCTGAAACAGAAGCCTGTCCTTTTCCTAAAGTGGCCTCTTTTTGAACCTCAGTAGCAGGTTCTGTTGTTTTATTTCCATCAGAGCAACTAGTCGCAAACATAAGCGCAGACGAAATAAACACGTAATTAATAAATCTCATTGTATTGTATTGATTTTAAGTTGATATTAAAACTTAGTATCAAATGTAACTTTTAATGAGATTACTACAAAATTTTAAGACAAATATGTCCTTAATCATGAAAAAGAAATGTAGTTATACTTTCGGTGGGATTGAAAGTTTATCGCTATTATCAGCTATTATAGTTGTTTTAAGAGATTCGGTAAGCAAATTTAGTAGAACGTTGTTATTTAATTTACTTCCATTAATGATATTCGTAAGTACAATTATTGTTTTATCATCTTCAACAGATCTGATGAAATAACTTCGGAAACCACGCCACCAACCATGATGGTAAATAATTTGTTTACCATTATACTCTCCTAAGCGCCAACCCAAACCATAAGGTTTTCTGTAGTATTTTGATCTGTTTGTATATGCATCTGCTTTTGTAGAATCAGATAATAGATCTCCGTTTCGTAGTGCCTGATCAAGTTTAAACAGATCGCCAACAGTTGAATATAATCCTTTATCGCCATGAACTCCATCTAAGAAAAAATGAGAATATGGGCGGTATTTATTTTTGTAACCGGTTGCCGCATCATTACTGAAGAAATTTTCGCGAGAATATAAAAAGCTATTCTCCATATTTAAAGGTTCAAAAATATTGTTTTCCAAAAACTCTTCGAAACTTTGACCAGATACTTTCTCAATGATAGAAGCTAAAAGCTCGTAATTAGTATTGTTGTAGTTATATTTTCTATTAGGTCTATAATAAACAGCAGGCTTGTGGTCTATCATAAGTTTTAGAACATTATCGTTACTCATTAACGAATCTTGATCTTTCCAATAATTTTCTGACCAATAAATATAGTTGCCCAAACCACTTCTATGTGATAAAAGTTGTTCTATAGTTATGTTTTTATAAGGGAAGTCTGGAAAGAATTTTTGTATACTATCAGATAGTTCTAATTTGCCTTGATCTTTAAGCATAAGAGTAGCAATGGCAGTAACTGGTTTAGAAACTGAAGCCAGCTGAAAACTTGTATTTATGCTTAATGAATCTTTTGCACGAAAATTTGAAAACCCATATGCTTTTTCAAATACTTTATCTCCATCTGCAAAAAGTACAACACCATTAAATCTTCCTATTTTGTTTCTGTATGCAAAAAAGTGGTCTATTTTATTGATTACTTCACTATCAAAAGCTATAATAGTCTCTTCTTTAGGTGCTTCATGACTCGTTACCTGAGTTAATCCAGTTTCTTGCTGATCAGTGTCACAAGAAAATTGTGTCCCAAAAAAGATGAGAATAAAGAATAAATATTTTTTCAAAATAGGTTTTACTTTTTATGTGGAGCAAAATTACTACTTTCACAATCTAAAAACTGTTAAAATAATGAAATACTTACTATTGGCATTAATTGCACTATTATCTACTCTAAAACCCATAGAGTTATCAGTTAAACAAGAAAATAATTACGAATCTGATATTGAATTATGGCAAAATGAACTTAATTCTGATTTTAAAGATAAAGATCATTCACCGTTAACCGAAGAAGGGTATAATATCTTTGTAGGATTATACTTCTATAAAGTGTCCCAAAAGCTGAATATCAAAGCTAAGTTTGTGTTAACACCTTTTGAACCTGTTTTTGAAATGCCAACAACTACATCTAGATTGCCAAAGTACAGGAAATTTGGAATTGCATCATTTATTATTGATGGTAACGAATATGAATTAAGCGTTTATCAGAATCAAGAATTGATATATAAAAAGGGGTATGAAGATTATTTATTTATTCCCTATACAGACCTTACGTCTGGAAATACATCATATGCCGGAGGGAGATATATAGATGTTCGAATACCTAAAAAGGATGTCTTAATTATTGACTTTAACAAGTCGTATAATCCATATTGTGCGTATAACCATAAATATTCATGTCCAATTCCGCCTAGAGAAAACCACCTAAATACTAGGGTTGAAGCAGGTGTTATGGCATATAATGACCTGACAAACAAAAGTCATAAATAAATATCACAGTATTTTCTAAAATTCATTACTTTTGCGCACTTAGAGTTTAAGGAGTTTTTTAGACTTTCATAATTAATAAATTGAAAATTAGATTATAAAATAAATATGTTATCAAAAATTATTAGAATAGCCTTATCGTTGGCAATGTTTGCCTATGGTATTTTTCTTATCACCGATTCTTATATAGGAAATGGTATTGCCCTAATTTTGATGGGTGGAGTAGTGTTGTTTACTTATTTTAAAAATGAAATGTTGCTTTTAGCATTCTGGTTTTTGAGAAAACAAGATTTCGAAAAATCTGCAAAATTTTTAGGTTATATCAAGCATCCTGATACGAGTTTAGTTAAAACTCAACAAGCATATTATTATTATCTAAATGGGCTTATTGATTCTCAGGAACAAACAGGGAAAGCAATGAGTAGTGCTGAAAAGAATTTCAAAAAGGCTTTAGAAATTGGTTTAAATATGGATCATGATAAAGCAATGGCAAATTTACAGTTATCTGCCTTGTTAATGGCTAAAGGTAGAAAACAAGAAGCTCAGAAGTTATTAACTGCTGCAAAGAAATTAGATAAATCTAAAATGCTTACTGATCAAATTAAAATGTTACAGGGACAAATGAAAATGCCTGTACAAAAAAATATGGATCATTTTAGAATGGGTGGAGGAAAAAGAAGAAGATAAAAACTAGAAATTCATAAATCATTAAAAAAGTTTCATTTTGTTTCATAAGCATTATGAAACTTTTTTGGTTAAGGGATTTTACACAAATAAACAAATACATATATAAAAATATAATCAATTGATATGGATCAAAGTTTCGCATTATTTATAGCTTCATTTTCGGGGTTATTTGCAATAATGAATCCTATTGCGATGACTCCTTTTTTTATTACTATCACAAAAGAAGCTGACGAGATAACTAAAAAAGAGGTAGCGCTTAAATCTACAATAGTGGCATTTATTGTTGTGGCTATTTTTGTAGTTACAGGTTCGTACTTATTTCAATTCTTTGGAATTACTATTCCTGGATTTAAAATATTTGGTGGTCTTTTAATATCTATGGTTGGATTAGAGATGGTTCAGAGTAAAAAACCATCTACTAAAAACACTAAAATAGCATTAAAAGATTTTGATTTAGGGCAGGCCATTTCACCACTAGCTACACCAATTTTAGCTGGCCCTGGTACTATAGTTACAGCTATGAATTATGTAGATCCCGAACAACCAATGTCAGTTATGACTACTGTATTTTCTTTTGCTTTGGTTTCTTTTCTTACATATATAGCTTTTAGATCAAGTGACTACATTGTTAAAAAAATAGGAGATAATGTGATACAGGTTATAGCTAAAATTATGGGACTTATAATTGGTGTAATAGGTATTGATATGTTTATTTCGGGAGTAAAATTAGCTTTTGATATATAGAATACTTGATGTTAACAAAATTTTAACTCCATTCAAGATTTTGTAATAACGCCCTGTTTTATTGATGGTTATGGGTTGTTGTAATATAATATTTACTTCAAAAGATAAACTTACTGAAACAATTTTGAATTTATAGCGTCATACAGTAGAAATTAGATATAACTCAAATTTATACTTATGACAAAATTTACTCTATCATTGAGTTTGGTATTGCTTACTACTTTTGCATTTTCGCAGAATGACGTTAATATATCAGGTCAAGTAAAAGACAAATTCACCAAAGAAAATTTAAATTACTGTTCTGTTGTTATACTTGACTCAAAAGATAGCATCATTTCAGGTGCTGTAACAAACGACAAAGGTTATTTCTTTATACCAGTTAAACCAAACAAATATAAATTTGTATTGAGCTTTGTTGGTTATAAAAACGATACAATATCAACTGGATATGTTAATTCTGATAAATTTCTAGGAACATATTATATTTCACCCGATTCTAAAATGATGGATGGTGTTACCGTAAAATCAAGTTCAAGAGAAAATACAATAGATAAAGATATACAGATTGTAACAAGCGAAATGAGGCTTGGTGCTACTGATACGAAAGATCTTTTAAGTAAAGTTTCAGGTGTAAGCTACGACAGATACAATAATTCTGTAAAAGTAGATAACAATAGTAATATTGTGATTTTAGCTGATGGAGTTGAGAAAAACCTAGATTATATTCAGAATTTATCTCCAGATAGAATTAAAAAAATTGAAATAATAAGAGATCCAGGAGGAAGATATGGATTAGAAGGCTATTCAGCAATTGTTAATGTTATCCTCAATAAAAACTATGTAGGGTCAGAATTATTTATGTATGATCAGGCATTGTTTGATGTCGCCCCTCAAAATAAAGATTATTACTTGCCAATAAATAGAATCAGCGCTAGCTATAACTATACCTACAATAAAATAAATGTATACGGATCGATAAACAACAGGGTAAATAGGTTTGCACTTAATACTGATACCAAAACAATATACGAAAACGATTCAATAGTTTATGAGAGACCAACTACTTCTTCTCCTAATACCATTTCTAATAATTTTAGGATGAATTATACAGTAGGGGTTGATTATTACATAAATCCTAAACATACTATAAGTTTGGAAAGTAATATTCATAACTTCCCTAATTCAAGTTCAGGTACAGAACAATTATATGAAACAACTGTTGAAAAAGATGGAGCAATAATTGATTCATACAATTTCAGTACAAACTCAAAAAATGATTATAATCAATCTAATAATTCTGTATTTTATATAGGTAAACTTAGTAATAAGGATAGGTTAGATGTAAGTTTAACATATTCAACTTATAATGATGATTATAAAAATGAATATATACAATACGACACTAATGGCAGGATAGAAACAGGAAGTAACAACTCTCAAAGTACTAGGTTAAGTGTAGAATATACTAGAGATTTTAATTCTAAACTTAGTACCCAATTTGGGTATGGTAATTATTGGAAACAAACTGACAATAAATATACTATACAAAGTAGCTCTTCTAAAGACCAATCATATTCTCAAACAAATACAAGGCATAAATTCTACGGATATGCTTCGTATAATATTAACAAAAAAATCAGTACTAAAGTTGGTATAGCCGGAGAAACAAGTAATGTAATAGATAACAATCAGAATAATGATTATTTTATTTTTCAACCATTACTTGATTTCAGATATAAAGTAAACGATAAACTTAGTTTTAAACTAAAATACAGATCAAGGAGTAATTATCCTTCAATGGAAGAAACAAACCCGTTTGTTAACCTTATAAACCCTAGAACAGTTTCTGTTGGTAATCCATATTTGAAACCATCAGTCACTCATAAAATATCATTAAAAGCTAGTGTCCTTCAAGGATTGTTTTCGGTAGAACCTTACTATCATTTTTCCAATAATTACATTGGTCAGACTGGTAAATTACGTTCCGATGGAATTTTCGAATTCACTTATGATAATATTGGATTTTATGAGGAAAAAGGAGTTGAAACTAATTTTACAATCCCTTTTGGAAAACTATTTGTTTGGCAAAACAGTTTTAGTTTTTACAATAGTAGTATTAAACATGATGGAAAAACTAATAGTTTAAATGATTGGAGAGCTAATTCTGAACTTATTTTTATGGGTTTAAAAAATGATGGTATTATACTTTTAAACTATCAACGCTCAATGAGTAAAAACATAACATCACTTGGTTATGATAGAAATGAAAATGATTATTGGTTATTGTTGGTCCAACAGCCTTTCTTAAAGAAATCACTTTCAGTTATGGTTGGGTATTTTTTACCTATAAATTTTGGAGCAAACTATAATCAAGATAACTTTACAAGAACAAATGGATATGAACAAACTCAAAATACAGATATAAGTTTATTGAAAAACATGTTGATTGTTAAGGTAACTTATAGGTTTAATAAAGGAAAAATTAAGAAAACCAAGAAAAATATTGAGACTGAAAATGAAGGAGGTAAAGGTGGTATTCTATAAGGGATAATAATAATAATGAGTTTGTCTAAAAAGTAAATTTTCGTTATCTCGAGGCATAGGTTTTTCTTCGAAAAGCTCAAATGAGCTGATGATGAGATGCTTTGCGGTCTTAGCATTTTATTTTCTTTGCGGCCTTTGCGTGAAAAATACAATCTATTTCACGCAAAGGCCGCAAAGTATTTTCGCAAAGGAAACGCAAAGAAATACATCTAAAAATAAAAAACTTCATAAGTGCCTTGTGGGGATGACAAAAATTCACTTTTTAGACAGCCTAATAATCACAAAAAAGCTATTTTTTCTTAAACTTTGTACAGGCTATTTTACCAGAAAGAACATCAACTAAAAAATTATTTTCCTTACCGTTTACAATATACATTTCAACTTGATTTTCGAAGCAGAGTTGTGCAGCTTCTAATTTTGTAGTCATTCCTCCGGTACCAAGTTTACTATCTCTTTCTTCAATAAATTGTTCTACTTTTTTTAAATCGGATACTTCAACTATCAATTTCGCATTTTTGTGTAGATGTGGGTTTTTTGTATAAATCCCATTAATATCTGAAACCAATACTAGCAAATCAGCACCTATTAAAGACGCTACATGTGCCGAAAGTTTATCGTTGTCACCTACTACTATTTCTTGTACCGAAACTGTGTCATTTTCGTTAACAATAGGGATATAACCATGATTCAATAATTCGTTTATTGTATTCTTAGTGTTTTTACGTGAAGTTAACCTTTCAAAGTCATTGTATGTAAGCAAACATTGAGCTGTTCTGATTTCAAAATCACGAAATACTTCATTGTAAATCTGCAATAAAATTGGTTGACCAATTGCTGCTTTAGCTTGTTTTGATTTCACATCTTTTGTCCACCTGTTTGCATTAATTATTTGATTAGCTGCTGCAACAGCTCCAGATGAAACTAACACAATATCATATTCATTTCGAAGTACTTCTATTTGACGAGCAATGTCCTCAATTTTTCCTCTGGATATTCTATCTGTTTCAGACGTTAGGGTAGAACTCCCTATTTTTATCACTAATTTTTTCTTCATGTTTGTATGTCTTTTTGCCTTTTGCTTTTAGCAATAGGTTCACTTATTTTTTCTCTTGAAATAATATTATCTAACTTGTCCAGTACCAGAAATAAACCATTTATTGGTAACAAGTTCTCCCAGTCCTAAAGGTCCACGGAAATGAAGCTTTTGAGTAGAAATAGCTATTTCTGCACCGAAACCAAATTCGCCACCATCGGTAAATCTAGTAGAAGCATTGTGGTAAACTGCTGCACAATCAACTTCATTTTGGAATTTAGTTGCTTTAGCCAAGTCTTTTGTTACAATACTTGCAGAATGACCTCCTGAATATTTATTGATAACAGCAATTGCTTCATCTAAATCTTTCACTGTTGACTGTAATATTTTTGCAGATAAAAATTCTTCGGCAAAAATTGAATCATCTGTTATTTGCTGAATGTTTTCATTCATATCACAAGTAGCTTTATCTCCAAAAACTGCAATTCCTATTTTCTCTAATTTTTCGTAAACAGATTTAATTTTAGCATCAAGATTTTCAATGTTCTCGTTGAAAAGTACTTTATCTAATGCATTACAAACACTCAAACGACTTTTTCCATTTAAGATGATATTTGTAGCCATCTCAAAATCAGAATCAGAATCTACATAAAGGAAATTATTACCACGACCACTAATAATAACAGGTGCTGTGGAGTTTTGTTTTATATAGTTAATTAATCCTTCACCACCACGAGGGATAATCAAATCAACTTTCTCGCCTCTTTCGTTTCTTATAAGTTTTTGTACTTCCTCACGAGGTAAATCTAAATACTGAACATATGATTTATCAGCCCCATGTTTTTCTAAAGCCTCATGCCAAAGTTTAACAAGATATAAGTTAGATAAACGTGCTTCTTTACCTCCTTTAAGTATAATCTTATTACCAGCTTTAAATGCTGTAATAGCTGCTTCTATGGTTACATCAGGTCGTGATTCGTAAATGATAAGAATATTACCAAAAGGAACAACTCTATTTTCAACAAGCATTCCGTTAGGGTGAGTGTAATTTGATAATATTTTACCTTCAGGATCGGGCAATGATAAAACTTGCTCTACTGCTGTCGCCATTCCCTCTACTTTCTTCTCATCTACTTTCAGTCTATCTAAAAGTGATTCATCCAAATTGGGAACTGAAGCTATATCTTTTTTATTTTCTGCAATTACTTCGTCTTTGTTAGTTAAAATCAATTTTATAAGAGATTTTAAAACAGCATTCTTGATATTTGTTTCCATATATTGAATTTTTATTCACTTTTACTAATACTTGTAAATAGCCGTGCAAATTTAAGAAAGGAATTTAGGTAGGCAAGGTTTATGACTTTATATTGAATAAAGTTTCTTATTATTAACTAGTTGTGTCTTTCTGAATTTTTAGGATGACCTAAGTAGATACATGTAGAAAAATATGATGGCTCAAGGTGCATAGCACCGATATATTTGTAGATATCATTAATCAAAAAATAAAGCTGCATAGCAGCGATATCTTATAATTTTATTAATCCGCAAGAATAGATTAATGCTGTGTTTATATTATTACAAATGAATATTAAAAAAGGCTGTCTCTTATTATTAGAGACAGCCTTTCATATTAAATACCAATTGTAAAAATAGAACTGGTACAATAAATACTATACTTCAAATTCTTTCCAAGCTAGAGCAGCAGCACCAACAACGGCAGCATCACCCTCATTAAGCTGAGAAAGTTGTAATTTTACTTTATTCTTAAATATATGAAGAAGATTATCTTCCATTGATTTTTCAGTAGGTTCAAGAATTAAATCTCCAGCATTTGCCAAACCTCCAAACAAGAAAATTGCTTCAGGACTACCATTTGCTACAAAATCAGCTAATGACTCTCCAAGGTATCTACCTGTTTCACGGAAAATTTCACGTGCAATATGATCTCCATTCTGAGCAGCTTCGTAAATGTTGAAAGATGTTAAATCATCATATGAATATTTAGAAAGAAGTGTTTCTTGATTTCTATCTGCAATTATTTCGAAAGCTGTTCTTTTTATACCTGTTGCCGAAGCATAAGTTTCTAAACAACCTCTACGACCACAACCACATAAACGGCCATCTTTAACAGCTCTAACATGTCCTAATTCACCTGCAAAACCATCATGTCCATATACTAGTTCACCATTAACAACAATACCACTACCAAGTCCAGTACCTAATGTTATGATTATAAAGTTTTTCATGCCTTTAGCACCACCAAACATCATTTCGCCAATTGCAGCTGCATTTGCATCGTTAGTTAAAACCGCTGGAATACCGAATTTTTCTGACATTAGTTTCGTAACCTCAATAACACCTTTCCATTTAAGGTTTGGAGCAAATTCAATAGTCCCTTTATAATAGTTACCATTAGGTGCTCCTATACCCATACCGATAATTTCGAACTTTTCGCTTGAATTAGCTTTAGCATCTTCAACAACTTTATATAGTTCTTCAAGGTATTCTTCGAATGTATCTCCAACAAGGGTAGACATTGTAGCTTCTAAAAAAACTTTACCTTTTTTATCTACAAAGCCTATTTGAGTGTTAGTTCCTCCAATATCAATTCCAATTCCAACTTTTTTCATAATATTTTATATTTAACCACTGTTCTAAGTACAATTAAGAACATTTAGGTAATTGTCATTAAATTCTCAAATATAAAATATAAGAAAATCCAATAAGTGTATTAAGTACATTTTGTTTTGCGTTTTCAAAAGTAGTAAATGCTTTTAGCTCAACAAAGTAAATTTCAGATTAATATTATTAAATATTTTCAAAACATTAATTCATTGAAAGTCAATAATGTAGCGAGCGTATGATGAGTTAATGTTAAGGTGCTTTTTTTATAAAAATAACATATATCATAAAAAAATACTCGAAAGTTATGTGATGTAGTTTGTACAAGAAAAATATATTCTTAAAAATCATTCATAAAGAGATTAGTTTATAGAAATATCAACTTAATTAATTTATGTATTTTAGCGCGATTTCTTTTAACAATTTATACTAATGGACAAACTTAACTTCAATATAAACGAGGATCATAACAAACTACTACTTTCTGATTTAAAAAAACGCCTTGTCAAAATAAAATTTGGTGGTGGAAAAATAAAAATAGAGAAAGAGCATAGTAAAGGTAAACTTACCGCACGCGAACGCATAGATTATTTACTAGACAAAGGAAAAGATAGAATTGAAATAGCCGATTTGGCAGGCAATGATATGTATGCTGAATATGGAGGGTGTCCTGCAGGTGGCGTAGTTGTAGTAATTGGTTATGTGAGTGGTAAACAGTGTATAGTTGTAGCAAATGATGCTACAGTAAAAGCAGGAGCTTGGTTTCCTATCACCGCAAAAAAGAATTTAAGAGCGCAAGAAATTGCAATGGAAAATAAACTTCCAATAATCTATCTTGTTGATAGTGCAGGAGTTTTTCTACCTATGCAAGACGAAATTTTCCCCGATAAAGAACATTTTGGTAGGATTTTTAGAAATAATGCAAAAATGAGCTCTATGGGAATAACTCAAATTTCGGCAGTAATGGGAAGTTGTGTTGCTGGAGGGGCTTACTTACCAATTATGAGCGATGAAGCCATTATTGTAAATAAAACCGGTACTATCTTCTTAGCAGGATCTTATCTTGTAAAGGCTGCTATAGGAGAAGAAATTGACAACGAAACCCTTGGTGGAGCAACAACTCATAACGAAATTTCGGGTGTAGCAGACTATAAAGCTAAGAATGATAAAGATGCCCTTGAAACTATAAAAAATATTATTGGGAAAATAGGCGATTTTGATAAAGCTGGATTTAATAGAATAGAAGCTAAAAAGCCAGCAAAAGACGAAGATGAAATATTCGGTATTTTACCTAGAGAAAGGAACCAGCCTTATAATACTTTCGAGATAATTGAACGTATTGTAGATAATTCTGAATACGATGAGTATAAAGCTGACTTTGGTAAAACCTTGATTTGTGCATATGCTAGAATTGAAGGTTGGGCTGTAGGTATTGTTGCCAATCAACGAAAAATGGTAAAAAATGCTAAAGGCGAGATGCAATTTGGGGGAGTTATTTATTCTGATTCTGCAGATAAAGCAACCAGGTTTATAGCAAATTGTAATCAGAAAAAAATACCATTAGTTTTTCTACAAGATGTTACAGGTTTTATGGTTGGATCAAAATCTGAGCATTCTGGAATAATAAAAGATGGAGCTAAAATGGTAAATGCCGTTTCAAACTCTGTTGTTCCAAAATTCACTATTATTATGGGTAATTCATACGGAGCAGGTAATTATGCAATGTGTGGTAAAGCTTACGATCCTAGATTAATAGTTGCATGGCCTTCGGCTCAGCTAGCAGTTATGGGTGGTGCACAAGCAGCAAAAACTTTATTGCAAATAGAAAAAGCTTCGCTTAAAAATAAAGGTGAGGAAATTACTGAAGAAAAAGAAAAGGAACTTCTAGATCATATTACCGAAAAATATAATAAACAAATTTCACCTTATTATTCGGCATCTCGTATTTGGACCGATGCTATAATATCTCCTCTTGATACACGTAAATGGATAAGTATGGGAATAGAGGCAGCAAATAACGCTCCAATTACTGAAAAGTTTAATGTAGGTATTATTCAAACTTAGAAGTTTTTATTGCTAATTATGGTTTACCCATAACAACTTTATAACTATTTCACAAAGAACTCAAAGAAGACGCAGAGGTTCACAAAGGTTTTGTGTATCTCTGTGACTTCTCTGTGCACTCAGTGTTATAACTTATCCCAACTCATTGGTTTTTTTTTAAAATTTAGCGTGAAGTTGAAGTGTAAATAAACCTTTATTTTCAATTACTTTCAATGAGTTAGAATCATATATAGGTCTGGTAGAATATTGAGCTGAGAGTTTTACATTATTTCCTAGAATTAGATAATGCAAACCAAAATCATGTTGAACAGATGCTTCATTTAATCCTTCGAAGTTCTTGTAAGTTACTGCATAAAAAGGCATTATTTTTTTATTACTTCTGAAAATGTTCTTTGGGATAACGTACGACATACTTAGATACAAAGCATCACCTGTACCAATTGAAAATTGATTTATTCCAGAACCTTGAGCAGGCGAATCCTCATTTGGATTACTTGCAGCAAATCCTCCCATTACCGATCCTGATTTAAGATAATTAGGGCCATATTCATATTTGTAATATGCTGTGTAAATATTTAATACACTCTCATCCATCAGCGGTTGTTCATACCACAAATCTACAGCGTAACTCAATTGAGAATATTGTTTTACTGTGACATCAGTATCATCAACTAAATTTATCATTAATGCACCCGAAGCTTCAGCTACATACTGAAATCCAGTTCCAATATTTAAAAACATCCCCTTTTCTCCATAGTATGTCATTCGTTTAAAAGGAGTTTTTGCAACTGATTCTTTTTCAAATAAACTATAGTAAACATAACCTTTGTAATTAAAATTTGAATGATATCTATTATAAGCGGTATTAAGATTACCATTTTCAATTATCTCAGAATCATTTAAAATTTTGGTTGATGAAATTGGGAGCAAGGGTTGGTTAACCGAAAATGAATATTCAAAATTACTTATTTGACCTTGAAGGAATACCCCGTATTGTCTAACAAAATCATCAGCAACATTTACATTGGGGAAATTAATGCCTGGATTATCTAGAGTAAGTTGAGTGGCATAAGTTACATTTGATAGTCGAGAAAGGCCATTCCACATATGTAATCCGGCACCAAGGTATGTTTTTTCTGCTACTCTTGCTTTATACCATAAATCATGGAAAAACATACCTGAATGTAATCCATTATAACTTGATTCACTTGTTAAACCAAACTGAGAATAAATAAAATGTTGACCTTCGTAGTTTAGCATCATCGACATTCTCATTCTCCTAAGTGCAAAATCAGAATAGTAATCTATTGGTTTTTCAGTTCTCTTATCTATCGTATTTGGATTCATTTCCATATTTCTATACCAAAGCTGAACACCCATTCCAAATTTTAAATATGAACTACCTGCATTGTTAAATTTCAAAACAACTCCATGTTTAACAATTTTATCTATATTTTTTTCTAAACTATCCGTTGATTGAGCTATTGTGATATCTGTTGATTGAGAAAAACCTTTATGGTTTATTGTAATCAAAATCATTAATACTAATGAAAATGTGCAGTTTTTTAAAACCATTATGTTTAATTTGATAATTGAATTTGGCTGCAAATGTAAAACACGTAGTTTTTAAATAAACTGATAAAAGCCCAGATAAGTCACTTTTGATACATAACGTATAATAATGGTGAATTATTGATGAAAATGTTGAATATTTAGATTTTCATGATATTAAAATTAGTTTTTATTAAGCATAAATAAAAAACTTTCAAAAAACGAAATACTCTTAAGTATTATAAATATGAGAAAATAACACTGTGCTATTCCTACAAATATTATCATATACATAATATTAACTTACTATATGTGTAAAATCAATATCTATTTTTAGTAAATACTGATTTTAATCACATTATTACTGTCTTTCATTAATTGTTTTATACAAGGCATTTCTTTAAATTCGTGGCACATTTTATTTTATAAAAACGTATAAACCACAATATAATGAGTAATAAAGTATCAAAAATATTATGGACTAAGATAGATGAAGCTCCAGCATTAGCTACATACTCTTTACTCCCAATAGTACAAGGATTTACTAATAATACAGGAATAGAAGTTGAAACTAAAAACATTTCTTTAGTTGGACGTATTATTTCTACTTTCCCAGAAAATCTAACAGAGGGTCAGAAGGTATCAGATTATTTATCTGAATTAGGTGATTTAGTAAAAACTCCTGAAGCTAACATCATCAAGCTTCCAAATATTTCAGCATCAATACCTCAGCTTAGAGCAGCAATAAAAGAGTTACAGGAAAAAGGATTTGATATACCTAACTATCCTGAAGATGCTAAGACTGATGCAGACAAAGATCTTCAAAAACGCTTTGCAAAAGTTTTGGGATCGGCTGTAAATCCAGTTCTTAGAGAAGGTAACTCTGATCGTAGAGCTGCAAATGCAGTTAAAGAATACGCAAAGAAAAACCCACATCGTATGCAAGCATGGACTGCCGATTCTAAAGCACATGTTGCATACATGAATGACGGTGATTTTTATGGTAGCGAGAAATCAACAACTATAACCAAAGCATGTGATGTAAAAATTGAGTTTGTTGATGATATCGGGTCTACAGTTTTAAAAGATAAAACGGCCTTATTAGAAGGCGAAATTATTGATACATCAGTAATTAATGTAAAGAAGTTACGCCAATATTATCAAGATCAAATTGATGATGCAAAAGCTAACGATGTATTA
>LGVF01047440.1_pt1 | contig 18395 bp, 13 predicted proteins | sample 469901 | NCBI WGS metagenome assembly LGVF01 (sample SAMN03893561, study PRJNA290197) | marine sediment metagenome | material: sediment; isolation source: combined push core samples #3730, #5133, and #5579 collected at Hydrate Ridge | place: Pacific Ocean: Hydrate Ridge
TCCCGGCCAAAGACGCCTGCAAGTGGATGGTCGCCGTGTTACGAATCGCAGCAGACCATCAGCAGTAACGCTCGAACTTGAGGTGCTCGGCCAAGAACTGTTCCTATCCCGGACATGAGGGCGAGAGAGACAGCCAAGGTCCGACCAATTGAGGTTAAGCGATGGATTGCTTTTTTTTGGAAGACCCTCATAAACTATCAAATAATTAATATTTTCACAATATATTGTGGCGGTTTTGTAGTGCCGTTTTCGATGCAGGTTGTCAGCTAGTTTTTATCCGGAAACGGCACTTTCCCCCATTCTCGGCGTCAATCCGCGCGCTTGCTTGTGCGGCGTAACCAGCTACGCCTCCGCGCAAGCGCTTGATTTCATAGCATTGGGGAAAATTGCTCGTTTCCCATATAAAAACTACACTGTGTGCATCCAGAGTTTCCGGATGGACACCAGCTAGTCTGAATCAGATGCTGCACAAACAAAAGCGCCCCTCTGAAAATAGCCAGGGGGGCGTTGTTCTGTTCAGTTGGAGAACCGAAGCCAGATATAAAAAGGGGTCCTGATCAGATGATCAGGACCCCTTTAATTGTTTTTGGAGCGGGAAACGAGATTCGAACTCGCGACCTCAACCTTGGGAAGGTTGCACTCTACCACTGAGTTATTCCCGCCGATAAAGAGGCCAATTATAGAGACCGCTATGGTTCTTTGTCAATCGTTTTCTCCGCTGTTTTCTGCCAACGGTTGAGCACAAATTCCTCGGCCTGTTGCCGGTTTACCACGCGACCGGATATCTCTTCCCGCCGCAAGTCAGCCAGGCAAAGACCAACAGCAGGCCCCCGTAAAGACAAGGTCTCTTGCAGCCAGCGACCGGTCAGCAGGCCAGGCACCTTACCCTTGACCCGATAGTGATCGAGATCCTTCAGTACAGGCAACAGCGAACGGGACGCCTCGGCAAAGGGAAGGCTCAGCAACAACCCGAGAAAGCAGACCGCCAGCTTGGGGTGGCTGCCGAGGTCTTCGGCCCACAGGGCTCGACTACGGCCGACCGGTGGCAGGTTCAGCAGCTCATCGGCCTGCCGTTGCTCCAGGTCCAGCAAACAATCGATGGCTCGCTGTACGGCACGGCTGCAGTGGAGCTTTTGCAGCATGAAGCGGACATCGCCGAACCTCTGACCGGAAAACCAGGCGGCCAGCTTGAAGGCCACCGAGCGCGGGAACCCCTGTTCTAACTCCTGAGCGAAAAACTCTGCAAGAAAACAAGAGTCCTCTTCCTGGCATAAAAACTCCAGCCAGGCTTCGGCTCGATCGAGGCGCGCTAAACCGGCGCCGGTGATTCCCGGTTTTGCCACAGTGCCGAACAACAGTTCCAGCAGGTTGAGTTCCTGCAGCCACATCAGGGCTCGCCGTGCCGGAGATACAGCCAGCATGGCGGTCAATTCATTACGAATCCGTTCGGGAGCCACCCGTTCTAGACTCGGTGCGGCGTGGCGCATGGCGTCAAGAGTACTCGGTTCGATAGCCAGCTGCAGGCAAACAGCGTGGCGCAAACCCTTGAGCACCCGCAGTGGATCGTCGAACAATACCTGGGCAGAGCAATAGCAGAGCCTGCCCCGTTGCAAATCGAGCTGGCCCCCGAGGGGATCGTAGAGGGGACCGAGACCGGCGCCGGGCTGCAACGCCATGGCCATGGCGTTGATGGTAAAATCCCGCCGCTGCAGATCGCCATCGAGGTTGGGGGCGCGAAAGGGCGCAAAATCGCAGGAGTAGCTCTCCTGTCCCTGGCCTACGACCACCCGGCTCTGGCGGCGCTGGGCATCGAGCATGAACCAGCTGCCGCCCAGTGCAGCGGCAAAGCCTTGGGCCAGTTCCGTAGGATCGGCGGGGGTGGCAAAGTCAAAGTCACCGCTGCAGCGATTTAACAGGGCATCGCGGATTGCGCCGCCGACCAGAAAACAGCTGTCGCCTGGCTGCAGCAAACCACACAGGGCAGGTAGAATCCCCCGTTGGATCAGGTGTTGTTCCAGCGCGTTGAGTCCCATGGCGACCTTCTTCTGGGCAGGCGGTTTAAAAAAACCTTAAAACCCGAAAATAGACGCCCATCCTCCGCCCTGTGCAGTTAACGGGCGGAAGGGGTCAGAGACAAGGGCGTCAATGGCTTAAGCCGCTACCATAAAGCTGTGGGTTCAGGTGTTTTGCCGCCCCCGGTTGCCGGGCAGTTTTTGGCGAAACCTCATCTCAGGTCGCAGACGGCCTGATGGATCAGCTCAAATAGTTCGGCAATATCGTTTTCGGCGATGCAGGAGAAGGCAATGCGTAGATCGGTGCTGTTGATGGCAATGGTGCCGACACCATAGTTGTCGAGCAGATGCAACCGCAGCCGCTCAGCATCGACAGTCTTGAGACGCAGGCACATAAAGTAGCCGGAATTGAAGGGGTAGTAGTCCCAGGCCTGACCGTAGTTACCGCTATCGAGAACCTCTTTGGTGCGCACGGCCCGGGCTTTGAGGATCTCAAATTTCTCCTGCTTCTGTTGCAGGAAAAGGGGCGAGCGCAGGGCTTCGATGACAAAGGTCTGGGAAGGATGGGGACAGTTGGAAATGGTGCCGCGAATAACACCCAGGATCTTTTTGCTTAAAGATTCGAGTACCGCCGGGCTGCCGTCGGGGGAACCATCGGCAACGGTGATGAAGCCGATACGAAAGCCCCAGGCGAACTCTTCTTTGGTGGCGCCATCGAGTTTAATGGCTAGCAGGTTCGGGTGGCGATTAGCCAGTAGACCGAAAAGCGATTCTTTGAGTGAATCCTCGTAAAACAGACCGAAGTAGGCATCGTCAGAAACGGCAACGATGTTGCAGCCAGCAGCGGCCTGCTCGATCAGGGCCTCAACCAGCGCCTCGCCTTCAGCTACGGTGGGGGTGTAACCGCTCGGGTTATTCGGAAAGTTGAGCAGCACCACGGCCTTGCTCTGTTCGGCTGCAACCTCCTGCAAGGCCTCCTTAAAGGCAACCACATTGAAACCGCCCTCGGCGTTAAAGGTCGAATAGGTTTTTATGCGACAACCACGGCGAGTAGCAAAGGTAAGATTGTAGTTGCCCCAGAGTTTGTCGGGCAGAAGCAGCGTGTCGCCTGGTTCGGTAAAAAGATCGGCCACAATGGCCAGGCCGTGGGTCAGGGCACTGGTAACGATGGGCTCGCTGAAGACCTTACCCTGCAGGGAAGGGTTTTCGCGCAGCATCTTTTCCCGCCACAGGGTACGCAACTCGGGCTTGCCGGCCGGCGGAGCATAGGGATAGATATCGGCCGGATCGTAGGCCGCGAGTTTTTCGTGCATGCAGCCGAGGTACATAGGAGCGCCACCCTCGGTGGCAATGCCTATGGTGGCATTAAACCGGTGGGCTTTGGCCTTCGCCTCCGCCGACTGACTGAGAATGCCCTTAGGAAAGAAGAGTTCCTTCCCCAGTTCGGATAACATTCGCAGCACTGCGGGGTTATGTTGCGCAATTTGGTCGTTTAACGCACTGGCCAAAGGATTCAAAACGAATTCTCCCGGATTGAAAATAGTCGGCTGCTCACAATATGTGGGCAATTTTGGGCGCATTAATGCAATATTTTGAAAGCCTTGTCAACGGAAAACCATGCCGCAGACAAAGTCATTTCGATGCGCCCCGATTAATCATAAAAAGTATCGCTACGATCAGTCCGGAAACCAGCAGCGTAAAGAGCAGATCACCTGCCGTAAACTCGCCCATATCGGATCCTCTTCTAACTGAATGGATGACGGCCGCGATAAGTGCGCCGTTAGTTCTAACAACCACTCTAGTTTGTACACGGCAATAGCACAAAAAGCAACCGCCGACCGACAGCAAACATGGCAAAAAAAAAGTGGAGCGTTAGCTCCACTTAGTGTCGCCCCTCAGGACGACGAAAACTCTACCCGACCGCAAGCGGCCGTCAAGTCTTTATATGGTTAATGCAGTTGCGAACTGCATTGAATTAATGGCAGGGGCGACAGGGATCGAACCTGTGAATGCCGGAATCAGAATCCGGTGCCTTACCGCTTGGCGACGCCCCAAAAAAGGAATCAACCTTCTACCAATCCAGCCGAGACTTGTCAACAATTATTTTGCACATCAAACATCTGGATCAGGTTGTCTGCGTAGCACTCAGTGGGACTCTTTTCATTGGCCTTGTAGCTTTGGCCTTGGATCCGCCCCACCCTACTCCAACATTTTGTACACTATCTCAGCCAGATCCCGAGACAGTCGTGGTGCGGCGACAATTCGTTGCAGCTGCTGTTGCATATACTTCCTACGCTCTTCGTCGTAACGACGCCAGGCACTGAATCCGCCGGCCAAAGAGCCGGCCAGTTGCGGGTTGACGGGATCCAGCGCCAGGATCTGATCGGCTAACAGCCTATAGCCGCTGCCATCGCTCGCATGGAAACGTAGCGGATTGGCACGACTGAAGGTGCCGAGCAGCGCCCGTACGCGATTAGGATTACACGGCTGATAGGCGGCATGACCCATAAGCGCCCTGACAACCTGCAAGGTATCCGGCCGTCGGGAACGAGCCTGCAGCGCAAACCATTTGTCCAGCACCAGGGGATCGCTTGCGGCACGGGTATAAAAATCGTCGAGTAACTCCTGTCGAAGTGGCCCTGAATCTTCGACCAGCAGAGCCAGAGCGGCGATACGATCGGTCATGTTGTTCGCGGACCGATAACTGTCGCTGACCAACTGACAAGTCTTATCGGTACCCAGGGCATAAAGATAATAGAGGCAGCGATTTTTCAGACTGCGTCGGCCCACAGCCTCGGGATCGATGCTGTAAGGGCCGGCATCAAGACAGGCAGTCCAGCCCCCCTGAAGGTGCTCTTGCAGAGCTGTGGCCAGGTGTTTGCGAACCTTCTCCCTGGCAACATAGAGCCCTTCCACATCGATCTGCGGCATCTGCTGCGCCAGATAGAGCTCGTTGGGCAGTTCCAGTAGCTTGGCCGCCAGCCCTGGGGCCAGATGGTCGTCCTGCAGCGTGGCAGCAAGACCTTCGGTCAGCAGCTGCAGATCACCTGCAGATGTCAACACTGCCGGCTGTTTTACCCCCTGCAAAATTATTCGCTCTGCCAACCGCTGGCCGGCATCCCAGCGATTAAAACCGTCACTATCGTGCCTCAGGAGAAAGGCCAACGCCTTGGACGACTCGTCGCCCAGCAGCCGAACAGGCGCTGAGAATTGGCGAAACATGGAGACTGCCGGCGGCTGGGGCAGATTGATGAAACGCAGGGTTTCCTTATCCCGCCGCAAATGCAGGACCATCTCTTCTTGGCCCGGCCCAGCTTTGTCATCAGACAGCTGCAGTGGCATAGCCCGCCCCTTGGGGTCCAGCAGACCGAGTTTGCAGGGAATATGCAGCGCCTGTTTCACAGGCTGGCCTGGTGTCGCCGGGCAGTGCTGTTCGAAGGTCAGCTCCAGGATCTGCTTGGCGGCAGAATAGTGACTGGTTACGGCAACCTGAGGCGTACCCGCCTGACGATACCAGAGCTGAAACTGCTGCAGATCGAAATCAGCGATTTCGCCCATGGCCGACAAAAAATCCTCAACGGTAGCCGCCTGGCCGTCGTGCCGTTGCAAATAGCGCCGCACTCCGCGAACAAAATCGGCCGGCCCGAGCATGGTCTGCAGCATACGGACCAGTTCGGCCCCCTTGTTGTAGACCGTGGCCGTATAAAAATTGTTGATCTCCTGATAATGCTCGGGGCGCACCGCATGGGCCAGCGGTCCGGCATCTTCGGCGAACTGGTGGGTACGCAACAAAGAAACGTCTTCGATGCGCTTGACGGTACGGGACACCTGATCGGCAGAAAAGTGCTGATCGCGAAAGACCGTCAACCCTTCTTTGAGACTCAGTTGAAACCAGTCCCGACAAGTTACCCTGTTGCCAGTCCAGTTGTGAAAATACTCGTGGGCGATGACCTCTTCGATGGCCTGAAAATCGGCGTCGGTGGCGGTTTCTGGGTGCGCCAGTACATACTTGGAGTTGAAGACATTCAACCCCTTGTTCTCCATGGCCCCCATGTTGAAATCGTCCACCGCAACGATCATGTAAATATCCAGATCATATTCCAGGCCGTAGGTCTCCTCGTCCCAGCGCATGGCCTTTTTTAGAGACTGCATGGCATGATCGCATTTGCCTAGATTGTGTTTTTCGACGTATATTTCCAGCGTCACTTCCCGACCGGAACAGGTGATGAAACGGTCCGATACACAGCCGAGATCGCCACTAACCAAAGCAAAGAGATAACTTGGCTTGGCAAAGGGGTCCTTCCAGGTAGCCGAATGACGACCGTCGGCCAGAGTCTGCCGCTCGATACAGTTGCCGTTGGATAACAGCACCGGATAACGCTGTCTATCCGCCACGATGGTGGTGGTGAAATGGCTCATGACATCGGGCCGGTCAGGAAAATAGGTAATCTTGCGAAAACCTTCCGCTTCGCACTGGGTGCAAAAGATGCTGCCGGAACAGTAGAGTCCTTCCAAGGCGGTATTATCTTGGGGCCGAAGGATAACGGTCGTTTCGAGGATAAAGGTCTCGGGTACCTTGTGGATGGTGAGCCCTTCATCGTCACAGGCATAGTCGTCGACAGACAACGGCCGCTCATCGAGCCGCAGCTGTTCGAGCTGCAGGTCTACCCCGTCAAGTACCAGCGGCTGTTCTGTACTCACCCCTGGCTGGCGTCGCAAGGCCAAGCGGCTGACAACCCGGGTGGTTTCTTCCCCGAGTTCAAAACACAATTCGATCGTATCGACCCGATAAGCCGGTGGCGCGTAGTCTTTTAGATAGATGGTGCCTGCTCGCTTGGACATCGGTAGTTGGCTCCTGTCTGGCAAAACATCGGATCGTTAAAAACACGCGATATAAGGATTCAGCCGCTAGGTACCGGCAAAGTTGTGCGGTCTTTTCCTTTGAACAAAAACGCCCGGGAAATCTACCTCCCGGGCGGTGTGCTTGCCAACAACGGTTGATCAGGTCAAGCTGACCGCGGCTCGCTCAAGCCTCGCCAGGGTCATCTCCTTGCCCATCACCGCCATAACCTGGCAGATACTGGGACTGACCGTGTTGCCGGTAAGTGCTACCCGCAAAGGCTGGGCGATCTTACCGAATTTCAAGCCGGTACCTTCCATCACCTTGCCGAGGGCTTCTTCAATAGGTTCGGCCTGCCAGTCGTCGAGAGCCCCGAGGTGCTCCAAGGTAGCGACAAAGACCCCTTGCTGGGCTTCGGTGAGGAATTTAGCCGCTGCCTTGGGATCGAATTCGACCTCACTGCAATAATAATAAGCGGCCTGTTCCGCCATCTCGACCATGGTCTTGCAACGCTCCTGCAGGGTTTTCACAACATCTGCAGTCAGCGGACCACCATCACAGTTGACTCCCTGAACAGCCAGGTATTCTTGCAGCAATTCACCCAAACGTTGCGGATCGCCGGTTTTGATGTAATGCGCATTAAGCCACAACAGTTTCTCCGGATTGAAGACCCCGGCCGAGCGGCCGACATTATCGAGGCTGAATTTCTCGATTAATTCATCCATGGAGAAAATTTCCTGGTCGCCAAAGGACCAGCCCAACCGCACCAGATAATTGACCATCGCCTCCGGCAGGTAGCCGAGGTCCCGATAGGCCATCACCGAAGTGGCGCCATGACGTTTGGATAGGCGCTTCTGATCGGCTCCAAGGATCATCGGCACATGGGCGAATTCTGGCACCGCATAGCCGAGAGCCTGGTAGAGCAAAATCTGCCGGGGCGTATTGTTGATATGATCGTCACCGCGGATCACCAGGTTGATGTCCATTTCGGCATCGTCGATCACCACGACCAAATTGTAGGTTGGTGTGCCGTCGGTGCGCTGCACGATCAGGTCATCCAGTTCCTCATTTTGAAAGGTAATGGTGCCCTTGATGCGATCGTTGAAGCTGGTCGCTCCTTCTTGCGGCGCACGAAAGCGAACCACAAAGGGACGGTCGACCGGAACATCCTGCCGCGTACGACAAGTGCCATCGTATTTAGGCTTACGTTTTTCCTGCTCGGCGAGCTTGCGCTTGGCGTCGAGCTCTTCTGCGGTGCAGTAGCAGCGATAAGCATGACCGGAAGCAATCAACTGCTCCACCTTGGTCCGATACAGATCGAAGCGTTGAGACTGATAGTAAGGACCCTCGTCGCAACTCAGGCCGAGCCAGCTCATGGCCTGCAAAATAGCATCGACCGACTCTTCAGTGGAGCGGGCGACATCGGTATCCTCGATGCGCAGCACGAAGCAGCCCTGTTCTTTGCGGGCCAGCAGATAGTTAAACAGCGCCGTGCGGGCACCGCCGATATGCAAATAGCCCGTCGGGCTGGGGGCAAAACGAACGCGCAATTGAGACATGCTTTACTCCTGGGACAAGGGAGGAAACGGTTCATAAGACAGGGGGCCGCCCTAAGGCAACCCCCGATTTATACTGGAACAAGCGGTTATTGACAAGGCTTTTCGGGTGTCTGACAAGGGGCAGAAAACACCTTGATGTGCCACACAACTGGTGTCTCAGGTGATAACCACTCCGGCATAGCCTACGACCTCAGCATTGTCACCGGTGGTCTCACCGGAGTTGCCGTAGCGCACCAGAGTGCCCTTTCGTGCCCCGAGTTCCCTGGCGGCGGCGAGCATAACTACGGTGGGCACCACACCGCACATACTGATGCCCTCGCCCATCACCAACCGGTAGAGGCCTTCAGCGTCAAGGGCCAGAACCCTTTCCAGAGCCTTCATGTCGCGCAGGCGAGCGGAATCGGCCGATTCAAAATGGGTCATATCGGAGCTGGCTACCAGTAAAGTCCGCTCAGGTTGCGCTGCCAGCAGCCGACCTAGACAGTGACCGAAATCGAGCAACTGTTGCAGAGGCGCATGACCGAGGCACACCGGAACCAGTCGTGCCTGAGGAGCCTTTATCTGAATGAAGGGGACCTGAACTTCTAGAGAGTGCTCGTAACGATGAGCCAATTCATCAGCGGTCGCCTCACCGCAACCGGCTATAATTTGCTCGGCCAAACAGCTGTCTATAGGAATATCCCCCAATGGGGTCTGCCAACTGCCGCCCGGATAGACCGCCTGTTTAGCCCCGTACCCGGTGTGGTTAGGTCCGAGGAGCACGACACGGTCGGGAACCTGCACGCGGCCAAAGGTCTGACCGGCAATGGCTCCGGAATAGACATAACCGGCATGAGGCACCATGATGCCGATAGCCTGTTGAGGCTCAAGTTTCTGTTGTAAAAAATTGCTGACCTGTTCGCGCAACGCCTCTTTTTGGCCGGCATAAAATTGCCCAGCCACAGCTGCCGCTCTGTGCATCTGTTCCTCCCGGCATCGTCCTGCTATCAGCGGAAAGCACCACGCCTACCACTCTTTAATTATCTTAACACCCCTTGAGCCATGGGCCAACCGGGTGCTTCCAGCGGAGGCAGGAGTAATTCAGTAACAGGCAGCCTGGAGCAACAAAAAAAAGCCAGCTCGAAAGCTGGCTTTTCTTATTATTTGGAGGCCCCGACCAGATTCGAACTGGTGATGGAGGTTTTGCAGACCTCTGCCTTACCACTTGGCGACGGGGCCCTTAGAGAAATATTGTGGCTCCTCAAGAGCCCGGTATTGATATCAAATCACCTTCCGGGTGTCAAGAGGAAAACTCCTCGACGAAGCAAAAATCAGGAGCCGGGATGAACGCTCTCCAGCAGTTGCGGATACTGATGCTGCTGGTAAGGCACCTCATAAAAAAGATTGCGCAATACCTTATGCATCGGGCTGCTCAAGGAAGCGTAAAGCTCGTTTTTAAGTCGGCTATAGCGATAGCCCGAAACTTCCCTAAGAATTCCCTGAATTTTTGCGAACTGAGCTGCCGGTATAGTCTCGCCTATCTGCGGATCAAGAGCGATAACCCCTTCACTGAAATCGGCCTGGCCGAGAGCCAGCATCAGCCGTTCAAGAAATTCCGCTGAGGTTTGGTTTTCTACCGTCTGCAACACACGGTTCATAGCCAGAGCCTTGCGATACATACCCTCTTCGGTACCTCCGGCCTCCTGAATAAAGTTAACCAGGGAATAGGCATTGGCCATGACCTGAGGGATTTCCTCGTATATATGGTTAACAATAGCGGCATAGTCGCCGGAATTATCGGCCGATGCGTTATGATCGACAGCCGAATCCTGCAACCGCTGCCCAATCTGGCTGGTGTAGCGGAAGTAATCTTCAACCAGGCCATCCTGATTAGCCTGATAGGCCAGTTGCAGGATGCCGACAATATCGAGGGGAAAGATTTCCACCGCCTGCAGTTGATAAGCAAAAAAGAGTTCGCTAGCCTGAGAGCCCGTCGAATAGTCGCCCAGTTTACGATAGAGGTCGGCCAACTCACCCGCAGCAAAAGCGGCCAGGAAATAGGCATTGTCCGGTACGATATCGGCATCGCTACGGGCATGTTGTTCAAACAGGGCCAGATATTTCAGCAGCGGACTTTCGGCGGGAAAGATATGCCCATGCAGGACCGCCTGACGAGTCCCCTCATAATAACCGGACAGCATAATGCCCAGCTTGGCCGTAGAATCCCACAGTTTGTGCATGGCGGCCAGATAGTTATTGTATTCATAGAAACCGGCCAAGGTATATCCCCCCCGGCGAACCCGCGGATCAGCCAGTTCGTTATAAAGGTCGATGGCCTGATCCAGTTGACGGTCAGCCGCGGAGGGCAGTTCGCCGAAGAAAGGCTGCTTGGTTAATGGATCGTCGCGATCACTGAGGCGCCGCGTAACGTAGGTGGAAAAGCCCATGTGCTGACTGAGCACGGCCGCCTTACCCTTGCGGCTGTCAGCCCACTGCCAGGCCAGGCGATAAAAGGAGTCGGCCCGCTGGTATTTAGCGACCAGCAACTCGGGATTCTGTTCACCCTCAAAAGCATTGCGGCTGGCGATAGCTTCGAGAAAGGCTACGGCGAAGTTGAGGTTGTAATTATCGGAGTTCAGACCCCGCATCCGCTCCACCGTCGCTTCGACTACGGTCTTATAACCATTTTCGACGGTCAGCTTGTCATTAATGGACAAAACGATCACCCCGAGGGAGGACAACCCGGGAATCTGCTCTTCGATAATGGCCCGGCGGATGATCAGATGAGCCACGTTTTCATAGAGATAGGGCAGGCTTTTGACGAAGCCGGCCTTGCCTATCTCTCGCTGAATGCGCAGGTTGTCGACTTCCAGCTTCAGCACCACATTCTGCCAAAGGTCGTACACGGCATTGCTGAAGCCCTTGGCATCCTGAGCCAGCATCTGCCGGTAAGCCGTGTACAGGTGCAGCCAGAAAGCCACATCGGCCTGCTGCGCCTTGCCCGACAGGATCCCCATCACGGCCTGAGCGTTTTCCAACTGCAACTCGTCGCCGCTGGTCAAAAACAGACAGAACTCGGCCAACGAAAGATGATAATACTTCTTCCATTGCTGACCACCTCCAGCCCCTTGGGCATCGACACGATCCTCGGCTCCGGTTTCAATCTGCAGCTCCTGACGCAACTGGTCGCGATAACCTTCCAGGGTCTGCCCATATTCGGTGCCCTTCTCCGTCAGCAACTGTTGCAGGTCCTCCTGAGGGTACCAGCTGAAACGATAGGTTACATCGAGCAGGTTATCCCATTGCCCCCCTGTCGTTTGGGACATGCCCAGCGTGGGAACCAGACAAACAAACAGCATCATCAATACCAATCTGAACAATTTCATAGGCTTCCTCACTATTTGGAATGGTTGATACATTCAATAGCTGAAAGTAACGCGGCACATTTATCGGCAAATTCGCGCGGATTGTAGATCCGCATCTGTACGGTTTGCCCGGTCTCAACATAATCGATGTAAAATTTCATCTCGCCACAGGGGAACTCTCCACCAACATCAAGTCGAATGGCCAGCTCTGTGCGCAATCGGTCCTCTTCGCTCTGATCAACACAGGCTCCGAGTTGATTAAGACTGATGAAAAGATTCGGATCTGGAATCGCTTCACCCTCTCCGACAAAATTGACCGAACTGTCGGGAGGGCCGCTGCCTGCGGCACTATCCATAGAGCGTGAAACCGCTGTCACACCATGACCGGAAGCTGTCGGCAATTGAACCGAGGCCGTTGCTGCCGGCCCAGAAAAATCGCCCACTTTACCACTAACCAAAGGAGATGCAGTCTGACTACTGGAGGAGGTATAACTGCCACCTACCTGGCCAACCGCTGCTATATCGACAGGGCTCTGGCCTGGCTCAGGGGCAAATGAACGACCGGCACGAGAAACCGCGTGCCCTCCCTGACTTCGCGGCATGGAAAAATCGCTCCGGGACCGGCTGGTGCTGGGTAAGTCGACGGTCGTCCCAGGGGCTGTGGGAGAAAACTGCTTGGCCTGCAGCTGTGCTTGCTGCCCAGAAACACTCGGTTTGAGGCGGTAATCAGCAGAAGGGGAAGCCTTGGGCGAAGTCACGGGGCTCTCCTTAGAGCGGCGTCCAAGCACCGGACGTTCTGTAACCAAACGCGGCTGTGGCGCTGTGGCGACCGTGTATTCTCTTGTCTGGCGGGTGGGTGCAGGAGTTGTGAGCGTCGGTGCCTGACGAACAGGAACCGCCAAGGTAACAGCCTTTTTCGGCATCTGCGCCGGTTTCTCTACAGGCAGCACAACTTTTTGGGGCAATTTACGGGGTCTAGGAAGGACCTTAGCCGGCGGCAAGGACAGCAACTTTTTCGGTTCCGGCTGTACCTTTTTAACGACTGGCTTGGGCTGCACAGGCTGTTTAACTATCACAGGCAGAGGTTCAGGCTGTGCCTTGACCCTTAAAGGTTCGGCCACTGGAGGAGGCTCAACCAGAGGTTCTTCCAACATCCTGGTGACAATTTCGATTGGCTCAGGGACCAGAGTTTCAACCAAAGGGGGAACTGGAAGGGTGACCAATCCAAAACTCAACAACATAAGAATAGCTAACAGTACAACAAAAATCGTCTGCAGGAGGGGCAAGTCTTCGTGCAAGATGGCGGCAAAAATAATCGCAAAGGGACGAAAGAACCGATTGGTTCGCCGATCCGGAAAGGCCATCGGATGTTGGCCGCTACGCCGATCGGCATAGATATCATTCTGGGCACGGGGCATCGGCACCTGGCATACCCCCCATCCGTAAAGACTCTCTTTGCCAAACTCCATAACTAAGAGCCTTCCTCAAGCATTTCAGGCTGAACCACTGTCTCGCTATGTTCCATTCCCCAGACCTTAGCCATGGCGCCGGCGGCATAAAGAAGATCCTGAGTGATCGACTTCTTTTCAGGCAACAACGTCGGTTGTACATTTCGGGCTTTGAGCTTTTCAAGTGCTGGAACCAACTCCTCTGCTGAGAGCAGCATTGCTTCTTCGCCATCGGCTGGGCTACCGAGACCACTGCGCATGATCTTGTAGGGCAGCGGATATTCTTCCGATGCGGAGAGAACTTGCAACTCCCAGACTTCAGTCATTTGCCCAAGGGCTCCAAGTTGGGAACTCTCCGGAACAACAGGCACATCCATTTCAGCGAAGCGGATAGTTACGCTGTCTGCAACGGGGATGGTACTAAGGCTGATCAGCAGCAGAAAGGCCAGATCGGTAAAGGAAAAAAGCCAGGTTTGACCGTTAGTATTTTTCATTCTGCACCTATACCCCGGTTAGTCTTGATCAAAATCGGCGACGGCCACCAGACCCTGGTCGATACGCTTATGCAACAGACCGTAGAAAACCTTTTTTAGAAATTCGAGAATGGTGAAGCAAACCAGCCCGATAAAGGTCGTATAGAGCGCGGTAGCGATGCCGGCAATGGCCAGGTCACTCTTCAGTGTGCCGCTATTGGAAAGAAAGTGAACCACCATGCCGATGATGGTACCGATAAATCCCAGAGGCGGCATGAGGTTGGCCATCATGCCTATAGGTTGAAGAAATTTTTCTTCAAAATAGCGCTCACTGAACTGAAAAGCCGCATCTCGAATAAAGGCGTCCGGCGGAATGACTTTTTCCGAGGCCGGATTGTTATTCTTTTCTTCAAGATAATGCTGCTTGGCTTTGTCGAAAAAGGACGCGGCGATGACCATCACCGGAGTCCGCAGATTGGCTGGCAGGTTGTGCAGTTGCTTGCGGTTTTTGATGCTTTTAAAATCGAAGGACGCCAGAGCGCAAAAAGAGAGATACGATTTGATCAGCGCAAACCCGAACACGCAAAGCATGATGAAGTAGACGGTCACCTGGAGCAGACCGGAATAGGTGTTGATAAGGTAGGTCAGGGTATTGATGATTGACTCAGAGAGGGCATTAAACATTTCTTGATAGTCCCCTTAGTGTACTGTTGATATATGAGAGGGTGTCAATTGGTCAGTTTAGATCGCAAATTTCGAGCAGCCGCTCCAAGGGTAGCGAATTCCATATCACGGCTATCGACCATAGCCGTTTCGATGGAAACATCCTTGCGATATCGCTTATCGTACAGCTTAAGCAAGCTACGGGCTTGACCGCTATTGTCCGTCTCATACAGGACATAGGCACTAAGCAGATTTACCTTGGCTACTTCAAGACGAGTTTCGAGGTTGTGCAAAGCCTCGGCGTCGTTGAGAATGGGCATGACGTAGACCTCCACATAGCGGGCAACTTCGCAATGAAACCCTTCCCGCTGACAATCGGCCGGTTCTTCGTCGGCCTGACGGGGCGGCTGATGGCCCTGCAGGTCGACCGCGGTAGTTCTGAAATTGATCAGGGTCTGTTTTGCATTGGCCAGATACTGGGTTTTCTGCACGGTGTTCATGTGGTCCAACACCGGCTGTTCCGGCCAGTCCGCTCTGTTGCAGACGCAACAACCGGAGAGTAACAGTAAGCCAAGTCCCACCATCAGCAAAATGGTCTTCTTCATCAATACGCTCCTTAATCGATATCGACAGATCTATGTCTCTGAATATCCGGCTTGGCGACATTGCTGCGTCTCCTCCGGAATTGGCACTGAAAAGCGGCAGTACGAACGATTCCATCACTAGCAAACTTTATGCCCTTCACACAAAAAAGCAAGGCTGACTGAAATATACAACTGCCACATTGTTCAATACTACCACAAGGTAACAGGCATAAAAACACCCAACCTATAATTTTCTTTAACGAAGAAACGCCCCACCATACCAAACCTCTATCAATGCGTCGTTCCTGTCGCCTGAGTCATTTTGTTGACAATGGGCTGAGTTCCCCTTAAATCGGCCAGAATCTGCATTGCTTCGCCGACAAAAAGATCTTTATCCACCCTCTGCAACCAGTCGTCCACTATTGGGGCTCCCTGTTTAGGTTCGTCAGATGCGGCAGCCTCCTCATCGACCTGCTGAGCTCTTTTGGCGGCACTAAGCTCCTGCCATAAATCCTCCAAGCCCAGAGGGCGCTCTGTGATCCCTCCCCGATCCTGGCTGCGTTTTCGCAGTTCCGTCAAAACCTGAAACCGAACCGAGCTAGCCAAACGCTTCTGGCTGGAAGCCCGTAAGGCTTCAACATCAAAAGAGGTTGGCTGCCAGGGCGTATAGGAAGCCGGCGCGATCGTATCCCATGGCAGAGCATAATCAGCATACCGTTCGCCACTCTGGACAAAGGGTAGCGGATCGGGCAGTAAAAGATCCGGTTCAACCCCCTGCACCTGGGTAGAACCGCCACTGACCCTATAAAATTTCTGCAAGGTCAATTTCATGGCCCCCAATGGCCGATACTGATCCATGCTTTGCGGCGGCAAAGCGCGGTCGAGGTTAAGAACCGTCTGTACAGTCCCTTTGCCATGGGTGGCATGGTCGCCAACCACCAGAGCTCGTCGATAGTCCTGCAGGGCGGCCGCCAGAATTTCCGAGGCTGATGCGCTGAAGCGATTGACCAGAACGATCATTGGGCCATCAAAAGCCACCCCCGGATCCTTGTCCTCAAGCACAGCTATGCTGCCATCGCTGTCTCTAACCTGCACTACAGGCCCCTGTTTGATAAAGAGCCCGGCTATCTGCACGGCATCCGTCAGGGCACCACCACCATTATTACGCAAATCAATGACCAGTCCGTCTAGTGGACTGCCACTAAGCTTTTCCAAAGCAGCTCGCACATCATTAGTGCAATTGCGGGGCGTACTGTCCTGATCATCGTCGAAAAAGTCTCGATAAAAAGTTGGAATGCGAATATAACCGAAATTACCGCCGCGCTCGGCAGGCCCGGTCAACAGGGTCGAGCGAACAAAGGATTCCTGAATCTGCACCACATCCCGCACAATGGGAATTACCTGTTGCATGCCCGCCGGCTTCCGTACGGTCAGACGTACTTCCGTGCCTTTTTTCCCACGAATAAGACGTACCGCATCCCGCAAGCGGGCCTCCACAATGTCGATGGGCTCGGCGGCACCTTGGGCGACCTTCAGAATAATATCCTCAGCCTGCAGCTGCCCCTGACGAAAGGCCGGACTGCCCGGAACGATGCTGACGACCTTGATAAATCCATCGTCCTCTTGCAGGGTGGCCCCGATCCCTTCCAATGATCCCTTCATGCTGATTTCGAACTCTTCTTCCTCCGCCGGCGCGAGATAATTGGTATGCGGATCAAAGGCCCGACACACGGCATCGAAATAACGATCGACATACTCGCGCTGCGTGATCTGGCGTAAGCGCAACAGCAACTGTTCCATCGATTTTAAGACCTTATCGCCGGCCGTAGCGAGCAACTGGGCATCGACCAGATAATCAGTCGGCATCTCAGCCACCTTTGACACAGTGCCATCCTGCTCCTCCAGCAGTTCCAGATAACGGTTGAGCACCTGATACTTGAGGGTTTTACGCCAACGGTCACGCAAATCGCCGCGGTCTCGACAATAGTCCAGTTTTTCTGGATCGGTCTGCAAGGTTTCGCTGGTGCGGAAATCGAATCCATCGGACATAATCTGGCGAATAAGTATTTCGACCTCGTCGATGCGTTGCCGATGCAAAACGGCGCTGACAACCGGCAACTGTAAGTAACCGCTAAGCACCTCATTGTCGACCTGCTGCTCATAGGCACGCAAGCTCACCACATCTTCCTGTAGCAGAAAACGCTTCTGACTATCGAGCTGGTTCAGATAAAGTTCGAAAGCGGCTGTGGAGAACTGGTCGTCAAGGGCCTGATCACGGTAGTGATTTTGAGTCAACTGTTGGGAAAGCAAATAAGAAATAAGGCGCTGACGGTTAACTTCAAAACTTTCGGCATTCCTGGAAACACCGGCCGAACTTGACCCGACGCCAAGAAGCAGCAGGCTGGCCAGCAAGACGATAAATGAGCGAAGCATAAAGTTAGAGGGCCGGAACGTATTCATAACGGAATCCTGGTAGTTCAAAGGGAAAGGGAGTCAGGAAAAAAACCATAAATAGCAGGTGCACTATATAAGCCTATACAATGCCCTGAAAACAGCATAAATGGACAAAAAAACCAACTTAGCAAATAGTTTCTCCATACAGGGCAAGGATGACATTTTCTTGACAGCTTGACTAATTATACCGCCTTGCTAGAATTCATCCAAGCTTCCAGTCATTTTTTTGAATCGACTTGCCGAGGAGAAGAGAACCATGATCCGATTACTAACCATATCCTGTTTGTTATTCTGCTTGAGCTTTGTGAGCGGTTGCCAGAAACAGAATGAAGCACCGGCAACACAATCAGAGGACCAGAAAGCAGCAGCCTTGCCGGACGCTGACGGAAGGACCCTGATTGAGCTCGTCACCGTAACCCAAGACTACAAGCAGTGGCCCATGTTTCCGGGCAAAGAGGCTCTTTACAAAGGCCAGCCCCCCCACGGGGCCTACCTTACCACCTATGTAAGTCCCGCAGTCCTTGCGGCACTGCAAAGCAAAAGCGGCACATTACCCGACGGAGCCATCATCGTAAAAGAAAACTATTCTCCGAAAAAAGAACTGGCAGCAGTTACTGTGATGTATCGGCGGACCGGCTATAACCCGGAAGAAGGCGACTGGTTTTGGCTTAAGTACGCCCCGGACAAAACCGTTCTTGCCGAAGGTAGGGTCGATGGCTGCATCAACTGTCACCGGGCGGTTCAGAACAATGACTGGGTGTTCACCGGACCGTTGAAATAGATTACGACAGAAAAACCAAAGGCCTTACCCCGGCCCGTCTAGACAGGTCCGCTGTCGTCAGTCGGAAACAACTTTTGCGAAGAAAAAAACACCTGATAACTAAGCCGAACAAAAAAAGGCAGCGAGCCTAAACTCGCTGCCTTTAAATTTTATTGGTGGGCGTTCGCGGGATCGATGCCGTGTGAAGGCAATGCTCTCCCCCTGAGCTAAACGCCCGTTACGTTGGAATTTGTACCA
>LGVF01102554.1_pt1 | contig 18364 bp, 15 predicted proteins | sample 469901 | NCBI WGS metagenome assembly LGVF01 (sample SAMN03893561, study PRJNA290197) | marine sediment metagenome | material: sediment; isolation source: combined push core samples #3730, #5133, and #5579 collected at Hydrate Ridge | place: Pacific Ocean: Hydrate Ridge
GCAAACTTTTTAAATTTGCATCCAGCTGCTCAACACTACTAACTCCAGCAATAACAGGTCCAATAAATTTTTGAAATCTCAGCCAGTTGATGGCTACTTCATTAATCGGGTAACCGCTTAATGCATTTATTTTTTTAATTCTGCTTTGATGTTTTTTTAATAAATCTCCATGTAACTGCGGATTATTCTTTCTAACCCCCGTTGTAAAATCATCGCTACCTGCCAACAACCCTTGCATAAGAGGACTGTAAGGAAGATAAAATTGACCATTTCTTTCTAGAAACGGTATAATATCATCCAAGGCTTGATATCCAAGTTCGATAAACTAAATTCAATCGTTGTATTCTATCATAAGTCCCGATCCAACTTCTCCAATCCCAACCACTTTAGATAGAGCGATTTTCGAATTCAAATCCGTACAATGACAAGCATGAATCTTATCGACATTTAAATCATCGAAATAATTCACAGTGCCATCCATCTGTACTTTGGATGGATCTTGAAGATGAAATCCACCGATTACATCTATCACTCTATCATCATTGCAAACCTTTTTAGCACGCTCTATAATATTGCAAATTCCGGAATGAGAACAGCCTGTAATAATTACTAATCCATCTTCGCTTTTATAGCATAGAGCGCTATCGTCGATGTTGAAATCATCCTCTAGGTGACCATTGATTAAAACTTTACCTACAGGTGTAATGGATTCAAAACTGTTTTCTCTAGGAATCTCTCCTAGAAAAACTAGTTTATCAGTTATCCAAACCGGTTCTTTACTAAGACTGTCATTAAAATATCTGAAAAGTTTATCTTTGTCTACATTCATTCCTATCTCTTCCACGCCAGTAAATGATTTAGAATCAAAAACATTCGGATGCGCAACAAATTCAGCCTTTTTAAAACTTCTTCCTTCCATCACTTCTTCACTAAGCCTCTTTATGTAAGGTTCCAATCCCCAAGTGTGATCTAAGTGACTATGGCTGATAACCAAGTAATCGATGTTAAAGAAATTGATTCCCATCTTCTCACCGTTAATAAGAAAAGCATCAGAGTATCCTGTATCAAAGAGAATTTTTTTATCACCCTCTTCAATAAAATACGACACTCCCGGCTCACCGATATAATACCGATCTATCAAAGTGTTGTTATCTACTAATACTGTTAATTTCATTTTAATTTTCCCCCTTTGCAAGCATCGCACTTCCCAAAATTCCAGAATCGTTATCAAGCTTAGAGCGCAAAATCTTCGCAATACCGATCTGGTCAGTAAAAATCTTTTCCTTTATTTTTTTATCAAGCAATTCTTCAAATAAGTTAAAAGCTTTGCTGACTCCTCCTGCAAGTACTATGATTTCAGGATCGAATAGGTTTATCAAGTTAACTATCCCATCAGCCAAATGCTCCGAGTACCACTGAATCGCTTCAATTCCTTTTCTGTCACCAGATTTGAATAAATCAAAAACCTCTTTGGCTTCTGTAATCTTCTCATCATATTCACTATTAAAATATCTTATTAAAGCAGTTGCAGATGAATAAGTCTCAAAACAGTCTTTCCTACCACAATTACAAGGATAACCTTCGCCGTTTATTTTCATATGTCCGACTTCAAAACCAAGTCCATTTGCTCCTCTATATAGATTGCCATCTATAATGACACCTCCACCGACTCCAGTTCCCAAAGTCAATAGAATGCCACTATCAACATCCTTTAGATTCCCAAAAGAATGCTCCGCAATTGTAGCCACATTGGCATCGTTGCCAATAAAAACTTTTACTCCTGTTTTTTCTTCAAGAGTGATTCCGAGCGGCAAATTCTTCCAAAATAGATTTTTGCAATCCATTACAACCTTTTGACTCTTATCTACCAATCCGGGCACACCGATGCCTACCGCTTTGATATCAAATTCATCTTTTGCATCATTTATAATTTTTTCTAGTTTCAACGTTATCGAATCAGCGCCCATTTCAACTTCTGTAGGTATTTCCCCACGACTGATAACTCCACTTTCATCGACAACACCAAATTTAATATTTGTACCCCCTAAATCAATACCTAAATAATTTGACATATAATCTTCTCCAATTCTATTTATATATATTTATTATAATCGAATTTTCTTTAAATTTCTTTACTTTTAAAAAAAATATAGTTTTTTTGTGAGATGAGACAATTGTTTTAAAACGTTATCATTGGTATACTGGTACCGTTACCAAAACGTTTTAAAAAGTGGTGAGAATATGAACAATATTAAAGATATTGCAAAATTAGCAGGCGTTGGAGTATCGACAGTTTCAAGAGTACTTAATAATCACCCCGATGTTAACGCTGAAACGAGAATAAAGATTCAAAAAATCATAGATTCTCAAAATTATATTCCTAATAGAAGTGCAAGGAATTTAAAAATGACTCCAACAAAAAATATAGGAGTCATAGTAAAAGGCTCTTACAATCCATTTTTCTCTGAAATAGTTGAAATTATGGAAAAAAACATCACCAAAAGAAATTTTTCATTATTGCTTCACTATAATCCAATATGTGATACAGAAGATGCAGAAATTATAATTGAGCAAGTTAAGGAAAAAAGATTGAATGGAGTTATTTATCTAGGAGGCAACTTCAGTAAAAATTCAAACTCCTATCTCGAATCACTCGATATACCACTAGTACTTGCATCTTCCAATATCGATTCAGATGTTGATAAAAAATTTTTTTCGAGTATAAGTATCGATAATGTTCAATCAGCCTTTGAAGCAGTCGACTACTTATGCCAAATGGGACATAAAAACATCGGACTTCTTTCTTCTGGATTAATAGATGAATACAACGGAAAATTAAGAACCATAGGTTATGAAAAAGCTCTCATACATAACAATATACCATTGAACCATAAGTATCATAGAGATGGTTTTTATACCTTCGATTCTGGATACAATATGGCAAAAGATATTTTAACTATCCATCCAGAAATAACAGCGTTATTTTCCACTTCAGATATTATCGCCGTTGGAGCCGCAAAATATATTTTATCAGCAGGAAGAAATATCCCTGAAGATATTTCCATTATAGGTTTTGACGGATTAGAATACTCTGAGTTTTTTCACCCTTCTATTTCAAGTGTGAAACAACCCATTGAAGCAATAGGAGAAAAAGCTGTAGAATTATTGTTTTCAAATACTAAAAAGCACATATTATTGCAAACCGAATTGATAACTAGAAATTCAGTTTGCAAAGCAAAAGGAGAAAAAAATGATTGAAAGAAGCAGTGGCATATTAATGCATATCACTTCTTTACCAAGTAATTACGGTATTGGAACCTTTGGTGAAGAAGCCTATAAATTTATAGATTTTTTATATGAATCAGGTCAGTCCTACTGGCAAATTCTGCCTCTTGGAATTACTGGATTTGGTGATTCTCCATACCAATCTATTTCCGCTTTTGCTGGAAACCATTATTTTATCGACTTGGATATCTTAATTAAAGAAGGTTTTTTAAATAAGGCTGATTTAGAAGGATATGATTTTAACGAAACCGAAGAAAAAGTAGATTACTATAAGATATTCAAAACAAGATCTCCGTTATTAAGAAAAGCCTTCGAAAGAAAATATGAAATATGTAAAGAAGATGTCTTGAAATTTGTCGAAAAAGAATCTCTATGGATAAGAGATTTCGCCCTTTATATGGCTATTAAAACAAAGTACAATTTAATATCATGGCAAGATTGGGAGGCTCCTTATAGAGATAGAGATACTAAAACACTAGATAAGTTTAAAGAAGAAAATAAAACAGAAATAGAATTTTGGTACTTTGTTCAATATTTATTCTTCAAGCAATGGAATGAGTTAAAAGGATATGCTCATAATAAAAACATCAAAATTATCGGTGATTTACCAATCTATGTAGCCGAGGACAGCGCTGATGTCTGGGCTAATCCCGAATTGTTTTTACTAGATCAAATGAGCAAACCTATCATGGTTTCGGGTTGTCCGCCAGATGATTTTGCTATTACAGGTCAATTATGGGGAAACCCTATTTATAATTGGGAAGTCATGAAAGAAAACAATTACAAATGGTGGATTGATAGAATGGATGCATCAAGGCATATTTTTGACGTAATAAGAATTGATCATTTTAGAGGCTTTGAAGCATATTGGGAAATTCCATTCGGCGATTCAACAGCTGAATTAGGTAAGTGGACAAAAGGTCCCGGAATCGATTTATTCAATGCAATCAAAAATGCCCTAGGTGATATTGAAATCATCGCTGAAGATCTAGGTTATCTTACAGAAGATTTTCATGAGTTTAAAAATCAAACAGGTTTTCCCGGTATGAACCTTCTGCAATTTGCATTTGATTCAAGAGATGAAAACAACTACTTACCACATGCATATGAGAAGAATTCCGCTGTTTATACCGGAACGCATGATAACAATACAACTTTAGGTTGGATAAAAGAAGATGCAAAACCTAACGAAATTGAATATGCAAAAAAATACCTGCATCTATCGGAAGAAGAAGGATATGTTTTTGGATTCATCAGAGGTTGTTGGAGCTCGGTATCAAATCTCGCAGTTGCCCCAATTCAAGACTTCTTGAATCTAGGTTCAGAAGCGAGATTTAACATCCCCTCAACTCTTGGAGGCAACTGGATTTGGAGAATGAGAAAAGATAATTTATCTGAAGAATTATCAAAAAAAATATTTGAACTGACAAAAACATACTGGAGGTTAAATCGCAATGTTTAAGAAAGAATCATTTAAAGAAGATATATCAAAAATACTATTAATAGACAAAGCTACTACTTTTGATGTTGCATCACCAGAAGAACTTTATTACGCTGTATCAAAGGCATCTATGCTAAGTATGTCAGATATGTGGTTAACTCAGAAACACGATAAAAGAGAAGCTTCATATTTTAGCGCTGAATTTTTAATGGGAAGAGCTTTTAGCAACAACCTGATAAACTTCGGTATCTACAAAGAAGTTAAAGAAGTGCTTCAAGAGTTGAACATAGATATTAATCTACTAGAAGATCAAGAAAAAGATGCCGGTCTAGGCAACGGTGGTCTCGGTAGATTAGCTGCTTGTTTTTTAGATTCAGGAGCAACTTTAAACATTCCTCTAAACGGCTATGGAATAAGGTATGAATACGGTTTATTCAAACAACATTTTGAAAATGGTTTCCAAATGGAAGAAGCAGATAACTGGCTGGTAAACGGTGATCCTTGGTCTATTAGAAAAGACTCAGACTCTGTAATAGTATCTTATAAAGATTTCGATGTTAAAGCTATTCCTTATGATATGCCTATAATAGGTTATAATTCAGATACTATAAATACTTTAAGATTATGGAAATCTGAAGCACTTGATTCATTTGACTTCAAGTCATTCAACAATCAAGAATACGACATGGCATTAACTGAAAAAAATAGAGCAGAGAATATTTCAAGAGTTCTCTATCCTAACGATTCAAATGATGAAGGAAAGTTATTAAGAATAAGGCAACAGTATTTCTTTAGCTCAGCTTCGCTACAGGATTTGATTAAAAAACATAAAAAGAGACATGACGCTCTAGACAATTTCCACGAGTTCAATGCTATTCAATTAAATGATACACACCCAGCTGTATCAATACCTGAGTTGATTAGACTACTGATTGATGAAGAAGGTTACGACTTTATCGACGCACTGAACATCGCAAAGAAAACTTTCTCATATACAAACCATACGATTTTATCAGAGGCTCTAGAACAATGGTCTGTAGAATATTTTAAAACTATCCTCCCGAGAATATATGAAATCATAAAACTTATAGATCTCGAGCTTATTAATGAGTTAAAAAAACTCGATAGGAATATTGATGATTATAGAATTATTGCTGATGGTAGAATCAAAATGGCATGGTTAAGTATATATGGTTCAAAATATGTAAATGGCGTCGCTAGACTTCATACCGAAATATTAATAGGTTCTGAATTAAAGCATTGGTATGATATTTATCCAGAGAAATTTCAAAATAAAACAAACGGCATTACTCAAAGAAGATGGCTACTTAAATCAAATCCAGAATTATCAAATCTAATTACAGAATTACTGGGACCTGATGATTGGATAGTAAACTTGGATAAATTAAAGGATTTAGAAAAATATTCTGACGATGAAGATATTCTAAGAAGATTTATTGATATAAAAATGGCTAAAAAAGAGCAATTGGCAAAATATATTAAAAAGCATGAGAACATCGATATAGATACTAATTCTATATTTGATATACAGATAAAAAGATTGCATGAATATAAAAGACAACTTTTAAATGCTTTTCAAATTTTAGATCTTTATTATCGACTAAAAGAAAATCCAAAAATGGATATAAATAAAAGAACCTTTATTTTTGGTGCCAAGTCTGCTCCAGGTTACTTCAGAGCTAAAGGCATAATTGCATTTATTAACAAAATTGCAGATTTAGTCAATAACGACCCTGAAATAAACGGTAAAATTAAAGTAGTTTTTGTACAGAACTATCGAGTTTCTTATGCAGAATATCTATTCCCGGCAGCGGATATTTCAGAGCAAATTTCAACAGCCGGTAAAGAGGCGTCAGGTACTGGAAATATGAAATTCATGCTTAGTGGAGCTCCTACTATAGGAACCTACGATGGAGCAAATGTCGAGATAGTTGAAGAAGCGGGATTTGAAAACAATTTTATATTCGGAGCTAGAGTTGAAGAATTAGAAGAAATCAAAGATAATTACAATCCAAAATACTATTACAAACATACAAAAGGTCTAAAAAGAGTTGTTGATAGTTTGATAGATGGAACTTTTAGTGATGAAGGCACAGGAATGTTTAAAGATTTGTACGATTCAATTTTAGAAGGTACAGATTGGCACAGTGCTGATAATTACTATACACTAAAAGATTTCGATTCATATAGAAAAGCACAAGAAGATGTGGATATCGCATTTAGAGATAAACTTGGATTTGCTAAGAAAGCATGGATTAATATGTCCAATGCAGGAAAATTCAGCAGCGATAGAACAATAGCTGAATACGCAAAAGAAATTTGGAAATTATAACAATAAAACTATTTGAGCTATCATTTTTTTGATAGCTCATTTTTTACTTGATCCAATTTTTTCTTTACGAAATTGATATTCTTCACTTTCTAGATATATTGGGTCTTTCAGGTTTTGTTTAACCAACAGATGATAAAATATCGCTCCTAGAACACCTATATATATAGAGCTTATAGAATCTAATCCACTGACAATCCATATCAAGCTTAAAAGCGGTCCTATAAGGATATACATCGGTGATGCTTTAATCTCACTCGACTTATATAAAGCGAGTCCTACCGGAATCAAAATCGGTGTGGCTCTAAAAACCATTGATAAAAATCCCCAATTCAAAATCATGGAATCATCCAAATTTACAACAATTATATAAACAGCCATAGACAATATCAGAATGGTCAGCCGAGTAATTTTTAATATTGTTTGGTCCTTTTTAACTATAAAAACATCTTTAATCAAAATAGTTGTGATACCCAACATCAAGCCAGCCGCCGTTGCAACAGAGGATATAACAACAGCCGCTATGGCAACGCCTCCAATCACAGGAGAAAGATACCACTGTGTAAATAACATAAAGCTATCTCTAGCAATAATTTCTGGATGATTCAATTTCATAAACAATCCAATCAAAACACTCACTATACCGACAGGCATTATTAAAAATGCCGTTAAATACCCCGTTCTTCTTAATGTTTTTCTATCTTTTGCAGCCATAGATGTTTGAAAATATATTTGTGTAGACAATACACCTAAGACCGTTGAAAGAGGTAACGACAAATCTTTAAAAAATCCCTTGGAAAAAGGATTCCAAAATCCATCGATTTTCAATTCCCCTAAACTATGAATTATATCGTATCGGCTTATCAAAACAACACCGATAATTATCGCTGATAGATATAAAAGAATGGTCTTTATGCTTCCCACAACTGTACTACCCCAAAAACCGCCGAAAATAACATATAGCATAATTACTAAAACAGTTAAAAAAACTGTTATCGACACATTAAAAGGCAGCATATTATATAAAACAGATACACTTGCAATAACTTGGCCGTTAATATGTATAAACATTCCCAAAATCAATATGACACTCGCCGTCAATCTTGCCCTATCCCCGTAATGGTCACCAATAATTCCTGTTAACGTCGATGGTTTTTTATCTTTATCTAAAAGATGACCGTAGACAATATTCAATGAAATGCTTGCAATGACCAATCCAAAAGTAAACCAAATGGCTCCAACACCTCTTTCATAGGCCATTTGACTTGTACCCACTGTAGAAGCGCCACCGATGATTGCCCCCATCAGCATTCCAGTTAAACTAAAAACTCCCATACCATTTGAAGGTATGAAAAAATCTTCAGTTGATTTAATAAAATATCGACTAAAGTATCCTGCTAAAACTGTGAAAAATATTATCAATAAAGTAATTAATATCATATACATCATCACCTATATCAGCATAACATAATCCATCTCATTTATACATAAATATGCATTTTATTCATTGTTTTATTCAAAAAAAGATAGTTCAATTTGAACTATCTCCTTCTCATTATAATAGGTTCTATTATTTTAAGTTTACCTACATCTACAAGTATTGAGTCTTCTAAAACCTCTTCATATTCACTTTCAAGATTGAAATCATATTCGATTTCTTTATCTCCGAAGTTGATAGCCGCTATGACTTTATCATCTTCATACCTTACGATAAGTAGATTATCTTCTACTATTTCATAGCTCACTTTTTTCGTCTTGAATACTTCGTCTTTAACTAACAAATTCAGCTTTTCTATAAGCTTGGCATACTCTGGAATTACTCTATCAAAGTTAACCGGATCTAAGTCAAACAAACTTGGAGTATGAGTATCCGAAGTTTCTTGTCCAGCATAAACTAAAGTAGCTCCTTTCAGCATATATGATAAGACTGTAAAATTAATCTTTTTCTCCATCGAATCTACACATGCACTCATTCTCTTTTGGTCATGATTTTCAATGAATCTAAGTTTAATATAATCTTCAGGATAAAGTTCATCTTGATTCTCCACTACATCGATGTACTCTTTTAAACTGATCTCACCTTCCACAAAGGATTCGTATTGAGGGTGAATATCATAGTCATAAAGAATATCAAAAGCCTCGTAAACTTCTTTGTCGCCATATGCCTTAAATCCTTTTGCAGCCAATTCTTCAATAAACTCTTTATGCACTGATTCAGCAAGCCACATTGTATTTGGATTTATCTTTGCGACTTCTTCGCTTGCAGTTTTCCAGAACTCTACTGGTACTAGAGAAGCCACATCGCATCTATATCCATCCACACCTAACATCGACCATTTCTTTAAATATCCAATCATCGGCTGCCAAATGTCTTTATTGTCGTAATCCAAGTCGATTACATCTGTCCAATCCTCAGCTTTGCACATAGGTTTCCCTTTTTCATCTGTTATAAAATATTCAGGATGTTCATTGAATAATTTAGAATCATACGATGTGTGATTATACACTACATCAATCATTACTTTTAATCCTTCTTTATGAGCTACATCTATAAAAGCTTTAAAAGATTCCATATCACCATATTCTGGATTGATATCTCCAAAATCTTTTATAGAATAAGGACTCCCTAAATCACCTTTTTTATTTACAATACCGACTGGATATATTGGTAATAACCATATAACATCAAATTCCATAGATTTAATTCTTTTTAAATCACCTATCAATTTTTCAAAAGTGTTTTTTTGGCCATGATTTCTAAGATATATCGAATATATAGATATATTTCTAAATTCACTATTCATTTTTTATCAGTCTCTTTCTACTAGTTTCGTTTCTACAATTAAATGATTATTAATCATTTAATTATCGTTAAGTTTTGAAATCGATAATTTTGCAGCAGAATATCCTAATCCTTCAGAATTTATATCTACCGACGTGATGGAAGGCTTTTGAAATTCATTGACTGGTATATTATTAAACCCAGTTACCTTAACATATATCAGCCCTTTTTCATCAGGTGAAGATTTTAGCCATTATATTCAAGATGGTGAAATAACATTTACTGCATCTCCAGCTGAAAACTTGATTTTAATTGTAGAGTAAGCAAAGTGCACCCAAAAAGTGCACTTTATCATTTGTTCAACAAATTGTCATATAGATAATTGAGGTAGAAATTAATTGCTCCTGAAAATTTCCTGATATCATAACCGGTAATTGAAGAAATCTTGTTCAATCTGTAAATCATGGTATTTCTATGGATATATAATTTGTTTGCAGATTCAGTAATATGCAGATTGTTTTCTAGAAAAACAATGGCGGTTTCAATAAGTTCATCATTCAAATCATACCTTGCGCTTTTATTAAAGATTTCCTTAATTTCGTCAAAATTTTCATATTTCTTAATCGTCAAAAATAAATTTGGAAGCAACAATTTATCAAATTCATATATATTACATTTTGAACTAATTGTTTTTGATAATTCTTTAAGATTGTCCAGCCTTTGATATGCATCAAATATATCTTCAATCTTTTCCACATCATAACTCACATAAATCGAAACTTCAGAAAGAATTTCAGATTCCAAATTATAATAAACATCTTCTAGCTTATACTCGCTATTGTTTTTTTTATATCTAAAGAGTACAACAGTGTCATCAGATTTTAAAAAGCATAAATCTTTCGGAAAAATCGACTTGATAACCTGCAGTACATCGTCTCCACCAGATAGCGCCTTAATCTCCCAAATTTTAAGTGGAAATTTTATATTTTCATCAAAATCTTTATATGCGTATTTTTTAGAAATCAAACTATTTAAAGTGTTATTTGAATCAAAATACTGACTTAAAAGATATCTTACCAACATCTTTTCTCTAGGAGTCAGTATTTTTTCTTTCAAGTAGACACCTCTATTTAATTCATTTAATTCTACTCCGATAAAATCCTGAAATTCAGTCGTTTTTGCATCTGATGGAATCAACATATTTCTTCCAATCTTCAACGCAACCTTAGTCTGAAATAATCTTTCAAGATTGTTTATCAAATCATCATACATCAAATCACCACTTAATTATTGATTCTCCAGTTTCTTTATCAAATAAATGAATTTTATTTTCTACAAAAGAAATTGAAATTCTATCTCCAATTTTCAAATCCATATCACTAGTCTCTTTTGCAACATATTGCTTGCCATCTATCTTGTAATAAACATAGATTTCACTGCCTAGCAATTCCGTTACATCTATTGTAACATTAAATCCACCTTTATTGATAAAAACGTCTTCTGATCTGATGCCCATCATGACTTCTTTTCCAACGTACTCATTTTCTCTTATAATTTTTACAACTTCTTCCGAAGGTTTAACTTTATAATTATTAAACTCAACGTAAACTTCACCCGATTCTTCTCCCACAAAAGATTCCATGATATTCATCTGAGGAGCACCAATAAAACCAGCTACAAAAACATTTGCAGGCTTTTGATATATCGTTCTAGGCGTATCCACTTGTTGAATTTCTCCCTTGTCCATTACACATATTCTTGTTCCCATTGTCATAGCTTCAGTTTGATCATGTGTTACATAAATGAATGTCGAGTCAAGATCATGATGAAGTTTAATAAGCTCAGCTCTCATCTGAACTCTTAATTTTGCATCGAGGTTCGATAAAGGTTCATCCATTAAAAACACTTCAGGTTGTCTTACAATAGCTCTTCCTAGAGCAACCCTTTGTCTTTGTCCACCTGATAATTGTTTTGGTTTTCTATCTAATAACTCTTCAATCCCTAAAATAGTGGCCGCTTTTTCTACTCTTTCTTTTATTTCAGGTTTTGGAATTTTTCTAAGTTTTAAACCAAACGCCATATTATCATAAACAGACATATGAGGATAAAGAGCATAATTTTGAAATACCATAGCAATATTTCTATCTTTAGGAGCTACGTTGTTCACTGTTTTTTCACCAATAAACATATCTCCTTCAGTAATTTCCTCTAACCCAGCGATCATTCTTAAAGTTGTAGTCTTACCACATCCAGATGGACCAACCAATACCATGAATTCTTTATCTTGAACGTCTAAATCAATATCTTTAACAGCCTTAAATCCATTTGGATATACTTTATTAATCTTTTTCAATTCTACATTTGCCATATCTCAATCACTCCATTATTTTAATATACCTATATTGTATATTATTTTCATATCCTATGTCATTGGCATTATATCCAAATATTATGCCGTTTTATCTATGTTTAACACAAAGTAAAATCAATACTGCTTTATTCAAACAAAAACTAAAACAAGATGGCTTCTGTTCATCACAGAAGCCATCACCATTTGAATATATATAATCTATTTAATTCTATTCTACAAATAATTACAGAGAATCTATAATACTTGCAGTTATAACAGCATTTGTAACAACTCGATTATTATCAAAAATACTATATGTTGTATTACCATCGAATGTAATTTGTATTCCCTCAACTGATAACGCATACTCGCTCATCGAATCATCAAAATCATTGTTGGTAATTTCTATCCGCTGTCCTTGAGTATCAAAATCTGGATACAACTCATTATAGAAAATGTAAGGATTATTAAATTCCTGCCACATATGAATTGTAAAAGGAAACTGTATAACAATCATATCACTCTCTTGAACTGCCTGTGCAAATTGAAATTCAAGAATCGGAACTTGACCAAAGTCATTCACATTAAACATCCAAATATTAAAATCACGAATACTATGTCCAGCTTGTTGAATTTGAAATTTAATTTCCACGCTAAAAAGCGCCCTTTTAAAAGAACGCTTTTCTAAGCTAATGAATTACTTCATTTATATTTCTTAAGCAACAAATCCTATTATCAAATATAAAACCGCTGCAAATCCTGCTGCCGTAAGGGCATATGGCAATTGAGTTTTAACATGATCAATATGATCAGCTGCAGCACCTGTAGATGCAAGAATAGTTGTGTCTGATAGCGGTGAACAATGATCTCCAAACACACCACCACCAGCAACTGCTGCAACAGTCGCTAAAACTATCATAGTTACTTCGTTTCCACTAAACGCAAAGGCTAATGGAGCCGCTATAGGCATAACTATTGCAAATGTACCCCAACTTGTTCCAGTTGAGAAAGAGATAAGTGCAGCTAATACAAAAGTTAAGAATGGTAGCAAATTTGGAGTCAACCAGTTTTCACTAATCAATATAATGTAATTTGCAGTACCCATTTCTTTACTTAGTGCATTGATTGAATAAGAAAGTGCTAAAATTATAATTGCAGGCATAATTCCTTTCATACCTTTCATTGCAGTATCCATAATATCTTTAAATGGAACACCCTGAATTCTCATTATAATTCCTAAAACAACTGAAGCTGTTAAAAAGGCTTCCATAGTTTTTGCAGATCTAAATGCAATATATGTACCGACTGCTATTGATATTACTACCAGCACTGGGAAAACAAAATCAAGGAATACATGCGTTTTAATACCCTCATATTTTGGAGTATCTGTTAATTCTTCACCAAGAAGCGGCACTGCGCCATCACGAAGCACTTTTCCTTCTTCCATTGCACGTTTCTCCGCTTTTTTCATCGGCCCGTATTCCGGAACAATTCCTGAAGCGATTAAACCAACCAGAACAACAGCTAAAATTGCATAGAAATTAAATCCTACAGCTTTGGTAAATATAATCATTCCTTGTTCAGCTGTTTGTACAGGACCTATCCCAACTAATAAACCTGAAATAAATACTGCCCATCCCGTAATAGGTACAAGTACACTTACAGGTGCTGAAGTTGAATCTGCTATGTAAGCTAATTTTTCTCTAGAAATTAGTTTATCATCAGATAAACTTCTCATTGTTGATCCGACAAATAACGGACTGAAGTAATCGCTAAAAAATACGAACATACCCATTACCCAAGCTGTTAATTGAATATTTTTTCTTGACATTTTTTTGTCTTTCATTATTTCCGTAAACCCTTGAATAGCGCCAGTTCTTTGGAAAAAGGCAATTAAAATTCCAATAAAAAGTTCAAGTAATAATATCCATGCAAAACTTGTAGTTCCAATAGAAGTTTTGAGCAATTTTGGAAAAGCCAATAACCCTTCTCCAGTTAACATAACTCCAATAAATATTGCAGTAAAAAGTGAAAAAATTGTATTTCTTGTTACAAAAGCCATAATAATTGCAATTGTTGCGGGAACTAGTGAAATAATTCCCATTGTTGTTAAACCATCCATGTAATTTTCCTCCTTTAATTTGATTATGATAGTTTATTATTATTTCTTAATTTTGGTTGTTGTAGCTTTAGGGGCAAAATCCAATTCAACCGTATCACCATATTTTAGAACTGCTTCTGGCGATGTGAAAGGTCTTCCCTGAATTACACTTGTTTCTTCATGTGTCAAAATTCCATTATAAACAGTTAAGCTTCTACGTAAGAATCCATCTCTTCTCATAGCTTCTTTGAGTCCTAAATTAGCAACTGATAAAATATGTGGAAACATTGATGCAGCATATGCTTTTGAAACAGTATGCGGAGCAATCCCTGGAATATTATCAACTCCATAGTGAACTATACCGTCAACTATATAAGTCGGATTTTCATGTGTCGTTGGTTTATACGTTTCAATTGCTCCACCAACATCTGCACTTACATCAATGATTACGCTTCCTTTTTTCATGTTTTTTAGATCTTCCTTACAAATAACATGATCAGTTCTATGTTTAGGCCATTTAACACAGTTAATGATTAAATCGACCTCAGGTAGAACCGATTCAATATTTCCTCGGTTTGACATCATCGTCGAAATATTATTTTGTATAGAGTATTGAACATCTCGAAGTATACCAATGTTAATATCCGTAATATACACATAAGCGCCAAGTGAAGTTAAAATTTTCGCAGCACCTTTACCTGCAATTCCAGCCCCTAAAACTAAAGCTTTTGCAGCTGGAGCTCCACCAATTCCAAATACACTTTGACCGCTACCGCCAGATATACTTAATAAATGATACGAACCTAACAACGCACCCAATTTACCTGCTGCCTCTGCATTTGGAGAACCATATCTATGGCTATCTTCTGCTGTAATCCCAATAACCTTAGCTTTCAGCAGCTCATCAACTTCCTCTTTATTCCCAGCAGGATGCAGACATGTAAATACAATTTGACCTTCTCTAAGCAATTCATATTCTTCAGGAACTATTTCTTTTACTTTAACAACCATATCCGATTGACTGAATATTGATTTATTATCAGGTGCGATTTTTGCACCGGCATCAATATATGATTGATTGTCAAAACCCGCCAATACTCCGGCGTTGTCTTGAATTAATATCTGATGCCCCATTATTGATAATTCTTTGACTTCAGAAGGTGTCATAACAATTCGCGATTCTCCTATTTTTACTTCTTTTAATACTCCAATAATCATGTTCTCACTCCTCGTATACTGTAATTTCATATACTACTAATGCAATTTAAGTGCCAACAATATTAGTGAAATATCCAAATCCGTTGCAAAATATAGCCATTTATCACTTATATAATGTTAATAATTAAACAATATCGCCCAATAAATAACAAAAATAAGTGCTAATCTCATAACATTCATAGAACATGTTAAGAAATGAGCACTAATTGTTAAATTATGAGCATTATTTTCCAATTCCATATTGATTCATTTTTCTTGAAAAAGTTTGTCTAGGAATTTCAATCAATTTTGAAGCTTTTGATACATTTCCACCAGATATTTTTAAAGCTTCATAAATCACATTTTCTTCAATTTCTTGAATGATATCTTTTAAAGGTTTATTAGTTAAACTAGTATCGTTTTCAACGCTATTCGTTCTCAGCATTTTCAATTTCGAAGCTATATGTTTATACTCCAATACTTCTTCATCTTCTTCAACTTGGGTTAAGCCAAACTGAATAATATGTTCAAGTTCTCTTACATTCCCTGGCCAATCATAATTTTGAAGAGTTCTATAAAGTTCTTTTGAAAGTTTTACAATCCTTTTATTATAGAGTTGATTAAATTTACTAATAAAAAATTTAATTAAAATTATAATATCTTCATTTCGTTTCCTAAGTGGTGGTATCGCAAAATATAATACACATAAACGATAGTAAATATCTCGCCTTAGTAATCCATTCTGAATCAATTCAAGCGGCTCTTGATTGGATGCCGAAATTATTCTGACATTGATTTTCTTTTCGTTTTTACCACCAACACGTCTAATATAACCATCTTCTAAAACCCTTAACATTTTAGATTGTAAATGTTTTGGCATAGAATTCAATTCATCTAGAAAAAGGCTACCATTATCAGCTAATTCAAATAATCCTGGAGCATCAATCGCACCAGTATAACTTCCCTTTACAGTACCAAATAAAATGCTTTCTAGTAGGTTCTCTGGAATTGCTGCGCAATTTTGAGAAATAAATGGCCCTTGACACCGATTACTTTCATTATGAATTGCATGAGCAAACAATTCTTTTCCAGTTCCAGTTTCACCGTATATAAATGCTGGGGCATCCGAATTTTTGAGATGCCTTATTTGATTTTTCAAATCTACTATTTGTTGCTTATTACTGATTATGTTATCTAGTGTATATTTAGCTTTATTAGTACCTAATCGATTTTCAGCTTTTACTTGATTTTTAAAAATATCGTAATCGATATTCATGATTTTTTTTTGAACTGCATCAATATTTGTTATATCTTTGGAAAGTTCTATTGCTCCAACTGTTTTATTATCAATAATTATCGGAAAAGAAATATTCATTGTTTCGATTAATTCATCATGTTTATTAATAATTTTTTGGTTTTTTCTCTCGACAATTTTATTACGTTTCATAGAATTGAATAATGTACTATCTTGATTATTAATATTAGTAAAAACATCTTCTAATTTTTTTCCAATAATATCTTCTCTCCCCATGTCTTCCGGGTAAAAACTAGGATTGTACTTAACAGAATACTGAATAACACCTTCAGAATCAACTATTGTTATTCCATCTATGTATTTCATCGACTTCAAGAAATTTTCTTTCATATTACCCTCCTTAGAAACATGTTACCCTCCTTAGAAACATGCAATATTATTTACTAATGAACTATATCCCCTTTATAATTTCTTCCGCCAAGCGCTTGTTTATATCAGCTTGCAAAAGTAAATATATTAATAACTCTAATTGGTTTTCATCTTTACTCATTAAATCCTTTGTTTCATCAAATACTTTCTTATGAATATCATTGAATCGTCTATAAAAATCATCCGTTTTCATATTTACCTCAAACATTTTCTCAATATCATTTATAGAAATAATATTCTTAAGAAAATAAACCATAATCATTTTTGCCATATGGTCTCGATTATACTTTTTCTTTATCGGTTTTTCTATTATTCCAGCCTTTACATAGTTGTTGATCATAGTTTTAGTCAGAATCTTATCGTTATCATCTTCTTTAAACACTTTCATCCGATTTTCCAAATAACTGGTTACCTGATCCATATATAGTTCTATTTCAGGAATATCTTCATATTTTATATCTTTAAAATCAAGCATATCAAATCTCCTTTTCATCATTATATAGTATTCAATACTATTTCTCAAAGTTTTCATCACAATCTATTGACATATGCATGTTATGTGATTATTATAAATGTATGAGGTAGTATCCAATACTATATACGGAGGAAATACTAATGAAACTAAAACTTAGAGAACCAATTAATTCAATAACTCATTTTGTCGGTGCACTTCTTTCAATCGTCGGATTAATACTTTTACTCAAAGTCTCAATCGAATCTGGTGATATCATCAAAATTCTATCATCGATAGTATTTTCACTTGGCTTGTTTGGACTTTATTTAACTTCTTCCATCTACCATGGAGTTTATAAAAAACTCATACTTTTTAGAAAATTAGATCACATCATGATATATTTTCTAATTGCAGCTTCATATACACCAATCTGCCTTGTAACTTTAAAAGGCAAAGTAGGTTATATCATGATTTCCATCATTTGGTCTTTTGCAATAACAGGAGGAATAATAAAGATTTTTTGGCTTAACGCACCCCGCTGGCTCTATACGAGTTTTTATTTGATCTTAGGTTGGGCGGCTATCTTTATATTTTATCCACTATATAAAGCACTTCCTACAACAGCATTATTGTTGTTTATCAGCGGAGGCATGCTTTACACAATAGGCGCAATCATATATGCGACTAAATCAAAGAAGCTTAAGATTTGGAAGTTTGAAT
>LGVF01013718.1_pt1 | contig 18346 bp, 19 predicted proteins | sample 469901 | NCBI WGS metagenome assembly LGVF01 (sample SAMN03893561, study PRJNA290197) | marine sediment metagenome | material: sediment; isolation source: combined push core samples #3730, #5133, and #5579 collected at Hydrate Ridge | place: Pacific Ocean: Hydrate Ridge
GCCAACGCCATCTACGAGGGACGCTACTTTCTCGGCACCTCCATCGCCCGGCCGCTGATCTCCAAGAAACAGATGGAGATCGCCGCCGCCGAAGGGGCCGATGCGGTCAGCCACGGCGCCACGGGCAAGGGTAACGACCAGGTGCGTTTCGAACTGGGCTATTACCACTTTGACCCCGAAATCAAGATCATCGCCCCCTGGCGGGAGTGGGATCTCAACAGCCGTGAGTCCTTGATTGCCTATGCCCAGAAGCACGGCATCCCCATCCCGGGAAACAAAAAACGCCCATGGAGCAGTGACCGTAATCTGCTGCACATTTCCTTTGAAGGGGGCATCCTCGAGGATCCCTGGGCCGAAGCCCCGGAAGAGATGTACCTGCTGTCGGTCAGCCCCGAACAAGCCCCGGATAAGCCGGAATACGTAGAGATTGAATTCCGTCACGGCGACCCGGTGGCCATCGATGGCGAAGCCCTGTCCCCCGCCCAATTGCTAACCAAGCTCAACGAGCTGGGTTGCAAGCACGGCATCGGTCGGGCCGACATCATGGAAAATCGCTTCATCGGCATGAAGAGCCGCGGTGTCTATGAGACTCCCGGCGGCACTATTCTCGAAGAAGCCCATCGCGGTGTCGAGCAGATCACCATGGACCGTGAGGTACTAAACCTGCGTGATTCTATGATCCCTCGCTACGCTGCTGCGGTCTACAACGGCTACTGGTTCGCCCCCGAGCGGGAGGCCATGCAGGCCCTGATCGACGAAACCCAGAAATGTGTCAATGGCATGACCCGCGTCAAGCTCTATAAGGGCCACTGCCGGGTGGTTGGCCGCAAGTCCGACACCGACAGCCTCTTCGATCCGGAAATCGCCACCTTCGAGGCGGATGAGGTCTACAACCAGGCCGACGCCGAAGGCTTCATTCGTCTCAATTCGTTGCGCCTGCGGGTTCGCAGCGCGATGAGGAAGAAACAGCACAAGCCGATCTAATCGAGGTCAATCGTAACCAGCCATCAAGGGCTTTCTTCGCGCCTTTGCGTCTTCGCGTGAAAACAGGTTTGTCTAATTCTGCCTCACGCGAAGCCGCGAAGAACGCCAAGAAAGTCCAAACAAATGCAGCAGGATTGCCCCGTTGGTCATCAGAACCTGACTCGCCACGGCCTGCATGCGCATAAATCGGAGCACAACACATCATGAGTAAAAAACCCTGGGCCGGCCGTTTCACCCAGCCTACCGATGAATTTGTCGAGGCCTTCACCGCCTCCATCGATTTCGACCAGCGCCTTTACCGCTACGATATTCAGGGTTCCATCGCCCATGCACGTATGCTGGCCAAGCAGAATATCATCACCGATGAGGAAGCGCAGACCATCGTCTCCGGTCTAGAGTCGATTCTGGTCGACATTGAGGCGGGCGACTTCGAGTTTTCCGTATCTCTCGAAGACATCCATATGAACATCGAGGCGAAGCTTATCGAGCGCATCGGCTCAGTGGGAGGCAAACTCCACACGGCCCGCTCCCGTAACGATCAGGTAGCGCTGGATATACGCCTCTACCTGCGGGATGAACTGCAGGCGGTTCAAGGCTATCTTGACAAGTTGCAGGAATCACTGCTTAATCAGGCGGAAAGCAACCTGTCGGTAATCATGCCCGGCTACACTCACCTGCAGACGGCTCAGCCGGTGCTCTTTTCTCACCACATGCTGGCCTATTACGAGATGCTGCGCCGTGATGCCGGCCGTTTTGCGGACCTGTTCAAGCGCCTCAACCAGATGCCCCTGGGAGCCGGGGCCCTGGCCGGCACCACCTTTCCCATCGACCGGGAGTTCGTTGCCGAGCAGCTCGGTTTCGACGGAGTGACCCGCAACAGCCTCGATTCGGTTTCCGATCGGGACTTCGCTCTGGAATTCTGCGGTGCTTCGGCCATCCTGATGATGCACCTGTCCCGGCTGTCCGAGGAATTGATCATCTGGTCGAGCGCCGACTTCGATTTCATCTCTCTGTCCGATGCCTTTTGCACCGGCAGTTCGATCATGCCGCAGAAAAAGAATCCCGACGTACCGGAACTGGTACGAGGCAAGACCGGCCGGGTTTACGGCAACCTGATGAGCCTGTTGACGGTGATGAAAGCTCTACCGCTGGCCTACAATAAGGACATGCAGGAAGACAAGGAGCCACTGTTCGACACCCTCGACACTGTCAAGGGCAGCCTCAAGGTCTTCGCCGACATGATCGCCCAACTTACCGTGAAAGCGGAGAATATGCGCGAAGCGGCTGCGCGAGGCTTCTCCACCGCCACCGACGTGGCCGACTACGTGGTTCGCAAAGGCATCCCCTTTCGCGACGCCCACGAGATCGTTGGCAAGACGGTGCGTTACTGTATCGAGAACGCCAAGGACATCCCTGAATTGAGCCTCGAGGAATTCCGCTCTTTCTCAGAACACATCGATTCTGATATCTACGACTATGTAACCCTGGACGCCTCGGTCAATGCTCGCCGCGCCACCGGCGGCACCGCCGGAGAGGCAGTGCAGGGGGAGATAGCCCGGGCTCGCCGGGAGCGGGCCGAAAGGGCTTGATGCCATGAATTGTCAACTACGCCCCATCCTTCGGATTCTGGTGTTTCTGTCTCTGGTTCTGCTGACCAGCTGCGGCACCAAGGGACCGGTGCTGCCCCTGGCGCAACCGTTGCCAGCGGCCGCACCGGAGATGACCCTGCACCAGCAGGGCGATGCTCTGCTGCTCAGCTGGAGTTTGCCCCGCAGCAATCAGGACGGCAGCGAGTTGACCGATCTGGCCGGGTTCCGCGTCTACCGACAGAGCTTCGACCCCAAAGAGGACTGCCCCGACTGCCGGGACAACGCGCCCCTCTGGCGGCTGGTAGAGCTCGATTACCTGGGACAGGCCCAGCGCCGCAACGGCCAGCTGTTTCTGCTCGACAACGGTCTTGAGCCCGGCCAGGGCTATAGCTACAAAGTGGTGCCCTTTAATCGCTGGGGCCAGGGCGGGCCGCCTATCGAGCGACGCCAGACCCTCGCTATGCCACCTCCCGCTCCCGCCGCGCCCAAGGCCGAGCGCCAAAATGGAGCCCTGCAGCTCAGCTGGCAAGCAACGGAACTGCCAGCGGATATGGAACTCCTTGGTTATCAGGTCTATCGCCGCCGTCCCGGACGGGCCTTTGGAGCCGCTCCCCGCAACGAAGAGCTGCTCAGCCAGCCTCGTTTTGTGGATAGCGGTTTCGAAACAGACCGCAGTTATGTCTATGCCGTCCGCACTGTGGTGCAGCAGGCCGAAAAGGTGCTGGAAAGCGCCCTTTCGGACACTCTGGTCATCACACCGTAGAGCAGTTTTTGACCTGCCCGGACTTTTGACATCCCCAGCAGGGCTGTGTTAATGATTAAGCTTTTCGGTTTTAGGCTACTACATGTATTTAATCGCTTACTTTTCTTTATAGTTTCGCTAGCGACTTTCAGGAGAAACCCCATGAACCACTTTCAGTATCAGGGCAATGACCTTTATTGCGAAGATGTCGCCGTCAAGGACATCGCCGCCCAGGTTGGCACCCCCTTCTACCTCTATTCCCACGCCACACTGAGCCGCCATATGGAGGCCTTCACTTCGGCCTTTGCCAGTGTCCCCCATATCGTCTGCTATTCCATCAAGGCCAACAGCAACCTGGCGGTACTCAAGACCTTTGTCACTCTCGGTGCCGGCTTTGACATGGTCTCTGGCGGGGAGCTGTTTCGCGCCCAGCAGGTCGGTTGCGATCCGCGGAAGATCGTCTATTCCGGTGTGGGCAAGACCGAACCGGAAATCGAAGCAGCCCTCAAGGCCGATATCCTGATGTTCAACGTCGAATCACCTCAGGAGCTGGAAACCATCGACCGGGTTGCCGGTCGGCTTGGCAAGAAGGCCGGTATCGCCATTCGGGTCAATCCCGATGTCGACCCCCAGACCCACCCCTATATTTCCACCGGTATGAAGCAGGCCAAGTTCGGTATCAACATTACCCAGGCGCTGGCAGACTATCGTCGGGCCGCTGCCATGCCTAACCTGGAGGTTATCGGTGTTGATTGCCATATCGGCAGCCAGCTCACCAAACTGTCGCCCTTTGTCGATGCCATCAAAAAGATTCGCGAACTGGTCGAGTCCCTGCAGCAGGAAGGCTTCGCCATCAAATATCTCGACCTGGGCGGCGGTCTGGGCATCACTTACGATGATGAAGAGCCGCCCACTCCGGCTAATTACGCCAAGGCGATCATCGAGGCTACCAAAGGACTGGACGTGACCCTGATCTTCGAACCGGGTCGTATGATGGTCGGCAACGCCGGCATCCTGGCAGCCAAGGTGCTATACGTTAAGGAAGGCGAGGCCAAAAACTTTGTTATCGTCGATGCAGCCATGAACGACCTGGCCCGGCCAGCCCTTTACGGCTCCTATCAGGGCATCGAACCGGTAGATCGTTCGACCAGCGAGCGAATGATTGCCGACGTGGTTGGACCAATCTGCGAGTCGGGTGATTTTCTCGCCCAAGACCGTGAAATACCGGTCTTCAAACAGGGCGATCTGCTTGCCGTCTCCTCAGCCGGTGCTTATGGATTTACCATGGCCTCAAACTACAACAGCCGACCCCGTACTCCAGAGGTGATGGTCAAGGGCGACCAGGTGCTGGTGATTCGTCAGCGGGAAACCTACGACGATCTGATCAAGGGTGAAAGCATCCCTGAAGGAATCTGAGCCCGCTGCTGCCCTCGGTACATCCGAGAAAAAGCGTGATTAAATGATTCGCTAAAACTGGAGGAACCAATCATGTTCAAAGGATCCATCGTGGCCATCGTCACTCCCTTCGACAATGAAGGGCGCTTTGACGAGGAGGCATTTCGGCAACTTGTCGAATTCCAGATCGAGAACGGCACCGACGGCATCGTACCTTGCGGCAGTACCGGTGAGGCTGCCACCCTCGACCACTCTAGCCACAAGGAAATCATCCGTGCCTGCGTCGCGCAGGTCAACAAGCGAGTGCCGATCCTGGCAGGCACCGGTTCCAATTCCACCAGCGAAGCCATCGAACTGACTGTGGCGGCCAAGGAGGCGGGGGCTGACGCAGCGTTACTCATCACTCCCTACTACAACAAGCCTTCTCAAGAGGGGCTTTACCAGCACTTCAAGATGGTGGCGAAACAGGTTGCCCTGCCGCAGGTGCTGTACAATGTTCCCGGACGTACCGGCATCAATCTGGCGGTGGAAACCACTGTACGTCTTGCAGAGTTACCCAACGTCATCGGCCTCAAGGATGCCTCCGGCGGCGTCAATCAGGCCGGCGAGATCCTAGCCCGTACCGGCGAGGGGTTCGCCATTCTGTCCGGTGACGACAGCCTGACCTTGCCCTTCATGGCAATCGGCGCCAAGGGAGTGATCTCGGTCACCGCCAACATCATGCCGGCAGCGATCAAAGCTATGATCTCCGCCATTGATGAAGGCCGCTGGGAGGATGCTCGGCAGCAACACTATAAACTGCTCGATATCCACAACATCATGTTCATCGAGTCAAATCCGACCCCAGTCAAGGCGGCTCTGGAACTGATGGGCATCTGCAACGCTAGGGTGCGCCTGCCTCTGGTGACCATGCAGCAGCAGAGCGTCGAACAGCTGAAAGTAGTCATGGCCCGTCACGGCCTGATCGCTTAATCTACTGATACCGGTCATTCCGGGGAGGAAACTATGATTAAAATCGCCGTCAATGGCGCTGCCGGCCGCATGGGCGGCCGCATCATCACCGCCATCAAGGAGAGCGAAGGCCTGGAACTGGCCGGCGCACTGGAGATGGCTGGACACCCTGCCCTCGGCCAGGATGCCGGTTTGCTGGCCGGATGCGGCGCTCTGGGCGTGACCATCACCGACAGCCACGAACTGGCCCTGCAGGACGCCGAGGTGCTCATCGATTTCACCTTCCCCGAGGTAACCCTGAAAAACCTCGAAGTCTGTGCTCGGCTCGGCAAGAAAATGGTCATCGGCTCTACCGGCTTTACCCCCGAGCAGCGGGCAAAGGTGGAAATATTCGCGGAAAAAATTCCGGTAGTTCTGGCGCCGAACATGAGCATCGGGGTTAACGCCTGTTTCAAGATCCTCAAGGATGCCGCCAAAATTCTTGGCGAGGGTTTCGACGTGGAAATTGTCGAATTGCATCACAACCAGAAGAAAGACTCGCCGAGCGGCACCGCTGTGCGCATGGGTGAGATCGTTGCCGACGCTCTCGGCCGCGACTATCAGCAAAGCGCCGTCTACCATCGCGAAGGGATGTGCGGCGCCCGCACCAAGGACGAAATCGGCATGCAGACCGTACGCGGTGGCGATATTGTCGGCGAGCATACTGTCTACTTCATCGGCATGGGTGAGCGCATCGAGATCACCCACCGGGCCATGAGCCGCGACATGTTCGCCCGCGGGGCGGTACGGGCGGCCGGCTGGATCGACGCACAGCAACCCGGCATTTACGATATGCAGGATATTCTGGGACTGAAATAAAACAATCCCCTTACCCTTGATGGCTGTTGCAGCGTAAAGTAAAAATCTCAAAATCTGTTTTCACCGCCCGTTCGCTTCGCTCACTAGAGAACGCAGAGAAACCCAGAAAAATCTGGCTTTTTCTTTTCTCTGCGTACTCTGCGGTAAAATTTTGAGTTTTGCTCCTTTCGCAGCTTCTGCGAAGGGTCTAACCATAAAAATCATTAGGAATTCAGACTGAACGTATTCCCTCTGCATTATACAAACGACTGGAGGATTATCTGTGGCACGTTTAAACGACAACTATCTCAAGCTCAAGGCCGGCTACCTGTTTCCCGAAATCGGCCGGCGGGTTAAAGCCTTTACCAACGCCAACCCTGACGCCAAGGTTATCAAGCTCGGTATCGGCGATGTTACCCAGCCTCTGGCACCGGTGATCATCGACGCTTTTCATAAAGCGGTGGACGACCTTACCCAAGGCGACTCCTTCATGGGTTACGGCCCCGAGCAGGGCTACGAGTTCCTCATCGACACCCTCATCGAAAAAGCCTACAAACCCTTGGGCGTAACTCTGAAAACCTCGGAGATTTTCATCTCTGACGGCAGCAAGTGCGACTGTGCCAACATCCTCGACATCTTCGCCCTCGACAACAAAGTGGCCATCTGCGATCCGGTCTACCCGGTCTATAATGACACCAACGTCATGATCGGCCGCACCGGCGAAGCTGACGAAAAGGGCTACTACGAAGGCATGGTCTACCTGCCCTGCACCGAGGAAAATGGCTTCACTCCGGCCATTCCCACGGAAAAAGTAGACATCGTCTATCTTTGCTACCCCAACAACCCGACGGGTACCGTGGCCACCAAAGAGAATCTGAAACAGTGGGTCGACTATGCCCTGGCCAACGAAGCAGTGCTGTTCTTCGACGCCGCCTACGAAGCCTTCATCACCGAACCGGGCATCCCCCGCTCCATCTACGAAATTGAAGGTGCTGAGAAATGCGCCATCGAATTCCGCAGCTTCTCCAAGACCGCCGGCTTTACCGGCGTTCGCTGCGCCCTCACCGTAGTGCCCGAAGCCCTGATGGCCCGTACCGCCGACGGCGAGCTGAGCTCTCTCAACAAGCTGTGGAACCGCCGTCAGTCGACCAAGTTCAACGGCGTCTCCTATCCGGTGCAAAAGGCCGCCGCCGCCGTCTATTCCGATGAAGGCTGGACTCAGATTCAACAGACCATCGACTACTACATGGAAAACGCCCGCCTCATTCGCGAAGGCCTGCAAGCTGCCGGCCTGACCGTCTACGGCGGTATCAACGCCCCCTATATCTGGCTCAAGACCCCGGGCGGCATGACCAGCTGGGAATTTTTCGACAAGTTACTGTCCGAATGCCACGTGGTCGGCACCCCCGGCAGCGGTTTCGGCCCCAGCGGCGAAGGCTACTACCGGCTGTCGGCCTTCGGTGACCGGGAGAACGTCATCGAAGCCGTCAAGCGGATCAAGAAGAACCTGGCTTGATGCCGATAAACTGGGAAAAAGGCGGCCACATGGCCGCCTTTTTGTTACCGACCGGACTTCTGTCTCGGGGATCGTTGGATCGATTTTCCTGCGTCACGATATTTAAGCCAAACCGCTTCGTCGTCAACTCCACTGTCACTGGGCCAGCTTACAAGCCGGAAACGGTAGAGGGTAACGTAGCGGTATTACAGATGCGTTATAAGTTTTAAACCCAACAGCACCTTCGATCACTGTTGGGAAGAGAAGCGGACCCAGAGTTTTAGCAAATAACGTTCGGCAGAAAGGGCGCTGCAAAGAAACCGCATCCGTTGCGAAACCGTGTCATGACCATTGCCTCCTCTGCCCTGACGTACAACTGCCCCACGCAGTGGCAGCCATTTTTTGCCTACTTTTTGTTGGCTTGGACAAAGAGTAGGGCGTCTGGCGGGACGCGACCCGCCGGCCTTGATTTCCAGTCGAGTAGCACAAACGAACCGGCCCATTTCAACCTTGACAGCTCTGCCAAAGTCTATTTAAGTGGGACAGACCCCTTTTCAATAAACCAGTCTGGAGGAACCCGTGACCATCCCCATCAGCGATAGCTCCCTCGGCCAAATCGGCCAAACCGCCCTGGTGCATCTCAATAAGATTGCCGGACCCAACTGCGCCAGCGTCTGGGGCAAAATGGAATCGACCAACCCCGGCGGTAGCGTCAAGGATCGCATCGCCTTGGCCATGATCGAACAGGCGGAGCTGGACGGAAGCATACAACCGGGCGATACCCTGGTCGAACCGACCAGCGGCAATACCGGCATCGGCCTGTCACTGGTCTGCGCAGTAAAGGGCTACCGGCTGATTCTAACCATGCCGGACAGCATGAGTATCGAACGACAGCGGCTGCTCGGCGCCTACGGCGCTGAATTAATACTGACTCCCGGTGCTCAGGGCATGCGCGGCGCCATTGCCAAAGCCCAGGAAATCCGTAACAAAAAGAAATGCTTCATGCCCATGCAGTTCAATAACCCGGCCAACCCCCGCGTACATGAACAGACCACTGGACCGGAGATCCTGGCCGCTCTGGAAGGTCAGGTCGATGCTTTTGTCGCCGGAGTCGGTACCGGAGGCACCATCACCGGCGTCGGTCGCGCCCTGCGGGCGCAAAATCCCAAGGTCCTCATCGCCGCTGTAGAACCGGCCGCATCGCCGGTCTTGTCTGGCGGAGTGCCCGGTCCGCACCGCATTCAAGGTATCGGTGCCGGTTTCATACCGGAGGTTCTCGATACCGCCATCTATAACGAAGTCATTGCTATCGAAGACCAACTGGCCATAGACACCACCGCCCGTCTGGCCCGGGAAGAAGGTCTTTTCGTCGGCATTTCCGCCGGTGCTAACGTAGCGGCCGCCCTGCAAGTGGCCAAGCGGCTCGGTCCCGGTCACAACGTGGTCACGGTGCTGTGCGATACCGGCGAGCGCTATCTATCAACGGGCATCTTCGATGTAAAGGGCTGAACCGGTGAGCCCGCAGGACAACTTGCTCGCCCTGCAAAAGCAGCTAGCCTCCCTCGAATCGGTCGCCGTTGCTTTTTCCGGCGGCGTCGATTCAACCCTGCTGCTGCAGGTCGTGGTGGATCTACTCGGTGCGGACCGAGTGCTGGCCCTAACCGCTGTTTCGTCATTCTTTCCGGCCAGCGAACTCAACGAAAGCAAAACCCTGGCCGCCCAAATAGGGGTCCGGCAGGAGTTGCTTGAGATCGACCTTCTGCAGTCACCGGAGGTAACAGGCAACGACGCCCGGCGCTGTTATTATTGCAAAAAGCTCCTGATGCGTTGTTGCCTTGACCGGGCTCAGAAACTCGGTTTCCCTCGCTTGGTGGACGGCTCCAACCTTGATGATCTTAACGACTATCGCCCCGGCAGCGAAGCGCTCAAGGAGCTTGGTATTTTCTCGCCCCTTCTGTCCGCTGGCCTGAGCAAACAGGATGTACGAAACCTGAGCCGCCTGTTAGACCTGCCGACAACAGACAAACCGGCCTTCGCCTGCCTGGCTTCACGGATCCCTTACGGCACGCCCATCACGGTCGCAGCGCTGGCCCAGGTGGAGTCATGCGAAGCCTTTCTCAACCAGCAGGGGTTCAACAACTACCGTATTCGCCATCATGGCAGCACTGCCCGAATCGAGGTACCGCCCGCTCAGTTGGCCATTCTAATTCAAGAACCGCTGCGCAGTAGCCTGGTCGCCCACTGCAAACAAGCCGGATTCCGCTTTGTAACCCTCGATCTGGAGGGCTACCGCACCGGGAGCCTGAACGAGGAACTCCCTTAAACCACCATTTCCAGGAGGGGCACATGCACCGCACCAAGGCCATTCTATGCGTCTGTTTCTGTGCCGGACTACTAGGCGCCCTATTTAACAGCCTGGCCGTCTGGCTCGGCGGCAACCTCGGCCTTCCCCAACTGGCCGGGGTAGACTTGACCCCCCAATGGTCCCTGGCCTGGCTCTATCCCCGTCTGATCTGGGGCGGCCTCTGGGGCCTGGCCTATTTCATCACCGTGGCCAGCCCCCGCGCCCGCAGCAGTTGGATTCGCAAGGGCCTCTGGGCCAGTCTGCTACCCACCGCCTGGCAACTCTTCTACCTCTTTCCCAACCAAACCCTTCATGGCGCTCTGGGCCTCGGCCTCGGCACCTTCACCCCCCTGTTCGTTATCGGCTACAACCTGATCTGGGGCTTTTTCACCGGTTTCTTCGCCCGCCTGCTGTGGGGCCGCTCCTAATGCTCCAGCGGCTGCGGCGCAGGGCTCTGTCTACAGCGTTGCTACTCTGCATGCTGCTGCCGACCCTGGCCGCTGCCGACACCCTGTCAGGCCGGGTCAAATGGATCTACGACGGCGACACCATCGAAGTAACCGGCATCGGCACCGTGCGCCTGCTCGGTATCGACGCACCAGAATACAAGGCATCTCAGCGGGATCGCTATTACCAGCGCTGGGGCATTGAGCCGTCCACTTTGCGGCGGATCCATGAAGAAGGAAAAACCTTTCTCATCGAGATTCTAAAAGGGGAAGGTGTGGTTCTTGAAACTGAGGCGGGAAAGCGCGACAGCTACAATCGCCTGCTGGCCTTCGTTTATTTGCCAGATGGCCGATTGCTAAATCAGTTACTGCTAGAGCGAGGCTATGCCTTAGTCTACCGGCGCTTTGATTTCAAACTGAAATCCGATTTTCTTAAAACCGAAGAATTGTCGCGCAACAACAGGCAGGGGTTATGGCAATAAGCTCGTTTTCCAGAAGGTAAGCAACTTTGCAGAATGATTTTCCAGGGAGCATGAATAAGAAGTCTTTTTGTTAAGCTGGCCCGTCATCCTGGCCTCGCAAACAGACAAAGCCAAGCAGATAGACTCTGCCTGGCTTTGTTGTTGATGCAAGCTTCTCGGACCACATCCTTAACGGAGGCTCTTACGCGAACCCAGGTCGGCCCAGCAAAAGACAACTAGACTCAGCGCAAAGGGATAGATCAAATAAAGGAACGGCAGACCACGCTGAACATGGACGAAGATGCCGGTCACGGTCACGCTGGCCACCAACAGGGACAACAGCATGGTCGCCTTCCAGAACTGCTGCGGTGCCACCGGCCACAACTTCCGGGGCCAGGGGATCGCCCTGGCTACCGTCAGGGGATAACCACAGTGACAGCAAAGCAAGGCATCGCCCAACATTTTACGCCTACAATTCTTACATTTGACCATGGTGATTCCTCCCTTTATTCAATAGAAAACGACCGGCCTTATCCCCGCATCTATATTTGTTAGAAGTTTGCCAGTAAATTCCATAATTGCAAACGGTTACAACAACTTTCCTGATCGGGACTCGCCGCAGGACACAAGCTGTCACGCTGTCGGCGATACGGTTCCCGTCTGGTAAACTGGTAGAAACCAAACCTGATGCATTCGCAAAAGTTTAAAGGATGGCTAAGCAAAAATCTCGTCCTACAAGGCCTGGTGTTTTTTCAGGGGTGAAGACATACATCTAGTATGTCGAAGTCCTAAAAAAACGCCGTAACGCCATAGGGCGGACTTTTTGCGACGCCATCAAACCAGAAGGGGGGGGGCATCATGAGCCCTATGCGGCTGCTGTTCCTGATCATCGCACTGCTGCTTACCGGGTCTGCGTACGCCTTTGACACCATGGATCGACACTATATCTTCTTTCCCGAACGAACCCTGCATACCGCCCCCGAGGCGGCTGGGCTGACCTACGAGGAGGTGCGATTTCCGGCAGCCGACGGCGTGCGCCTGTACGGTTGGCTGCTGCCGGGTAAGACGGGGCAGCCGCTGCTGCTCTTCGCCCATGGCAATGCCGGCAACATATCGCACCGCATCGACAATCTGGCCCACTTCCAGAGTCTGGGACTGACGGTCTTTATCTTCGATTATCGGGGCTATGGCCTGAGTGAAGGTCAGATTAGCGAACAGGGTAGCTACAAGGACATACGCGGAGCGCTGGTCTGGCTACAGCAGCGAGGCTGGAAGCCGCAGCAAATGATCTACTTCGGCCGCTCCCTGGGAGGGGCGGTGGCCCTGCAACTGGCCCTGGAGAAACCGCCGGGCGGCCTAGTACTGGAATCGGCCTTTACCTCAGTGGCCGGAATGGGCTGGCACCACCAGCCCCTGAGCTATGCCCTGCTCGGCTGGTGGGCGCTCAGTTCCCGTTACGACAATCTGGACAAGATCGACCAACTGAACTGCCCGTTGCTACTGCTGCAGGGCGACAAGGACCGCACCGTGCCGCCAAAGATGGCCCGGCAACTCTTCGCCAGAGCCCCGCAGCCCAAATCCCTCTATCTCATCCCCGGAGCCGACCACAACGACACCTACGATGTCGGCGGCACCCCCTACTGGAACCAGTGGCGAGTCTTTATCGACCGCTGGTTTCCGCCATCCGCCCCGACTGAGACGAAAAACAACGGAAAACAATAACCGGGTACTCCTTTCTCACAACCCTGCCCCTCGGCATTAGCTGAAAAGCAAGAAGCCTGTCGGGAGGTCCCGTCAGGCTTCTTTTTACGATATATACAAACTTGCAAAAATAGCAGGCTTCGGATTTCAATAGAAATCAGGCCAGCGAACCTTCAAAGACCATTTCCACCACGCCACCCAGGGCATCACCGTTGTAAAAAGGCACATTGACGATGGTAAGGGTCCCTTCGGGGCCGTCCATGGTCAAGTGGTTAATTTTAATCTTTTTGTCGGCAAAATCCTGGTAAATGCCCTTCAGCTTGACCATGGTTTCCGCTTGATGACAACCAGCCATGTTCTTGCCGACTTCCAGCCCGGCAATCTTCAACTCGTCAAAGAGTTCGAATGCCCGCTTATTGGCATAAGTTACGTTGAAATCCGGGTCCGAAACAACAACGGCCGTGTTCAGGTTTTCCCAAGCTTGGTTGATCTCACTCATTTTTGCTCCTCCTAGGCACATGGTTAGCAGACATCGTGCTGTACATATGGCCCCCGACAAACGCAACGAGTGGCCATATGGAGTGTGTGGAAATTTTGAAACGGCCTAATTTGAACGCAGTCGGCAAACCGACGGACCCTTAAATTTCCCATCAACTTAATGCTACGTATAACAGTGTTTTATCTTTAACTAAAAAGAGGCGCCATGTCAATATATTGTTTTTTATATATTCCAAATCAAAGGCCGTCCGGATCGTATCAAGATCCCGCAAGATCTCATCATCGATAAGCCACAACCGCTTTTCCCCTCCTCAAAACACCGACTAACAAGGCACATGCGGATCCCTATATACATAACCTGCCTAGCGGGCTATGATGGATGACCACTGCACTATGGAGCATTGCCGTGAAATTTCATCACTATATTCCCATTGCACTGATCGGCGTTGGCGCCCTGATTATGTTGGCTAGCATACTCAGCTACCGAGCCAACATTCGCAGTTCCTACCACCTGTTTTACAGATCGAGCAAGAACGTCTACAACCTGTACAAGGTTCACCTGGTGCTCATGCTGTTTTTCCTCATCGGCTATCTGATCGTAATCTATTCGATCCTCCAGCAAATCCCGATTATCGGCGTCGCTTTTATCGGCGCCATCTTCTTTTTTGGGGCGGTGTTCGTCTTTTTGGGCATCAAACTGCAATCCATCATGTTTTATTCCATCAACCTACACCACGACGAAATCGTTCACAAAAACGAACAACTGGATCAAACGGAAAATGTCACCATCTTCGCCCTGGCCTACCAGGCCGAGATGCGCGACACCGGCACCGGCAGACACCTGAAAAGGACGTCCCAGTATCTGCGGATCCTTGCTGAGCAGATAGCCAAGTCCCCCCAATACCGAAAATATTTAACCTCTGGCTACATTGCGGATCTGCTGAAATCTGCCCCCCTGCACGACATCGGCAAGGTCGGGGTACCCGATTCAATCCTGAAAAAAGAAGGTAAGCTGTCCAAGGAAGAGTTCGAATTGATCAAAAATCACTGCGCCATGGGTGCTTCGACCTTGGCGATTGCCGAGAGCAAACTGGAATTCCGCTCCTTCCTGACCATGGCCTGCACCATCGCCAGGTCCCACCATGAAAAATGGAATGGTCAAGGCTATCCCGACGGTTTGCAAGGCGATCAGATCCCCCTGTCGGCGAGGATGATGGCGATTGCCGATGTCTATGACGCTTTGCGCAGCGAACGCTGCTACAAGAAGAGTTTCTCGCACAACAAGGCCGTGGAGATTATCACTGCGGAGCGGGGAGAGCATTTTGATCCGAAAATAGTCGATGCATTCATGATGGTGCCGCAAAAAGTCACGGCCTATCCGTCTGACGAAAATGAGGCCTTCATATTTTGCGTAGGATCAACGATCTCGCCTCTCCGAATGGTTTGGACGGCCTGATAATCGATGGTTTTCCAGCCCTCCCGACTTTTTGCGAGTCCATCATTCATGACTGTGGAACAGGAGTTTTTCCGCGTTTCTCAACAACTGGCCGACCTGGCGCCTGCTCCAGCAGACCTGCAAAAACAGCCCGACAGGACCAACGCAAATCCGCTTACCGAAGCTACCCCTCATATTATCTACGCGGATCGGTCTGCCGGATAATAGCGCTGACCTGCGATAGTTCATTATTTATTCTGGCCAGCATAGTCCCGAACCGCGCCTATGGTTACTCACCAAAATAAAAGCCCGTTCCCTTCTGTCGAAAACCTTTACATGCGGATTAACTGGGTAAACAAAAAGGTTGGAAGGTCCTTGTGTATCTCCACAACCATATAATTTATATGACGTTTTTTGCCTAACCAAGTGATTGGCAAGGGACTTGCAACCTTTGTGGCATACTCATTAGACAACATGCCTCACAGGAGATAACACATGAAGATGTTAATTATTTGGTTGGGCCTTGGATGCCTGCTCTTTGCTGGATATGTGGGAAATGCTTTGGCTACTTCGTACGATTACGGAGATGCGCCGGGATACACTGCCGCAAGGCATTCGACGCCACAGTGGCAGAGGCTGGGCATGGAATGGGATGCTGAGTCGTCACAGAAGACGGTGGATACTTCAGACGACGGTGTTTTTTGGTCGCTTGATGGCGGGACCAACTGGGGACACGATACCGTCACTGTTGGCCAGGCGGTTCAGTTCAGATTCAATATGTACAAGGAGGACTGGGGAAGACATATCGCGGATTATTTGAAAGTCTGGATCGACTGGAACCAGGATGCCGACTTCAGCGATACGGATGAGCAGGTCTTTCAAGATGCTTGGTATTTTACCAGTGAGGATGGCTACGAATATGGAGACGGTGATGCCGAGATCAGCAAGTCATTCTTTACAACGATTACGATTCCTGAGGAGGCACTGCTTGGCGACATATGGTTGCGCGCCCGTGTAACCTGCAGCGAAAGCGCTGGCGGTTACATTGATAATTTAACGGCAACCGGAGATTTTTGGCAGGGCGAGGTTGAGGACTGGAAACTGACGGTAGCGCCGGTTCCCGAGCCCTCTACGATGCTGCTTTTCGGGTTAGGCCTTGGCGGCGTTTGCTGGATCAGGCGCAGAACCAAGGGCTAATCTGTTTTAATGTAGGCTATTGACGCAATGCGGAGTCGTTATCGACTCCGCATTTTTTTATATCCGCGCCACTCCCCCCACTTTGAGTGTTTGAGTGACACTTTATCGGCGCCATGTTCTTCTGCTTCGCGATCTTCGTCCGGCTGCGCATTCGCCTGCAATCGATCAGGTTCTACGCCATCAACCTTATGAACAACAAAATCATTCGCAGAAACGAAAAACTGGACCAAATGGAAAAGGCCATCACCTTAGCCAGGCCGAAATGCGCAACACCGGCACCGGCGGGCACCGGGCAAAAACTTACCAGCACCTGCGCATCATCTCCGAAAAGTTGTCTGGAGCCGCAGACATATAGCGTATACCTCCGCCTGAAACGAGGCGAGCATTTCCACTATATATCGCCGGTGCTTTTCTGGCCGCCAAGCGAAAGATTCTACTGGTATCGCAGCACCAGACCGACTGAGAGCGTTAGCCACGGAAAGGGATAATCATAAGCAGAGTGTTGAAAAACGCAAGGAAGGACCTGCTGGAATGTTTCTAGGCAAGGAACCGGATGGACTAAAACGCATACCGCAGCCCCGCCCCAACCACATTGGAGCCGCCGCTCACCCCGTCAAAAAGCCCATAGGCGCCGGAGCGATGATGCACCCGAGCAAACAGGGTCCACTTCGGCTGTTGCGGCACGACCACCGCCAGCTCAAACATCAGATAACCAAGCAATCGCGCGGTGCGGTCGTTTTTTTCCACTTCAATTTTAGGTTCAGCGGTGGCATAGGAGAGTCCCCCTCCCACCGCAAAACTGGTATCGAGATAACGGTCCCATGGAAAGGGCAGCCAGCGCAACCCCAGTAGGGCGTTAAATTCATAGTGGTCTTGTTCTCCCCAATGTTTCGCGACCTGCCCTTCGCCCTCCAACCGCAGATAGTGTTTATAGCCCGCCAGCCCCTTACCGACGGCAAAAACCGCAACATAGGAATCGACATACTCTTTCTCTGAAAGAATATTCGCCAAGTCGTCATAACAGGCTCGTCCCCCGTAAAGACTGACAAACCTGGTGTCGTTAGCCAGCGCTTGACTGTGGCTGCCAAGCAGCAGCACCAACCCCAGCAGCACAAGGGCACTGTTTACCATTAATCGCATTCGGTACCCCTTACTTCATAAAAAGGCCGGCCACCGTACTTAAATACTCTGCCGACCAACAATGACCTTTTCCTGTATCGAATCAAAACCTCTCCTACCTAAAGAATATTTTGCACCAAATATAAATCAAGCTCCTGGAGAGCAATCGGTACCGCTGACGCTCAAGCAACCAACACGACCGGAGGCTCCTCCATATCCGGCAGGATTTCCTCCGCCACCGGTTACTTTCTCGGGTCAGTTTCCTGAATAATGACGCTGACGTTCTTCTTGTTGAAGCCTTTGTACCCTTCGCTGCGCTGGATGTTTTCCAGATGGCTGCCGATCGCCCCCTCCGCAAGAAATTTATCCCCTTGCTCGGCGCTGATCTGCCCCTCGGCAATCAGCCTTGCCACCCTGGCCGAATCCGGCTGCCAACGTTCGGCGACACTAAAGGCCTGCTTGAGATAGGGAAAATCACTAAAAGGCGCCATGAACCTTTCCCCGAGTTCGGCGATATCGGCGTCAAGCCTCTGAAAATCGCAACGGGCCGCCAGATGGTGCATACCGGCCTCAAAGATGGAATCACCGTGCAGTGCGCACCACAGGCCGATGGTACCGAGCCGGTCCTGCTCTGGCAGCTCTTGCTTCGAGAAATCGGTGGCCACCTCTTCTGGCGCCAGATCGACATCGAGAAACAGACTCAGGGTTCTCCATGACCTGGGCCCCCCCAACCGGCCTCTTGACCGGCATAGAATCGATCGCGACAGTGAAAACCGAGTTCGGAGAAGAGCGACACTAAGCGAACAAAGTTGCGCCGCAAACTTCGAAAGGTATGGTGATCGTGATTGGCCCATCCCAGGCCCAAGGTGTCTTGACGGCTCTTCTGTAGCCGACCGATCAGGTTGCGACTTTGCCAATAGGTGCGCTCACCCTGACAAACCACCTGGGCGGCCCGGTCTATACCAAACTGTGCTGTCAGCTGTTCGGCAAGGCGTTGGGTCTCCTTCCAAGTCGAAATGATAAATCCAGGTCGCCTCCAGGCAGACTCTGACCTTCCCCTTTTTTGAGGTGAGCGCCTTTATGATTTGAGCATGACCTTCAGGGGTGTTTTTGAAGCTGCGGGCCTTCTGGTTTTTCCCCTTGTGACGGAGA
>LGVF01022133.1_pt1 | contig 18328 bp, 17 predicted proteins | sample 469901 | NCBI WGS metagenome assembly LGVF01 (sample SAMN03893561, study PRJNA290197) | marine sediment metagenome | material: sediment; isolation source: combined push core samples #3730, #5133, and #5579 collected at Hydrate Ridge | place: Pacific Ocean: Hydrate Ridge
TAAAACAATACGGCTATAAATAGCCGTATAAAAGTATAATATTTATTAAATATTATAGGGGAGTAATTAAGTAAAAACTAAGAACATTATAATGGTAAACATAATTATTCGCAATACTATAAATTAATTTATATATAAAATTTTAGAAAATCATCAAATTTAGCAGTTATAGGTTGATTGCTCAAGGCACCAAAAACCAAATGTAATATATTGGTATCCCATTCAAGTTTCTCATTGAACTCATTTTCAATTATGTTTGAAACATGAAAACCAATGGTTTCAAGCGAATGTCTAATAAGCTCCGGCGTTGGGCATGGTTCATCAAGTGTTTTTAAACAAGGATTGCAGAGTATGCATTTACCAGGAATCAATCCTATAGAATTTGTTTCTTTTTCAAAATCAAAGATTGCTTTATCTATAAAATTTCTAGCATTCCAATATGCATCTTCATGAGTAACAAATTGATCATATGTGTCTTTATAAATAAAAACAGTTATGTATTTATAATTTTTATATTTTTCAATTAGAGAAACTTTGTGATCGGGACAAGAATAATTTGAATTATAATTCTCACAGGATTTACAATAGGAATGTACCAATGGTTCGTTGAGGTATTTTTTAGTAAACTCATCAAAANNATTATCATTATTTCACTCCTTTAAACTATACCCTAAATATACATTTAAGGCACAGTTGGATTGTTGCTTTACTATATCATAATAGCATATTGCAGATAAAATATAAGCCCTTCCCCTGTAAAAGAATGTTATAATATCAATATAATCTATTTATAAAAAGGTGATCAAATGATTAAAATACATAATAAATCTTCAAAACCAGATAATATCGTTTATAAAGAGCATCAGACAATAGAAAAAATTATTGCTATTGAAAACTCCCTACCGAAGTTTATGAGGGATTATTTTATATATCTAAAAGGTGCAGTTGCTATAAATTCACGATATGCGTATTTGAATGACATTAAATTTTTTTGCGAATATTTGATTGAAGAATCAGACATTACTGCTTCTACTGACATTTCATATATTTCAGAAAATGAATTCAATAAAATAAAATCACGAGATGTAAATATTTTTTTAGGAGATTATTGCACACGCTATTACAAAAATTCTGGAGATTCTACAACTGTATATGAGAACAACAACCGTGCATTATCAAGAAAAAAATCGGCTCTGTCTTCCCTATTCAAGTTTCTATATAGAAACGAACAAGTTGATAGGAATATTGTCGAAGGATTGAATCCGATTAAACTTCCCAAACCTCAGCCGGATGCAATAAAAAGACTTTATATAGAAGAATTGAACAAATTACTGGAAGTTGTAAAAACCGGGGTTGGTTTAACTGAAGGCGAAAAAAAATATTGGGATAAAACCAAACTAAGAGATAAGGCAATCATTCTTTTATTTACAACGTATGGACTTAGGCTTAAAGAATTGCAAGAATTAAATATCTCATCTTTTAATTTCACTAGGCAAGAATTTGTAATCTATAGGAAACGCGCTAAAGAGTCCATTATGCCATTAAATCAATCTGTTGAGGCTGCTGTTAAGGATTATTTAAAAAACGAACGCTACAAGAATACAGATGATGAAGATGCATTGTTTCTTTCTATGCAGCAAAAGAGACTTAGTGAAAGAAGTATAAGAAAACTTGTAAAAAAATATACTTCCATTGCACTTGATAAACCACGTGATAGTGGTTATAGCCCTCACAAATTGAGAGCAACGGCAGCGAGTACATTGATTGAATTCGGTTTCTCTATTTATGATGTACAGAATTTATTAGATCACGACAATGTTACAACCACCCAACTCTATTCTGCACATAAGAAGAATTCGAAACGCGATATTATTGCAAATTATGAACTGGATAAAAATGAGGAATAATTATGAAAACATATGCTACGATAAAAAAAGATCCACAAATATTTAAATTTTCAATGTACGGCTTTCTAAAAAATCTTAAATTTTTTGAACCGTATTTAATTATATATCTTCTGTCTTTTAATATATCTCTATTCCAAATTGGAATTCTATACTCTATTAGAGAAATCATTACTTACATATTTGAAATACCATCTGGAATCATTGCAGACCAGTACGGTAAAAAAAATGAATTGATGTTGTGTTTTGTCTTTTACATAATATCATTTATTCTATTTTTTATTGGAGCGAAGTATTCAATTATAGTTATTGCAATGATTTTTTTTGGACTCGGAGAAGCTTTTCGCTCTGGAACACATAAATCTATGATATTGACATATTTAGAGAGAAATGACTGGTTCAGTCATAAGGCATTTGTATACGGTAGAACTAGATCTTTTTCACTTCTGGGATCTTCCCTATCATCTTTTGTTTCGATAATTTTCATATTGAGCTTACCGGCAACTAGATGGATATTTTTAATTACCATTATTCCATATATTTTAGATTTTTTCTTGATTTATTCATATCCATCGTATTTGAACGAAAAAAAAATCAATACTTTTAATTTGATTGAGTTTTTCAATTTATTGAAAGATTATACCAAGTCGATTTTCAAACAGAAGTTTTTATTAAAAATTATACTTAGTTCATCTTCATATGATGCTCTATTCAAAACGATTAAAGATTATATACAACCGATTTTATTAATCCTGCTGGTAACTAATTCGGATACAAGAATAAAAGTATATTTAGGTATAATATATGGAGTTTTCTATATATTCAGTTCATTTGCTTCTAAAAATGTATTCCGTATAGTTAATAAGATATCTTCTATTAATTTAATGAATTCATCTTATTTTGTTCAAGGTATCGGTATGCTATCAATAGCAATGACCATTTATTTTAAATGGCCACTTCTCTCAGTAATTATTTTCTTTGTATTATATGTACTTAAAGATGCACGAAGACCAGTCTTTGTAGATTTATCGAGCGACCATATGAAAAAATCTGAAAGAGCTACGGTTTTATCAGTTGAAAGTCAATTTAGATCAATTATTATTATTATAATAGCACCGTTGTTTGGTTATTTAAGCGATGCTTTAGGTTTAGATTTTGCGTTTATCAGTTTTGGAATTTTAACTATTGTATTAAATGTAACATTACATTTAAAAAATTCTAATTAATAGGAATTCTTAAAATTTGTCCTGGAACAATGACAAAATTAGTTAGATTGTTCTCAATGCCTATTTCATAGACTAGATCCCGTATATCATCATGATTATACTGACTTGCAATACTCCATATGGTTTCACCTTTTGTTACTGTATGAGGATTATAGATTTTGATATCGTCGCCATGCGTAATTAGAGAACTTATTGCTAAATTTACGCTAAATAGGCCTATCAATAATATTAAACTCATACTGATTAGAAACCTTTTGAGATTTACAATTTTCATTTAATACACCTCCGAACACTTGTTCTAGATTCATAATATCAGAACATGTGTTCTTTGTAAAGAAAAATAGAACAAATGTTTGAAAATATTTTTTTTTTAAGGTATAATGAAAAAAAGAATTAAAAAAGAAATATGAGGTGTTAAAAATGTCTAAGGAATTAACAAAGAAACAACAAGCTGTTCTCAATTACATAATGGAGTTTAGTCAATCGCACGGTTATCCACCTTCTGTTAGGGAAATATGCGCTGGAATTGGTGTTAAATCAACTTCAACAGTACATGGATATTTACAAAGGCTTGAAAAGAATGGCTCTATTAAAAGAGATTCAACTAAAACAAGATCAATTGTTATTCAAAATGATTCTTATGATGATTATAATTTTTTGAAAAATAGTGATTATATAAATGTTCCTGTAGTTGGTAAGGTTGCTGCAGGTGAACCGATTTTAGCTCAAGAGAATATTGAAGAAACCTTCCCTATTCCATCGAATTATCTTAAATCTGGTGAATACTTTCTCTTAAGCATATCCGGACAAAGCATGATTCAAGCAGGTATTTTAAATGGAGATTATGTTTTAGTGAAACAGCAACCTAATGCAAATGATGGTCAAATTGTAGTAGCCCTTTTAGATGATTCAGCTACTGTGAAGACGTATTATAAAGAAAAAGATTTCATAAGATTACAACCTGAAAATGATACAATGAAACCGATTTTAACTAAAGAATTACAGATACTTGGAATTGTCAAAGGTGTATTTAGATTTATGTAATGAAAGCCCATATCGATAAAAGATATGGGCTTTACTATATTTATGCAAATATATGAATTATTGACTAAGAGGTCTACAGTCTAAAAGAAAGTTGATTATAAAAATCAACTTTCTTTCCTTAGTATTAACAATTATCTTTGTGATTCATATTGTTTGAGTAGCTTGATGAAAAGTTCAGGAATTTTAGCCATGTTCTCTGGTGACTCTACAAATGATATTCTGAATTGAGTGCTTCCTGGATTTATATCATCACCTTTAATGTTATAGAACCCTTTCATAGGTGCTACCAATAAAGTAGTCTCAACGCCATCAATTTCTATCGCACCCTCTTCAGCACAGTAAAGTACAAATTCTGTTGCATCGAATCCTGGCTTGACGATATTTCTAACATCAATTACAGAATAGATTGAAGCATCAGGGCTAGACACAATCAAATTTGGTTCCATTTCTTTCAGACCGTTGTAGACTGTCATAATCTGTTCTTTGTAGTAATTTCTTAAGCCGGAAACCCAATCAATTAATTCTTCCTTGGTTTCATTAGCAAGCGCTCCAAAAATGTATTGTCCGATGACATTAGCGCAAAGGTTAGCTGTATATTCAGCGACTGACTTAGTATGGAACTCAGCATTATCTGTAATTAACGCCCCTATTCTCAATCCACAGGCATTCCATACTTTTGAAGCTGTTTCAATACTTATTCTTCTACCTTCGATACCAGGAACATCCTCATCAGTCAATCCCCAAACACTAACTAAAGGTTTTCCTTCTTCATAATACAATTCACGATAAGCTTCATCGCTGACCATCCACATGTTGTATTTAACACAAAGTGCAGCTAGGTCTTTCATTGTATCGTGATCATAAAGTTGTCCAGTTGGATTATCATAAGGAATCACTAAAAGCGCCCCAGGATTATGTTTTTTGATTTTTTCTTCAATCTCACTTAATTTTGGAAGATTGAATTTTCCATCTTCAGATAGAGTTCTGTTAACTGTAACAGTTGTACGGCCAACTCTTTCAGCAAAAGAAATATAATTTGTATATGCTGGGTCAATCATAAGCAAAGGTTTTTCATCAGTTCCAGCAGGACCACTAGTTCCAATCAAGAGCAATTCCATAGCTGAAGAACCACCGTCAGTTACTTGTACATGAAGTTTGCTTGTATCGAAGCCTTCACACGCTATAATATTTTTAAATGCATCTTGAGTTTCAACAAAGCCTACTGTGCTTGAATATCTGATGACACCATCTTTAAAAGGGCTATCTGGTGCATCTAATGAAAACATTCTTTTTATCATAGCAGGATTTGTAGGAAGAGAAACATTACCAATTCCTACATTGATTACAGCTTCAGGTTTAACTTTTCGATCATCATATTTCATTTGTGCTAATCTCACAGATGAAGGGATTCTAGATTCGAAATGAGCGGATAATATTGGTTTATTCATAACAACTCTCCTTTTTAAATAACAATACTACTATTTTATCGGATTATAGCGAAAAATTCAACAATTTCGTCATATTTGTAGATAATGAAAAAAAGAAATTATTAAAAAATTGAAAGGTATTTTAATTGGAATTGATAAAGATATATTTAGATATATATAACGAAAGCCCATATCGCTAAAAGATATGGGCTTTCCTATATTTGAAAAGTTTTATCACTGATAAATAAACTGAAATTTCAGACAATTTTATCTATTTTTTTGCATTGAACAATTCTTCGTTAAATCCATTTTCAGATTTTGCAATAAGCACTGAACAAACAGCATCTCCTGTAATGTTGACTGCTGTTCTTGTCATATCTAGTATTCTATCAACACCCATGATAATTGCGATTCCTTCAACTGGAATGCCGACTTGAACAAGTACCATAGAAAGCATTATCAGACCAACACCCGGTACACCAGCTGTTCCTATTGAAGCTAATGTAGCAGTTAAAATAACTGTAAGGAAATTAGCGAGTGTTAATTCCATGCCGTATGCTTGCGCCAAGAATACAGTGGCAACACCTTGCATGATTGCAGTACCGTCCATGTTGATTGTCGCTCCTAACGGTAATGTGAATGATCCGATATTCTTATCTACACCTAAACGCTCTTCAGCTGTTTCGAGAGTAATTGGCAATGTCGAAGATGAACTTGCTGTTGAAAAAGCAACTAGCATAGCCGGTGAAAAATTCTTGAAAAATTTAAACGGATTAAGTTTACCGATTGCTACTAGCATTCCTTGATAAGTTATAATTGCATGAATAAATAATGCTAAAAATACTGTAAACATATATGCCGCTAAAGGCTTCATTGCAGAATATCCCAAAGTTGCAAAAGTCTTGGCAATTAAAGCAAACACACCATATGGTGCAATGGCCATAATCATCATAACTAGTTTTAAGATTACTTCGTTAACTGCTTCTAGTCCTTCTCTAACCTTTACAGCCTTCTCGCCTAATGCAGTAATCGCTGTCCCAAATAATAATGCAAATGCAATTACTTGCAACATCGCTCCATTAGTCAATGCAGCAAATGGATTGGTTGGAATCATGTTGGCAATAACATCTATTAAACCTGGAGCTTCCTTTGGAACAAATACCGCATCAGATGGCAGATTAAAACCAACGCCCGGTTTAATAACAGTTGCCAATGTAATTGCAATAGTGATTGCAACTGCAGTTGTTATAAGATAAAACAATATAGTTTTTGTACCGATTCTTCCCAACTTCTTGATATCGCCTATAGAAGCTGCACCTACTGTAATCGAAACAAGAACAAGTGGAACAACCATCATCTTGATAGAATTGACGAAAATCTTACCGACCAACGCCAAAATACCACCAATAATATAGTCTGCTACAAATGCGTTTCCGTTAAGTGGATATAAAACAACAAGTCCAAAAATCAGACCTAGTACGAGTGCAACTAAAATTTTAGTTGTCAAACCCCATTTCTTCATAAAATTTACCCCCCTATGTTTTTCTATAGAAACAGCATATCTCTACCTATCAGATTTTGAATATAAAAAAACCTGTCAGTAACTTTTTGAATTTTACACAGGTAAAACGGAAGAGAAAATATGCTGATTTCACATTTCTTTAGAATTTGACTCTTTTGCAAATTCCAACATCAACAATATTATTATTAATCTAGTAGAGTTAGTATTAAAATTAGAAGTAATGTTTGTTTTATAAATTATATTATATTATCGTTAACCAAATAAAGATGATAACTCAAAAGGACAATTCTAAAGTATCTACTACAAGCTGAAAATTTTCCTGCAACTTATATAGGAAGGAGCCTTCTTTTTTGAAGGCTCTCTCCTTCTGTCTTTTGTTGCTTGATATGAGTACTCAGAAATTATTCGTATTTCTTTGCAAAAGCGTGGTATTTACTGATTAATTCTTTCGCAACTTCAAGGCTATCCTTGATGTTATACTCTGGATAATCAAAATCAAGCATTTCTTTCATGATTTTGTGAGCTATATCTGTAAATACAATAGTTCCGCCCTCTCTAATTTCTTCTATACCATCGTTTTTTTGCGATGCAATATTTACAGCGATTGCTTCTTCTAGTGTAACTCCTTCAGGCAAATTGACTTCTGCGCCTTTTTTACTGATTTTAATAGGATATCCTCCTGGTAAACCCATAGGACCTGGAGAGTGTTTTTCAACAACTTCGTCACTTAAAAGCGCATACATGTTTTCAATTGCAGATGTTGCTGATACAGTGGTGAAATCAATCCCTGCTGGATATAATTTTATTGAATCATATAATAATTCTTCCAAGTCGAATTCATCCGAAATGTCTTGTCCTTTTAAATATATCTTCATGATAAATGGAGATTTTACATACCCTGCTTCACGTGGATAAACCCACCAATTATGATGTGCTATAAGAGAAACTTTTACATCTGTTGGTGGTACATTCAATAATCTACTCACCTTGATTTTAACTGCCGGTTGCATTAATTCAACATTACCAATACCTATCGCGGGAGCCAAACCTACAGATGCCAAAGCCGGATTCACAAGACATGATAAAGAAGTATTGACAACATGTGCATTTACGTTGGATTCTTTTAAAGCCAACATTAAATGATAAGCTAAAGCAGTTTGAGCCGGCAACCATGCTCCCAAGGTTGCAGAGCTTATTTTAGCATATACTTCTTCAGGCAATTTTCTAATTAAATGCCAAGTATGCATAACCGCTCCTTGAATGATAACTTCTGGTTTGAATTGATTAATAATCTCTGTAGTTTGTTTTACGTCAGTAAGATCCATTTTTTTAAATGTTACTTTTGGATATAAACCTTTTACAGCTGCTCCTATTAATGCGTTATTTACTGTCAGTTCCTTCTCTTCGTTAAAATCACCTACTAGAAGTTCTGGACAATTTGGGTCTCTTACTAAAAATTCAAGTAAATGAGCACCTACATCTCCAAGACCAACAATTAATACTTTTGACAATTCAATCCCTCCTATAATTTCATTATATGAGACGGGTGTCTCATATAATGAAATTATCATAGATTTACGATTATGTCAAATAAAAAAGTAGACTTTCGTCTACTTTTAAAACATTTTTGAAATCTTATCAACTTCTTCTAGAAGGGTTTTTTTATAATCTTTCATATTATTTTGATTTTTCTTCGAATTGGGGCCAGAAATAGCTATTATCGCAACAAGATCATTAGTTGTTTTGGAGAATATCGGTGCAGCTAATCCAAATGCCAATTCGATAGGATCATCTACGCTATAAGAATAGCCTTTATTTCTAATGTCTATGTATAATTCATCAGAATTTTCTTCATTGGTGCTTAAATATACTTTGCCTAGATTACCATAGTCGAGAGGCAATCTGGTTCCAATGTCCGAGAAGACTCTTATTTCCCCTATTCCCTCGATGATATCGATAATCAGAAGTTCATTATTATCAATTACAGCCAGTTGAACTGTTTCTCCAGTTTCATCCCAGATTTTCATTAAGTGTGGGTGCATTTTAATTTTTATATCATTATTTGAAAATGTATATTTCATTAATTCATGAACTTTTTTACCCAATATATATCCATCGTCGTTAGTCATATGAAGAAAATCCAATTCTTCTAAAGTTTTTATGATTCTAAATAGTGTGCTTTTATTGATTTTAGTGATTTTACTTAATTCTCGTATACTCAGCTTACCATTTTTTGCAACTTCCATTAAAACATTAAATGATTTTTCAACTGAAGAAATAACGTATTGATTCTTACTCATAATTCATCACTCCTTGTATAGCATATACTGTAATCCCATTAATACACCAAATTTTGAATGCTCATAAGTCAAGCCACCTTGAAAATAGACAACGTATGGCTCTTCAATCGGGGCATCGGCACTCAGTTCTATGGATGAACCTTGAACAAATGCTCCTGCAGCCATTATAACAGGAGAATGGTATCCCGGCATAGCCCAAGGTTCTGGTGTGACATACGAATCAACTGGCGCAGCAGCTTGGATTCCCTCACAGAATTTTATGACTTTCTCTGGATTTTCTAGTTTAATAGCTTGTATGATGTCACTTCTATTTTCATTTACCTTTGGTGAAATTTCATAACCGAGTTTTTCACTCATTGCTCCACATAGAATTGCACCCTTTAAAGCACCGCTAACAACTTTAGGAGCCATAAACAATCCTTGAAGTACTTGTCTTGTTTGTCCAAAAGTCAAACCGGTTTCTTTTCCTATTCCAGGAGAAGTCAATCGATAACTCACCTGAGTAATAAGATTATTTTTGCCTACTATATAACCACCTGTCAATGCTAAACCACCGCCAGGATTTTTAATGAGCGAGCCCGCCATCAGATCTACTCCTACATCGGTAGGTTCTTTTATATCGATGAATTCACCATAGCAGTTATCGACCATAATAATTATTGATTCATCGATTGATTTGATTAGTTTAGCCACTTTTTCAATAGACTCGATAGTCAAAGAAGGTCTAAAACTATAACCACCAGAGCGTTGAATATATATCATTTTAACTTTTCTGGTTTTTAGATAGTTTTCTACTTCAGTATAATTGAAATCACCTGATTCATTTAAATCGATTTGATCGTATTCAATACCGAATTCAGTAAGCGATGAACCATTATGTCCATTTAAGCCAATTACTTCTTCTAAAGTATCGTATGGCTTACCAGAAATGGACAACATCAAATCATTTGGTCTTAAAGCGCCCCACAATGCTAATGATAACGCATGGGTTCCAGATACAATCTGAGGTCTCACAAGAGCATCTTCAGTGTTGAATATATCTGCATATATTTCTTCTGTCTTTTCTCTTCCTATATCATTATAACCATATCCTGTAGTCCAGTTGAAATGCTGATCAGAAAGCCTGGCATTTTGCATGGCTTTTAAAACCTTTAATTGATTGAATTCATTGATTTTATCTAATTTTTGAAATTGGTCTTGTAATTCAAATTCAATTTCATCTTTTAATTTAATCAGTTCTTCAGAAATTCCAAAAATTTTGTACATACTTCCTCCTAAAAATAACTAAGGCTACGCCTTAGTTATTTGCTCTTCTTCAGTTTCTTTTTTCATAAAATTTACCTCTCTAGCAGGTATCATGGTAGAAATAGCATGTTTATATATCATCTGTTGTTTGCCATCACTATCCATGATGATTGTATAATTATCAAATCCTTTAACCAAACCTCTAATTTGATATCCGCTGATTAAAAAAATTGTAATCATAATGCGATCTTTTCGAACCTGATTCAAAATAATGTCTTGTAGATTAATAACTTGTTTCATATGGATTCCCCCTCTAATAAATTTGCTAGCTAAGTATATAGCTTTCTATATCTATAATAATATCTTTAATATCTGAATAATCATCTAAAATAAACCAATTCATTGTGTCATATTGTTTAAACCATGTCAATTGTCTTTTAGCATAATGTCTAGAATTCTGTTTTATTAATTTTATCATTGTCTCATGATTATACATATTATCTAAATAAGCTAATACCTCTTTATATCCTATACCCTTCATTGAGTTAAAACTATCATCTAAACCCATATTTTTTAGTTTTATTACTTCTTCAATCAACCCATTTTCAATCATCAGGTCTACTCTTTTGTTTATTCTTGCATAGAGTTTCCTACGATTCATATTAAGGCCGACCAAAATGAACTCATATTCATTATTCAACTTCAAATTTGTCTTGTAATCTTTTTTATTACTGCCGGAAATTTTATTTATTTCCAAGGCTCTTATAACCCGCTTAAGATTATTTGGATGTATTTTATCAGCGCTATTTGGATCTACTTTTTTTAGAATTTCATAAACGGCTTCTTTCCCCTCATTCTGGGCTAAAGCCTCCAATTCATTTCTATATTCAAGATCTTGATTGACTTTATTAAAATCCATCTCATAATATAGCGAATTCAAATAAAGACCCGTTCCACCAACTAAAATGGGAACCTTTCCTTTTGCTGATATTTCCTTTATTTTAATTTCTGCCAATCTTTTATAATCAGAAACTGTAAAGCTTTCATTTGGTTCAATGCAATCTATCAAGTGATGAGGTATTTCTTCTAACTCTTCACTACTAGGTTTTGCAGAACCTATATTCAACTCCTTATAAATTTGAACAGAATCAAGATTGATAATCTCTCCATTCAATTTTTTTGCCAGTTTTATCGATATGTCGGTTTTTCCAACTGCAGTCGGTCCGACTATTGCAATCACTCTCATATTTACACCTGAATTCTATAAAACATTTTTTCTAATTCTCTATTTGATACTTTAATGATTATCGGTCTACCGTGAGGACAAGTCAATGGGTCTTTCAAGACTTTCAATTGTTCGATTAAATGATTTGCTTCAATGTTGAGCAGTTCGTCATGTGCTTTAATGGCATGTTTACATGATTGCTGAATGATATCGCTTTCAGTTAAACTATTTAGTAAAAAGTCCTTTGAATGATACAAATCAATTAATGTCAAAATCATTTTTTTTGCTTGACCTAAATTGAATATTGAAGGAATACTTCTGATAATGATTTCGTTATCACCAAATACCTCTAAATCATATCCAAAATTTTCATACCTGTTTTGATTGATTTCAATAGCTTTAATATCTTCTTTTGATACTTGAATGATATCAGGAACTAAAAGAATTTGCGAATCCAATTTATGAGAATTATATTTTTCCATATATTTTTCGTAAAGAATCTTTTCATGTCCTGCATGTTGATCAATTAAGTACATATCATTTTCCTTTTCAAATATCAGATATGTTTTCAATAATTGTCCGATGTAATGTAAGTTCTCGTAAATTTCATATTTCCTACTGGGAATTTCAACACTTTTTTTAATGATTTGATTATGATAGCTCTCTATATGTTCTTTTATAGTATCTTCTTTTGCTTTTTTATTGAAATTATCAAATATACTCGGCTGAATAACTTCTTCTTCCATCTTCTGAACTTTATTGACTTCTAGTGGTGGAGCTTCTTTCTTTACTTCATACTGAGTATTGATATCTTTTTTATATAATTTCTCTCTTAAGTTCTTCTGCAGAGAAAAAGCTATATTGTTTTCGTTTTCAATTTTTACTATCAATTTAGTTGGATGTATATTGACATCTACACTTTCAATATCAATATCGATTTTCACAAAAAAAACTGGAAACTTATGAATAGGTATAAGTGCTTTATAAGCTTCATTGATTCCATCGATCAATGTGTTGTTTTGTACATATCTATCATTCACAAAGATGCTTTGCAATTGTTTGTTTCCTCTGTAATAGTTTAAATCTGTCGTCAATCCATATATATCGACATTTTCATATGATAATTTGAATTCCAGCAAATGATTGATCATCTCTCTACCGTAAATACTATAAACGACATCTATGACATTTCCATTTCCTTTTGTATGGAATACCAGTTTATTATCAACAGTGTAATTAAATTTAAGGTTTGGATTTGCTATAGCCAAATTGTAAACAATATGATTGATGTTTTTTATTTCTGTAGAATTGCTTTTAAGGAATTTCTTTCTTGCAGGAACATTAAAGAACAAATCTCCAATTGAAATTGTAGTTCCTGGAGTTGATGTTACTTTCTCATGACTAAATAAATTACCTTTTATCACATTGATTTTAAATCCAAGCTGAGACTGCTTTTGTTTCGAAATCATCTCCACTTTTGAAACGGCAGCTATACTTGCTAAAGCTTCTCCTCTAAAACCCAATGATCTGATATGGTTGATATCTTCATCTTCGATAATTTTACTTGTCGCATGACGTTCGAAAACCAATGGAATGTCATCTTCATGAATGCCATTTCCATTGTCTACAATTTTAATGAATTCCTTCCCTGCGTTTCCAACACTAATGCTTATTTCAGTGGATTTAGCATCAATTGAATTTTCAACTAATTCTTTAACAACCGATGCGGGGCTTTCTATTACCTCACCTGCAGCGATTTTATTGCTTAAATGAGATGACATTTTAAAAATTCTTTTCATTGTTATTCNNTTCATAGTTATTCCTTCTTCTTTTTTATTCAGTATCTACATTAAACTTAGCTTTTACTAAAATTATATAATCATACTCTTTAAGTACTTCCTTATCTTCAACATAGTGTTGTGCATTATATACTGAAGTAGAACCACCCTTTTGATACATATATGCTTTTAATACAATTTCATCAGATTTATCTATTTCTATTTCTTCAGTTAATAAAGTAGTTGCACGAGAATATTGATTGTCACTAAGCAAATCATTTTCTACTTGAAGTTTATTACTGGATGTAGATCCACCACTACTATAAGAAACCATCCACTCAGAATTTAATTCTTTATCAAGAACTAATGCTAATTTACCAATAGAATCAGATATACTCGATTTAAAAATTCCACTATCAGATTTTAATACTCCATTTTCATATATCTCAATCCAAACAGAAACACTTGTATAAGTATCATCAATTTCAAAATCAAATATATCAATTTCAGAACTACTACTTAAAAGATTTATAATACTCTTCTCTTCATCACTTAATTTAGAATAATTGATTTTATTATTATTATTTATTTCTTGGTTACATCCAACTAAAACTAATATAAATACTAAAAGCATTATTAGATTTTTTGCTCTTTTTATTATCACATTATTTTCCTTTCACTAACTCAATTAGTTTGTTTAATTCATTCAAAGACTCGATAGGCGTCAATTGATTTATATCGATCTTCTTGATTTCTTTTATAATATCGATATCATGTTCTCTAAAAAAATCCATTTGATAACTTTCTTCAGGAATTTTAGGAATTTTCGCAATATCTGTATTTTCCAAATCTCTTAGTATTCTTTTTGCCTTTTTTATAACGATACTAGGAACACCTGCCAATTGGGCAACTTGAATACCATAACTTTGATTGGCGCTTCCCTCCACGATTTTCCTTAAAAATATAATATCGTCTTTATATTCTTTAACTGTAATATTATAATTCTTAACTCCACTGATTTGCCCTTCGAGCTCTGTTAGTTCATGATAATGTGTGGCAAATAAAGTCTTGGGATTTGGATTAAGTTTATCAGTTAAAAATTCGACAACAGCCCATGCAATGCTCAATCCATCAAAAGTACTTGTTCCTCTTCCTATTTCATCTAATAAGACTAATGAATCATCAGTCGCATATTTTAAGATATTTGCAAGTTCACTCATTTCAACCATAAATGTACTTTGCCCTTGAGATAAATCATCCGATGCTCCAACGCGTGTAAAAATTCTATCCAATATAGGTAAATCTGCATTGGATGCCGGTACAAAAGATCCGATTTGAGCCATTAATGAAATTAATGCGACTTGTCTTAAAAATGTCGATTTTCCGGCCATGTTAGGGCCTGTTATAATATAAAATTGATTATCGCTTTTATCTAGATAAGTTTCATTATTTATAAAATTTTCTTTTTTGACTATTTTCTCGATAACTGGATGTCTGCCCTCTTCGATGTCGATAATTCCACTATCATTGAAAGAAGGTCTTATGTAGCTGTTGGTAATAGCTACTTTTGCCAAGCTTATAAGAACATCTAGTTCGCTTATGTTACGACTTGTTACTAGAAGTCTTTCAGATTCGTGTCGTATTTTATCAATAACTTGAGATAAAATTTCATTTTCTATTTTTATGACTTTGTCATGTGCATTTAGAATTTTCTCTTCAATAATTTTTAATTCTTCTGTAATATACCTTTCTGAATTTGCCAAGGTTTGTTTTCTAATATAATCATCTGGAACCAGATTAAAATTAGATTTGGTTATTTCGATATAATATCCAAAAATTCTATTATATTTTATCTTCAGATTTTTAATTCCTGTAGCATTTTTTTCTTTAGTCTCGATATCAAGAATCAATTTCTTCCCGTTTTTCATGATATCTTTTAGTTCGAACAAGTCATCAGTATAATCCTCTTTTATATAACCACCTTCTCTAGTCAAGATAGGTGGATCGTCAATTATTGATTTGTCGATTAATTCAAAGATATCTTGGCATATGTCGATTTTTTCATTCAATTGATCAATATAAGAATCATTGAACATTCCTAATGATTTTTTAATATCGGGTAGTTTTGAAAGAGTCAATTTAATTGATATCAAATCTCTTGGGTTTATGTTTCCATAGACGAGTTTCGATACCAATCTCTCAAGATCATAGATTTTTTTCAAATTATTATCTATATCGTCCCTTAGCATATCTTGATCGATAAACGTTTCAATGATATTTTGTCTGTACGTTATTTTATCGATGCTTCTAAGAGGCTTCGACAACCATTTCTTTAAAGTCCTCGAGCCCATTGCAGTCCTTGTTTGATCCAGAACCCAAGTTAATGAACCTTTTTTTTCATGATTTCTCATGGTGCTGAATATTTCTAAATTAGTTATTGTAGATTGATCCAATGCTAGATATTCATCACCATGTAATACTGTCAATTCGCCAAAGTGTTCAACTGTAATTTTTTGTGTTTCTTTGATATATTCTATTAACGCGCCTAAAGGTTCCACCAGATTGCTATATTCATCAATCCCTAAGGATTGTATACTGCTTCTTTTAAATGTTTCTTTTATTTTGTTGTTACCTTTTTCAAATGAAAAATAATGATTATCCAAACAAGTGAAGGTAAAACCTTCTTTAGTCAGTTTTTCAATGGTTATATCATTTTTATCATCACTTTTTATCAATATTTCCTTCGGGTTTATTTTTTTAATTTCATCGATTATTTTTTCTGTTTGATAATCACCAAATAATGATAATCCATAAATTTGAAAAGTCGAAATATCGCCATAGACTATAGCGGCATTATCTTTATTGATTATCAGAGAAGTAATATAACTATTGTCCTGTTCTTTGAGCATCGACGGATTGGTAATGGTACCTGGAGTTATAATCTTGACGACTTCTCTTTTTACCAAGCCTTTAGACATTTTAGGATCTTCTGTTTGTTCACAGATAGCTACCTTATAACCTTTATCAATAAGCTTCGAAATATATGTATCTACCGAATGATATGGAACTCCGCATAATGGCGCCTTTTCTTCAAGACCGGCATTTCGACCAGTCAAAGTTAATTCCAATTCTCTTGAAGCTGTGACAGCATCATCAAAAAACATCTCGTAAAAATCACCGAGACGATAAAATAACAAATAATCATTATATTTATTTTTAATTTCAAAATATTGTTTCATCATTGGTGTTAATTGAGTATAATCCACTTTTAGTCACCTCTTTGCCATCTTTTAAAATTATAACAAAAATACCCCTTATAATACAGGGGTATTAATAATTTCACCTTCCATTGAAAAGTTTTTTGGGTTTGTAATTTTAACATCAACCAACTTTCCAATTAAATCATTTGAACCTTTGAATGTGATTAAATAATTTTCTCTAGATCGTCCAATTAAAAAATCAGTATCTTTTTTCGCTCTGTCTTCTACTAAAATCTCATACACTTCTCCCATTCTAGTTTTATTCCTTGCAATGACAGTTTTGTTCAATACACTCAACATTTTTTCAAAACGCTTATGCTGAACATCGTTTGGAATATGTTGTTCAAAACGAGCTGCCGGTGTCCCTTCTCGCTTGGAGTAAATGAATGTAAAAGCGGAATCATAACCAACTTCTTCAATGAGTTCTATAGTGGCATCGACATCTTCTTCCGTTTCTCCTGGAAAACCAATTATAATATCAGTACTAAGTGAAACGGTAGGAATATTTTCTTTTAATTTTCTTACTATTTCAAGATAATCTTCTCTAGTATATTTTCTATTCATACTTTTTAAAATAGCATTGCTTCCAGATTGTATCGGCAAATGGACATATTCACAAACTTTAGGATTATCTTTAATGATATATATAAGTTTATCGCTTAAATCTTTTGGATGTGAAGTCATAAAGCGAATTCTCTCAATACCGTCTATTTTAGATACATCTTCTAGAAGATCTGCAAAATCATATGGCTCTTCAAAAGTTGTTCCGTATGAGTTGACATTTTGTCCTAATAAAGTGATTTCCTTCACACCGTCTTGAACCAATTTATTGACTTCATCAATAATATTTTCTTTTTCTCTACTTCTTTCTCTGCCTCTAGTATATGGAACAATACAATAAGTACAGAAATTATTACAACCATACATAATATTCACATATGCTTTCAACCCTAGTTTTCTTTCATAAGGCATTCCTTCAAGAATTCTACCTTCTGAATTCCAAACTTCAATAATTTGTTTTTTTTCTTCATAAACAGCACTTAATAATTTGGGGAAATTATGAACATTATGAGTCCCAAATACTAAATCCACGTATTTATATTTTTTCTTGATTTCTTCGACTATGTGAGGTTGTTGCATCATACAACCACTGACAGCTAGAATCAAATCTTTTTTAGTCTTTTTAATGTGTTTTATATGACCAAGATTTCCATAGACTCTAAGTTCAGCATTTTCTCTTACAGCACATGTGTTGAATATTATAATATCTGCTGTTTCATATGAGTCGGTTTCTTCATAACCCATGTTTTTTAGCATAGCAGTTAATTTCTCTGAATCGTGTTCGTTCATTTGACAACCATATGTTATAATGTGAAATTTCTTTTTCTCGTTAAATA
>LGVF01098767.1_pt1 | contig 18287 bp, 17 predicted proteins | sample 469901 | NCBI WGS metagenome assembly LGVF01 (sample SAMN03893561, study PRJNA290197) | marine sediment metagenome | material: sediment; isolation source: combined push core samples #3730, #5133, and #5579 collected at Hydrate Ridge | place: Pacific Ocean: Hydrate Ridge
GTACTCCTGAACGAGAAAGTGTTTTTGATTTTACGTTTCCCTATATGACCATGCACGGCTCTATTGTCGTACGCAGAGACACCTCCAATATTCGATCAATGGTCGATCTTGTCGGTAAGCAGGTTGCGGTTATGGAGGGCGATAACGCCGAGGAGTTTTTACGTCGTGATCACCTCGATATTGAAATAGTAACAGTAGCAACTTTTGATCCAGCCTTGCTTGATCTGGCCGCTGGCGCTAACGATGCCGTCGTCATGCAGAAGTTGCTGGCAATCCAATTAATCAAAAAGCACAATATCCGTAATCTTCAAATCGCCAGTTCACCTTTTTGGCTATGATACAGATGAGATGATTGGAAAAGATTTACATCAATTACTTGCCCCAAAACTGCTTCGCGAAAAATATAAAGGCCCATTCTCAAGATTTGTTAAAACTGGCAAGGGCGATTCGCTCGGCAAGTCTGTTGAGCTTGAAGGTTTGCATAAAGATGGGCATCTTATCAACTTAGAGTTGTCTCTCTCTTCTTTTGCGCTTGCTGGTAACCAGCAATCTATGGCAATTATCCGTGATATTAGCTCTAGGAAAAAAGCAGAGGCCCAGCGGTTGGAATTAGAGACCCAACTGCGCCAGAAATACAAGATGGAAGCTGTTGGGGTTATGGCGGGAGGTATGGCGCACAATTTCAATAATAACCTGTCTATTATTCTGGGCAATATCGAACTATCCAAATTGAAAATTGATGATCAAGTTGAGATAGCTGATTATCTCAATAACGCTAAAATTGCGGTGTTACGCTCACGTGATCTGATCAAGCAGATTATGGCGTACAGTCGCCAAAATTATCCCGGTAAAAACTTACTTCAACCTGCCGTGGTGATTGATGAGACATTGCAACTGCTTCTTGCCACCATACCTAGCACGATTAATTTGCAGCAGAATATCGGCAGTGAAAGTCGCGCCATCACTATCAATGGTGATTCCTCACAAATTCAGGAATGTTTGATCAATCTATGCAACAACGCCGTGCAGGCAATGGATGAAGTGGGCGATCTTACACTTTCACTGAGCAGCGCAGAACTGCTCCAGCAGGATATTCCTATACAATATGATGCGCATCCCGGTAGATACGTCAAAGTTAGTGTTGCAGATACGGGTTGTGGTATGAGTGCAGAAGTTATGGAGAAGATATTCGATCTTTTCTTTACCACTAAACCTGTAGATCAGGGGACGGGCGTTGGTCTGTCGACACTGCAAGGAATTGTTAAAGATCATGGTGGACTGATCCAGATCAAGAGCAAGTTGGGCGAAGGCACCACGTTTGAACTTTATTTTCCAAGAGAAAATTCAACCAACAATCTGTCCGAATCTCCCTCAGGTGACGAACGTCGGCCAACAGGGACAGAAAGAATCCTCTTTGTTGATGATGAAGAACTGGTTGCTGCTCTGGCTGAGGAGATGCTTACTGAAATGGGCTATCAGGTCACAACTATGACAGAAAGCAGCGAAGCTCTGAAATTGTTTGCTGCCAATGCTGACAAATTCGACCTTATTATTACTGACCAGACAATGCCGAACCTTACAGGTAAGGAGTTGATTCAAGCCATCAGACAGATCTGCCCAGACATTCCGACAATAATCTGCACGGGTTACAGTACCAAGGTGGATGAAGATGAAGCGAAAAATTTCGGTGCCAATGCCTTTTTGATGAAGCCTTTTGATCTGACCGTTATGTTACAGGCTGTCAGGCAGGTATTGGACGAGTAGAAGCATTAACTTCAGACTTGATGCTGAAAAAAATCATGGAATCTTTATCTGAGATATTGAGACCAAAGGTCAGAATTGAAAGCTGGTGGGCACGACTCGGACACCCGTTGGTCTTAGACAAAAAATGGTTAGCTGAAAATCAGCTAACCATTTGTATTTATTGGTGCGCGATGCAAGATTCGAACCTGCGACCTTTGGCTTCGGAGGCCAATGCTCTATCCAGCTGAGCTAATCGCGCATGAATTACGTGTATAACTTAGAACGGGGTGAAAAGCAACTGCAAACTTGGTTGTCGTGTCGTGCAATTAATCGAGGTCGGTCAGTGCTTTGTCTAGTTGCTTTTTCTTGATTTTTTCTAAAAGTGTCGTCCGTTTTAAGTTGAGTAGTTCTGCAGCTTCTTTTTTGTTGCCACCTGTTTGAACGAGTGCTTGCAGGATAAGTCGATCTTCAAACTCACTGACACGCGAATTGAAATCTGTGGCACCGCTTTCACTTATTAATCCCGCTGTCGTCTCTTCCTTTTGATGATACAGGTACTTTTCGGGAAGGTCTTTAGGGTGGACAATCTCACCCATATGAAGAATGGAGAATCTTTGGACTAGGTTTTCAAGTTCACGAACATTGCCTGGCCAAGGATAACGTGTGAGATAGATAAGCGTTTGATCTGAATACGTGAACACGTTTCGTCTTTTATTGGTGCAAAACCGTTGCGTGAACGTATCAAGCAACAGACTGATGTCGCCGCCACGTTGACGTAGTGGTGGAATGTGCAACGGAATGACATTTAAACGATAGTAAAGGTCTTCTCTGAATGTCCCTTTGGCGACTGCTTCATCTAGGTTGCGGTGTGTGGCTGCAACGATGCGTACATCGACTTTAATGCTCCTAACGCTACCAACTGGTTCAAACTCTTTCTCTTGAATGACACGTAGAAGTTTGGCCTGTAAAGATGGCTTCATATCGCCAATTTCATCAAGAAAAAGGGTGCCTCCGTGAGCGTGCTGAATGCGTCCTTTTTTGTTGTTTATCGCACCGGTAAATGCCCCTTTTTCGTAGCCAAAAAGTTCGCTTTCAAGAAGTTCTTCAGGAATTGCGGCACAGTTGAGGGGGACAAAATTATTTTGTTGCCTTGGGCTGTGGGTATGCAGTGCTTTAGCGACAAGCTCTTTGCCTGTACCACTCTCACCTTGGATAAGGATCGTACTATCTCCATCATCACCTAAACGTTGAATCAGGTTAAATAATTGACACATTGATTCCGATTGGCCAATGATATTTAGAAAGCCGTTTTCACGTTGTGCTCGTGGTGTGGCGCGTTCTTGAGTGAGGTGTTGCTGAAGCGCACGGTGAGAAATTTGTGCAACTTCTTGCTGTGTGTAGGGCGCATGGAGGAAAAAGTGTGCCCCAGATTGAAGAATCGTTTTCGTTGATATCGTGGTGTCTTCAGGAACGAGAAGAACAGAAACAATTGGTGATAACGTTCTGTTTAACTCGATGAAAAAATCTAGGTTTTCATGCCCGTTTTGAGGGAGTTGGAAAAATAGTACTGAGCATGGATGTTGATCAAGAGCATCACGTGCTTGCTCAACAGTTGAAACCTCGATGATGTTTGTCGTGGTATCGTTATTGAGGTCGCTGGCAAGCTTGGTTCTGGTTGCATCATTACTGTCGAACAAAAGGATGTGTGACACGGCTGCTTCCAGAAGTGAGGATTATGAGACAAATGAATGAAGTAGTCATTGTCGCTTTTTGTCGCACTAATGGCAAGTTGTTTTCAAATTTGTTTTTGCTTTTTCGCAGATTTCATCATTTGTGGCCGGAGTAAGGATAATATCTGTCGCACCATAGCGAACCGCCTTGATAACATCTGATCGAGTCCATTGGGGGCCAGCAACAATAAGAGGGCTACCTTGGGGAAGCTCAGAGCGTACTTTAATGATGGCAGCAAATCCTTTTTCATTCATACCTTCGACGATAAGGAATGCGCCAGTTAAGCTGTATTGGCGGAGCTCGTTAAAATTCTCATTACTACTCAGTTCGATCGTTTGGTGTTCTGTGGTGCTAATGCTTTCACTAAAGTGTGTTCGCAGTGATTGGTCGTCACACACCACCGCAACGATAGGTGGCAAGGGTTGCTCGGCTGCTTTGTTCGCTACTTTGTCTGTCGCCACACTTGCCGTTTGAGTTGTTTTCCCTTCTACGGGTGAAGGAGTATCTGTATCAGTCGCAGGTGCTCCCCATCCTGTTTCGACAGGTCGTGGTACCATGTGTAGCAGGTCTACAGGGCAGATGAAGGATACCTCGCTCAAGTCACGGGCATCGCAACTTAGCGTTCCTGTTACGACATAATATTCACCAGCTGGAAAGGGTGTTGGATCTTCTACTTTGACCTTGGTTGGTGTGAAAAGTTCCTGTTCACCTTTTTTGAGATGAACTTTGCGTGGGTACATCTCATCAAAGTTTTGGACTAATCCACCACTAATAATGTTAGCAACTTCACCGAAAGCATCTGCTTCATCTTCACCATATTCACCCGCTTTGATATGGTTGGCGATCTCTTCAGCGGGTAACATGATCATGGTACCTGCAAAGAAAATCGCATCTTTTAAATCTGTTAAAAAGTATGCAGTTCCTTCACTGTCACCACTGACCAACATCTCAGTTGAGATTGTTTTTTTCCCAGGTTTGGCAAAGAACTCTTTTTTACTGGTGTAACGCCCAGTGATCCCTTCAATTTCAAGCTCTATGCCAAGCATGCCGCCGATCTCTTCGGCGCACTGCATCATGGCAGCATTTATGACGCGGTTAACGACCTCTTGCTCGACACGGTCCTCTTCTGGCTCTTGTGGAGGTGTCTCGATCGCATCATCATTGGCAACAACCTCTTCGGGGGTGCTGTCAGGTACAGGCTCTTCTTGATGGACTGGTGGTGCTTCATTTACAGGGGCGGCGACGGGTTCTGTTTTGGTTTCTTCGCCGAGAATACTTGCTGGAATGATGACCTCTAACTTATTCAGGTCAAATCCCTCAATCTTCATGCTACAGCAACTGTATACGTATTCGTTAGGAGGAAAGGGGGTGTCGCTATTGGGGTCGATTTGGCTGGGAACAAAATCGTCAACGGACGTACGTTTAAAGTGGAGATTGTCAGGATACATGTCTAGAAAGACAGCAGTGTAAACTCCCGAAATGATATTGGCTACTTCACCGTATGCATCAGCAGCTTCACCATCGAACGTTCTTAGTTTACAATTTTCCTCAATTTGTTCTTGAGGAAGCATAATCAATGTGCCGCCAAGAATAACCGAATCTTTTAGATCGGTAATGATGAATGAATCACCACTTTTATCGCCTGAAACGACCATTGTCGACAGTACTGAACGCCCGCGACTTATTGCAAACAGAGAGTCTTTGTTCAGGACTTCAAGACAGTGATCAGTTAACTCAATCGGCGCACCTAGAAGGGCACCAATCTCTTCTGAGAGTTGATCTAGTATTGTGTTGAAAACTTGTTCAACAACCGCTGATACTGCCACAATGTACCTACTTGGGTGCTTTTAGTTTAAGTTCGACGAGGAATTCACCTTCATCAAGATAGAATGGTACGGTGGTCCACATTGCATCGTCCATTCCGCTGATACGATAAGATCGCCCTGCTAATATAGTTGGAACTGCAAGGCTAATATCAATTCCTTCCTCGGTGAAGCCATCCTTGATGCCGCCAAGAATCATATTGGCCATTTCGCCAACGGTGTCTTTTACGTCGGCGTCGACTTCATCAACGTCAACCCCAAGCAACGCACTTGTGATCGCAAAGGCAACATCCTGAGGGCAATGGATGGTTAACATCCCCTGAACCTCACCGGCAAAGCCTAGCATTCCAGAAATGCTGCTTTGAAAGTTATAAACTTTTTCTGAAAGTGAGATTCCCGGTGTTAATGGCATCATAAGCATGGTGTCAAAAAGCAACTGAGTACTGTCTATGATTTGTTGTTGAAGATCTATATTCACATATTACTCCAGAAAACGGGGTTGTTGTTAATATCGCACAAATTGTTTCACGTATTAAAGTCGTTAACTACCCGTTTTTTATCTGTAATTCAACAAGAAATTTACCCGCATCAATTGTGAATGGAACAACCACCCATTCTGCATCAGCAACACAGTCCATGCTGTATTCGTCGCCGTGAATGCATGAAGGGATAGAGATAGTGACATCTTTGCCCGCAGCATCGAGCACCATCTTGATGTTTCCTGCTAGCATATTGGCAAGTTCGCCGATGGCGTCAGTAACATCATCATCAACCTCTTCGACATCCATACCAAGAAAGCTACTGGTGATCGCTTTAGCAACAGAGTCCGGTGTATGGATAGCTAACATTCCTTGGCAGGTTCCGGCTAGGCCAATCACACCTGAAACTGAGCATTTGAAGCTTGTAACGCTTTCGGCAAGAGGGTCACCAGCGGTGATGTCAAGCATGATCATTGTTTCAAAAATCTCTTTGGTCGCCTCTTTGATGTTTTCCAATAGATCCAAAATGAACCCTCCACTTTATATTTAGTAATCAGCAGATTAATTAAATGATTAATAGCTCTTGCGACGAACTGGTTAGCTCGTAAATTGAGATGATTTTATCGTATGAAATTCTGTTGATAGTGCTCAGACTTTCGGCGCAGCACTGAGCTGCGCCGAAAAGATCGTATCTACATAATACCACTAATCACTTCATTGATTTTGTCTGGAGTAAATGGCTTTTTAATGTTTCCCGCAGCGCCGAGCTCTTTCGCTTCGCCAATAATATCTGCACCACCCTCAGTGGTAATCATGACAACTGGAATGTTCTTGATTCCGTCAATTTCCCTCTTTTGACGAAGGAACTCAATGCCGTCCATGTTTGGCATGTTGATGTCACTTAGGATAAGGTCAACATTCTCATTTTCAAGAAGATTGAGAGCTTCCTGACCATCGGCTGCTTCAAGGATTTCATCAAAATCTAGGCCAGCTTGACGTAATGCTCGTGAAACAATTTTTCTCATGGTGCTAGAATCATCAATGACAAGTACTCGTTTACCCATGGGGTTGGTTCCTTTCAATAATAACGTTAGATTAGTTGTTCAATAGTGAATTAAGGTTATCCATTTCAGCTGCTTTAATTTCAACTGAGAGAGGGAGATCTTCGGCTGTGTAGTTAAATTTAAATTCAGATGTACTTTCTTCACCGTCAGCTAGCTCGGGAATACTGAGGGAAAAGTCGGATTCTGGAGGAAGAATCTCGGTCATAAATCGTCCTGCTAGGGTATTCAGGATTTCAGCAAGAAGATCGTTAATGAGTTGATCCTTCAACTCATCTCTATCCATGGTATACATGGTTTCGGCAATCTGGTAAAGCAATTCCTTAGATACGTCTAAGCGCATCTCTAAAAGTTCAGGTTCCGTGATTAGAAGGTTAACTCCGAGCATCTGCTGTTTAAGGTTTGTTGCTTCTTCAATGGTACATTCTTCGATGCTTACAAAGGCCATATTCTCGAGAGTTTCTTCGAGAACAGTAGTGGTCTTTTGATGGAGAAATGTTGTTAAGTCGTTCATGTTAACCATCCTCATTGTTGATTAATGGTGCAAGGGCTTCACTGAGCATTGCTGGATTGATCGGCTTATTGAGGACGCCAAAAGCTCCCATTTTAAGAAGTTTGTCCGTTTTTGCCTGATTTCCAGCGCTTGTTATAATGAGCACGGGTAGGTCAACCAGTTTCGGGCTGGCTTTTACCCATCTAAGCAGTGATTCGCCATCCATTATTGGCATATTTAAATCGCTAATAAGGAGATCTGCTGGTTCTTGCTTAACCAGCTTTAGCCCTTCTTTGCCGTTTTCTGCTTCAGCAAATTCGGCATCAGCGAGACCAATAATCTCAAGGCAGCGACAAATCATCATTCGTGCGGTACCTGAATCATCTGCTATTACGATGCGTTTCATTTGGTGTCCTTTCTATGTGTCCGTCATGGCATTATGCATGGTGCCGAATGTCTCGTTGACTTCCAGCATAACAAGTGCCAGTTGTTCTGATGTTAGGTCAATAAAGTTAATGTAATTTTGGTCTAAATGGTATTGCAATGAATCTGAAGATTGACTGCCACACATCATGGCGACAATGCAGCCAAGGTGGACAGCGTAAGCAAGATGCTGATATTCAGGTGGTGCTTCAGCTGGGCGATGGTGATAACGGATCGCACATTGTAGTGATTCAGGTAGCTCCCAGTTTCTTGCCAGTTCATATCCTGCTTCAGTGTGATCTATGCCAAGAATCTCTCGTTCTCCAGCAAGGTAGTCGGTGACTTCGTGGCCATCAATGCTGGTCAAAACATCATTCGCAGTTTGCTGTAAAAAATCAGATAAAACCGCTTTGCCGACCGCATGAAGAATTCCTGCTGTAAATGCTAAGTCTGGGCTAAGCGGTTGTTTTGACTGCTTTGCAATCTCTCTTGCTGCGATAGCCGTTCTAAGATCGTGGTTCCATAATTCACTTTTGGGGCCATCGTAGCCTTCTAGTTCCTTATGGAAAAGGGCTGAAGCGCTATCGCCAAGAGCAATCCCTGCTACCATCCGCTCGCCAAGGTAGCCAACAGCACGTTCAATGGTTGTTACTTCATGAACTAAGCCGTAGGCAACAGAGTTGACTATTTTCAGTACCCGAGCGGTGAGTGCCGCATCGCACTTTACAATATCAACGACTTCACTGATGTCGTGATCAGAGTTTGCTGAAAGTTGCAGCAGCTGTGAGGCGCTTGGTGAAAGTAGGGGCACCTCTTTGATCGCTGCAATAATCTCTTCTTTGCTGGCTCGTTGTTTCATCGTGATCCCTCTTATGCTAAATTTTCCAGTCGCTACGACCAGGTGATGAGAGTGTGATTTCTCCTGTTGTAACGGAAACCGAAACCGTGCGACTGTAGGTGGCTCCGAGGTCTTCAGCAACGGGACCGAGGGCGTATTTCCAAAGCGTTTTCTTTACAGCGAGTGCATTACGTTTGCCGATATTAAATGTGTTATTGGGGTCCATGATTTTGGCTCCCCCCGCAAGTTTAACGATAAATCCGCGACCGCGTGGGTCGCAACCCATGCCAGCCATTTGCTTTATGAGTGCTGGAATACCGGTGTCGGCAAAGTATCCAGGGCGTGTCTTGACTTTATCAGGATTTATTTTCGACTCAGGTAGTGCAACGTGAACCATGCCGACGGTACGAGTTTTTGGGCACATCAGCACAACTGCAATGCACGATCCTAGGGCAAAAGTTTTAACAATATCTGCTTGGTCTTTGGAGGCCCCAAATTCTCCAACACCCAATATCAAGTTGCTCATAGGGTTTATTTTCCTGTTAGCAGTGAGATAACATTTGAAGCGATGTTGTCAATAGGAACAAGTTTTTCAGCCCCACCTTTTTCAAAGGCAACTTTTGGCATGCCAAAAACAACCGATGTTGCCTCATCTTGCGCAAGGTTTCGAGCTCCAGCTTTGTGCATGGCAAGCATCCCTTCTGCGCCATCAGAACCCATCCCTGTCAGCATGACGCCGACAGCGTTTCGTCCGACCTGTTTTGCAGCGGAATTCATGACCACATCAACGGATGGGCAGTGTCCACTGACTTTTTCGCCAGCATAACATTTGACCTGATAAATTCCACCCGAGCGAACTATTTCCATCTGCATCGCACCAGGGGCAACAAGTATTCGACCTTGTCGTATTCGGTCTCCGGTCTCAGCTTCTTTCACCTCCATTGAGCAGAGTTGATTGAGTCGTTCTGAAAACATTTTGGTGAAACCTGGCGGCATATGTTGAACAATAACCACTCCAGGGGAGTTTGATGGAAATTTGGTAATCACTTTTTTTATTGCTTCAGTTCCACCTGTGGATGCGCCGATAACAATAACCTTGTCCGTCGATTCGTCCAAGGCGTGATTTACTGCGGTGCTTGGTGCGCTACGTCGACTGATCGGTTTATTCTTCCAGTGCGAAACATTAGCATTCGAGGCTATTTTAACCTTCGCACGCAGCGCCATGAGCATAGCGTTGAGCCCCTGTGCAACATTGGTCGTTGGTTTGGTTACGAAATCAACTGCACCCGCTTCAAGTGCTTCCATGGTGATCTGTTTCCCTTTTTGCGTTAGGGAGCTTACCATGACGATCGGAATAGGAAACTGAGGCATCAGCTTGCGTAAAAATTCGACACCGTCCATCCGCGGCATTTCAACGTCTAGCGTTAACACGTCAGGCTTAAGCTGCACAATTTTATCTCGGGCAATATACGGATCAGCGGCAGTTCCGACAACAATAATATTTGGATCAAGCGACAGTCCATTGCTGAGGATTTGGCGCACGAGAGCTGAGTCATCAACGACGAGTACACGGATCTGTTTTGCCATTATGCGTTTCCTTTCTGATATGCCGCAGGCATCAGGTATTTGAACAATTCGCTATCGCGGCCAAGGGTTTCAGAGTGGCCAATGAAGAAATAGCCGTCTGGTTCCATGCTGGCGTTAAATCTTTGTACCAGGGCATTACGTGTTTGTTGATCAAAATAGATCATAACATTTCGGCAAAAAACAATTTGAAACGGCTTCTTGAACGGAAATGTTTTGTTCATGAGGTTGAAACGCCGAAACGTAACTTCGTTGCGGATTTTGTCGCACACCTGCATTTGACCATTTGGCAACTTGTTGAAATATTTTCGTTGTAGCGTTTCGGGTAGTGATGCGACCTTGTCGGCACCGTAAATTCCGAGCTGGGCTTTTGATAAAGCCTGTTCCGAAATGTCGGTGGCTAAAATTCCGGCATCCCAATTACCGTACTGAGTTCCTAGATACTCGTGCATTAACATAAGTAGCGTGTAGGGCTCTTCACCTGTAGAGCAGCCCGCACACCAGATACGGATATCTTTGCGATTCTGTTTTTTTAACTTTTCACAGATCGCAGGAAGTGCGGTTTTCTGGAAATAGTCAAAATGGTCTTTTTCGCGATTAAAATACGTATAATTCGTTGAGACCAAATTAATTAAATCGCTTACAGCCTTACCGCTGTTGTCTTTTTTTAAATAGTCATAGTAGTTCTGAAATGTTCCGAGTTGCTTATCGCGGATCAGCTTTTGTAGGCGACCGACAAGCAATGATCGCTTCTCATCCGTTAAGTTTATTCCAAAACGATCATAAATTAATTGACGTAATGAATTGAACTCTTGATCAGAGATGGACATCATTGTTGAGTTTTGTGTTGCTGTTGTTGGCATAGAGTTCCCTAAAATTCTTTTATTTTCTCTCGACAAGATTGCCGACATCTAGGATCAGGCTAACATCACCGTTGCCAAGGATTGTACAACCAGAACAGCCGCGTACATTGCCAACGTACTCAGAAAGTCCCTTGATGACCGTTTGTTGCTGGCCAAGAATCTCATCAACCATAAGGCAGACGCTACGATCTTGATACTCAAGGACAATAAGGATTCCATCCTCAAGTTTCGAATGGTCTGGCTGCACGTCAAGCATCTCATGAAGGCGCACAACGGGGAAGAAATTCTCGCGAACACGAACGAGCTCTTCAGAATCGGGTGTGATTGTGATGGCATCGGGTTGAGGGCGGAAGGCTTCTTTGATTGACAGTATCGGTACGATGCAGCGTGCATCGCCAACACGAACAAGCATGCCATCGATGATCGCAAGGGTAAGCGGGATGCGCAGTTTAATGGTCGTTCCTTGTCCTGGAACACTGTCGACATCAACTTTGCCTTTGATTCGTTCAAGGTTTTGTTTTACCACGTCCATACCAACGCCTCGACCCGAAATGTCGGTTATTTTCTCAGCAGTAGAAAAGCCTGGCTGGAAAATCATATTGTAGATCACGCGGTCACTCAGGTCGGAGCCGTCACCTTCAATCAAGCCGTTTTTAATCGCTTTTTCGAGGATTTTTTCCTTGTTTAAGCCGCGGCCATCGTCTTTTAGGGTGATCCAGACCTCGCCCTCTTCGTGGCAGGCATCTAGTTCGACTGTTCCCGTTTCACTTTTACCTGCCGCGAGACGCTCTTCTGGGGGCTCAAGACCATGATCCATAGAGTTTCTTAAAATATGAACCAGTGGGTCAGTGATGGTTTCGACCACGGTTTTATCAACTTCCGTTGCTTCACCAGTGAGTTTTAAATCAACTTTTTTACCCGATTTTACCGACAGATCATGGACGAGGCGGATCATTCGGCGGAAAAGACCGGAAACAGGGATCATGCGAATGATCATCGCCATCTCTTGAAGTTCACGAACTAACTTGCCCATCTGTTGTGCGGCTTTGTTGAAGCTTTCAAGCTCGAGGCCGTCGAGGTCAGGGTTGTGGATCAGCATGTTTTCAGCAATAACCAGCTCGCCTATTAGGTTGATTAAGTTGTCAAGTTTATCGAGGTCAACACGAATATCTTGCTTTTTAACCTTAGCTGGTTTTGCTTTTGCTTTGGGTTTAGGCGCGGGTGTCGGTGGTTGCTTTTTGACTTCACTCTGTGAAGAGAGTGCTTGGTCTACTTGCTCGGCAGAAGCCTTGCCCATGTCGACAAGTACATCGCCGAGGGGCTTGCTTTGTTGTGCAAGAGCTTCATTGACACACTCTTGACTAACGACCCCTTTTTCGACTAATACCTCACCGATCTTCGGAGCAGGAAGGGCTTTAAGTGCCTCAACGTGCGCAGCAAGCTCATCAATTTGGTCTTTACCGTTAGCACTCAGGGCGGCAACGCCCTCTTTAAGTGCGTCGACGGCATGGAGCAGCGTGTCGAATGGGTTTTGTGTTGCGAAAGAGCCACCACTCTTAACAATGTCTAGAACGTTCTCAATCTGATGACTGAGTGCTTCAAGGTTGCCATAGCCAAAAAAACCACTGTTGCCCTTGAAACTATGGATGCTGCGAAAGATTGACGCGACAAATTCAGGGCTTGCGGGCTCTTTCTCCCAAGAAAGAAGGCCTTGTTCTGAAGCTTCGAGAAGCTCGTCACCTTCTTGGATAAAGCGTTCGACCATTTCATCCGTAATTTCAAGCATAAATTCGTCGGTCTTGTCCGGCTCAACGACCACATGCTCTGGATCAGCAGTTTCAGCTGCAATAGCTTCAGGCTCTGGAGTACTCTCCTCTTTGTCTTGACTTGGCTCTGGTTCTTCCATGGCAGTGTGAAACTGCGCCGCCATTGTTTTGCTCTCTTCGACCAGAGCTTCATCGTTAAAGGTTTCGTCAACGCAGTCAAGAGCTGCCTTCATGAAATCACACGATTCACATAACAGGGTTACATGCTCAGGAAGGAGAACGAGTTGGTCAGAGCGAACCATGTCGAGCAGGCTTTCTGCTGCGTGGGCAACGCCGGTAATATTGTTGAACTCGAGAAAGCCAGCACTACCCTTCATTGAGTGGAAGAGTCGAAATACCGCGTTGATTGTCTCGTTGTCAGTGTTCTGTCCAAGCTCAATGATCGTCGGTTCAAGTTGCTCGATCATGTCGCGGCTCTCTTGTGAAAACTCTTGGATAATCTCTATTTGATCACTGCTTAGCTCGTCAGTCATGGCTTCTTCGACTCTCCGTGGAAAGGGGTACAAAAATTGATAGCAGGTTTATTGTTTAAAAATTTCTTATGCATTAAAGGGGTGGTTTGCTGGAAACTTAAAGCCTGTCCTGTTCCAATGTCACCTCTATTTTAATGATTTTTGTCAGTATAGTGTAAAACGGAAAAATTCTGAACTTGTTTTTCACTTAATTAAGTGTCAAATAAATGACATTGTTTGGTTGTTGCTTTCGTTTGCTTGACTTTTTGGTGTGGTTAAGTGTGGTGAGGAATCGTTATCTCGCATGTAGCGGGCACTCCCGCTCTGGCTCATTTATTGCATGATAAGATTATTGTTGGCTTGTTTGTTAGTGTGAAAACGTGGTTGTTCTTGCGGTCAAGAAAGCACCGTGATTGCTAATTAATATGTTGAGGTGGAGTGTAGGTTTGAACGTAAAGACAGTTCTTGTGATTCTGTTACAGATTGGATTGATCTGCATCGCATCCCCTCTTGTTGCTTGGGGCCAGGAACAGTGTGAACTGCTCTCGGTTGAAAAGCATGATGAGGTAAATATCAGCCGTTTGTCTCTACAGTTCAATCGCTTGCCAGAGTTTCAAGTGAAGACATCGGGGCAGCGGCTCGAAGTGATTTTACCTGAGACGCACGTTTCATCACAATTATCATTGCCGCCGGAAGATGAGCGCCTTGTTCGGGTTTTGATCGGTCAAGCTCAAAAAAAAATGATGCTTTCATTTTTGTTGCGACGGCCACCATATTTTGTTAACAGCGTTAAAGATGTTCAGGATCGTCGCCTGGTGATTGATTTGCATTGGCAAGATTCACAACGTGGCACACGTCCAGCTATCTCACGTAGTGTTCCAGGACAAACATCGCTTCAGGGCGGCGGCGGGGTCGCTGGACGGGCAATTAGTTCGAAATATCATGGTGATTGGTTACGTTTTTTTGCCGAATACGAACGGCCAGTCACACTTAGTGCGCCGATCAATTACACTCTGGCACCGTTTCCGTGTCTTTCTTTGGTTGATGATGTGTCTGATGTCTTACCTTTAGATGTCGCGGCATTGGCGGATCAGGGCGAGTGGGACGAAGCGATCACGGCACTAGAGTACGTTGGTCTAGAGGCAGAACGAGGCGATGCTCCGTTGCGGTTGATGTTGGTTAAGGCTGATCTGCATCAGCGCGCAGGAAATTATAGAAAAGCGCGAAGGTTTTTAGATCGAATAACGGCCTTGCTTAAAGAACGGCAACAGCAGCTTGGCGCATGTGTCTCCTTGCAGCGATTATATCTTGCTATCAATCAAGCTAATAGCCCTTTTGAGCTGTTGGCTGAATTAACACTGGCAGCTGATCGGCGCTACCCTATTGTGATGCAAAAGTACATTGATCTGTTCCAGGCTGAGGTACTGATCTCGGCAGGTGATGTGAGGCAGGCCTTGCCAATCCTTGAGGGCGCATCAATTGAGGGGGTCGGCGAGTTGGACCCCATCTATCGTCAGAGGTTAGCGGATGTGGCCTATTTGCGTGGCAACTACAAGGGCGCAATTAATCAATACTCACCTCTGGTGGAGCAGTTGGATGAGCAGCCGTTTTCATTAGCAGGGTATGCAACAAGTCTTTATAGAGATAAGCAGTACGATGCCACGATTGCCGTAGCGAAAAAATTGCTCGAAACTTTAGAATCAGCTGACCATCGTGATTTAGTTCGTTATTTAATGGGCCTTGCCTTGATACGTCGTGGTGATGCTGGTGCTGGTTACGATTTGTTACATCAGGTTCTCCCTGGAACAACGGGGGCAATTTTAGCTCAAGGGAAAATTGCTGACTTGGGGATTCAAGCGGATGATTTTTTTAGTCGGCGTAGGTCTTTGAGCGAGTTTGAAACACTGATTGATGTGATGCCAACACGCAGTGGTCGTGCAGAAATGCAGTTTAAACACGCAGTTGCCATGTATCTTATGGGACACAGGATGGCAGCGATCGCAGAGCTGCAACACTTCCTGAAGTCGGATCGTATGTCCGATCTTGTGCCACATGCTCAAGCTTTGCTGGTTGAAATTTTGCCTAGAGTGATACACGACCTCGTTGATAAGGGGAAGTATTTTAAAGCTTTGGTTTTAGTTGAACAAAATAGAGATCTTTTGGTTTCAAGTCAGAAGAATTTTTCATTTCTTGTTGAATTGGGCCAAGTTTTTTCTAAGCTTGAATTTTCAGAACGAGCACTTCGTTTGTATCTGTATCTGCTCGATGTCACAGCCGTTGGCGAACGGCAAGAGCAAGTTTATATGCCATTGATGGCTGCCTTGGCTCAGCAACATGCTTTTCAACGCGTTATTGAATACGCAGGACGATATGGTGCACTTTACCCCGATGGTGCGAGTCGAGCAGCGGTGTTTTTATTGAAGGTTCAAGCCTTACAGGCTTTAGATAGACAGGCTGAAGTACAACAGTTGTTGAGAGATCCACAGCGGCCCCAATCTATCGAAATTAACCGACTTGCTGCAACGTTAGATTGGCAAGGAAATTTTGTTCAATCCGCAGCACAAAGCATTGCACGCGTCGTTGGAGATGATATTACACAGGCTGATGGTGCCGACGTGTTATTGCAGGCTGAGATCATGCTGAGTCAAGGAAAACTAAACAGTGCATTGAGCCGTTATCAACATCTGAAATCGATCACTGAATACGCTGAACAAGCACAGTATCGCGAAGCAACTATTCTATTAAAGCAAGGGTTTAAAACGCGAGGATTAAATATTTTGGAGCAACTTGTCGAAAACAGTAATGATGGCCAGTGGCGAACCTTCGCGCAGGAAACTCTTGAAATAGAACGATTTAGTCGTTGAAAGGGATAAGTCATGATAGGCAATGGTTTTGTTGATAAAACGGCTTTATTGCTAAAGAAATCACTTGATTTGCGCATGCAAAATCAACAAGTGATTGCTGGTAATGTTGCCAATGCACAGACTCCTGGTTATAAAGCTCAGCGACTTGAGTTTGAAGGTGCATTACGCCAAGCCGTTGAGGGCCGCGGACAGGATGTTACCGTGACTCATCCGCAACATATTTCGACTCATGGTGGATCTATTGGCCGAGTTGAAGCGACTGTGTCCGAAGTTGGTGGCGGTGGTGGTCTTGGTGATGGAAACACCGTGAGTGTTGATCAAGAGATGATTCTGTTAGCCCAAAATCAAATTATGTATGAGGCTTCGGCACAACTTCTAAGTAAAAAAATGAGTATTATAAAATACGTTGTTCAGGGCAATTAAGGGGGCCAATAGATGGGGATTTTCACGTCATTGAATATTAGTGCTTCGGCACTACAGGCCCAGCGAACGCGGCTTGATACCATTAGTTCTAATATGGCAAATGCTGAAACAACTCGCACCCCTGAGGGTGGACCATATAAGCGTAAAATGGTGGTATTCGAGAGTCAACAAATGTCCTTTGCCGAGCACTTGTCAAGTCGCTCCAATAAGGCGATTAATGGGGTGCGCGTCAGTCGGATTGCTGTCGATCAGCGTGAGCCAAAGTTGGTTTACGATCCGCAACATCCCGATGCTGATGATCGGGGATACGTGTCGATGCCTGATATTGATATCCTGAAAGAAACCACCGATATGATGATGGCAACACGAGCCTATGAGGCAAACATTACCACTATTAAATCTGCCAAGCGGATGGCATTAAAAGCGTTGGAAATTGGGAAGTAGAAAGGGGTAATCCATGTCTGATATTTCAATAGATAGTCATCTTAAATCAATGATGTCCTCGTTTGGCCAAGCTCAACCACCAACAGAAACTAATTTTGGTGATATGTTGACGCAGGCCATTTCAGAAACCAATGAAGCTCAACTTAACGCTGATCAAGCAGCTACAGATTTGAGTACAGGACGTTCTGATAATCTCCATGAGGTGATGCTTGCAATGGAAGAAGCGGATATCTCAATGCGGATGCTGGTTCAGATGCGAAATAAAGTTGTTGATGCATACCAAGAAATCATTCGAATGCAGGTGTGATGTGTGTTCGGTTTGTTTTGTTGTAATTATAGTAAACTGTAATGTGTGCTGGCGGGGATAAGGGGAGCCATGGCTGAGTTAGAAAAAGGAAATATTCTTACCGTTTTGAGTGGTTGGCCGCTGTCGCGAAAAATCAGCCTTGCAGCGGTAGCCCTTTTTTCGTTGACCTTGTTTGCGTTGATTATTTTGCAGACACGACAATCTGATTACCAATTGTTGTTCGCAAATTTGCCACAGGGCGATGCCTCGTCGATCGTTGTCTGGTTAAAAGATAAAAAAATCCCTTACGAAATCGAAGGCGGCGGTAGTAGCATCTATGTCCCTGCAGATAAGGTGTATGAAACACGGCTAGAACTTGCTGGATCAGGATTGCCACAAGGTGGTGGTGTTGGTTTTGAAATTTTCGATAAACAGAGTCTTGGAATTACTGATTTTGTGCAAAAGGTAAATTATTTAAGGGCGATGCAGGGGGAGCTTTCCCGCACGATCGCATCACTGTCACCTGTCGCTGCGGCCCGGGTGCATCTTGCCCTACCGCAAAAGAGATTATTTAAGAGTCAGCAACAGGCTGTTACTGCATCTGTCATTATTAAATTAATGGCGGGAACAAATTTACGGGATTCACAAGTTCAGGGCATTGTAAATCTTGTCTCGGGTAGTGTTGAAGGTTTAGAGCCTGAACATGTCAATGTTGTCAATTCCTTGGGGAAAGTACTGTCTAAGCGCCCAGAGCAGGGATTAAGTGGACCCATGACACCTGGAATGCTTGAGTACCAACAAGCTGTAGAGCGACAGATGGAACGTCGCGCTCAGGATATGCTTGATCGTGCGCTCGGTGTTTCGAATTCATTGGTTAAAGTTACCGCAGTCCTTGATTTTGCTCAGGTTGAAAAGTTGGAAGAGTTGTACGATCCTAACAGTGCTGTGCCGAGA
>LGVF01020277.1_pt1 | contig 18285 bp, 23 predicted proteins | sample 469901 | NCBI WGS metagenome assembly LGVF01 (sample SAMN03893561, study PRJNA290197) | marine sediment metagenome | material: sediment; isolation source: combined push core samples #3730, #5133, and #5579 collected at Hydrate Ridge | place: Pacific Ocean: Hydrate Ridge
ACTCGACGCACCCGATATTATTATTCGTAATGAGAAGAGAATGCTGCAGGAGGCTGTTGATGTCTTGTTTGACAATGGCAGGCGCGGCAGGGTTATTACCGGTGGAAACAAGCGGCCTCTCAAGTCCTTGTCTGATATGCTCAAGGGTAAGCAGGGACGTTTCAGGCAGAACCTGCTTGGTAAGCGTGTCGACTATTCAGGTCGTTCTGTTATTGTTGTCGGTCCCCATCTTCGCCTTCATCAGTGCGGTATTCCCAAAAAAATGGCTCTCGAGCTCTTCAAACCGTTTATTTATAATAAACTTGAGCGAAAAGGCTATGTTACGACCATAAAAAGTGGCCGTAAAATGGTGGAAAAAGGGGCCAAAGAGGTATGGGATGTCCTTGATGAGGTCGTCACCGAATATCCTGTCATTTTAAACCGTGCTCCCACTTTGCATAGACTGGGAATGCAGGCTTTTGAGGCAGTACTCATAGAGGGCAAGGCTATCCAGCTTCACCCGCTGGTCTGTATGGCGTTTAACGCAGACTTTGACGGTGACCAGATGGCTGTCCATGTGCCTTTGTCGGTTGAAGCTCAGGTTGAAGCCAGAGTTTTGATGATGTCGACTAATAATATACTTTCGCCGGCCAATGGAGAACCGGTGATTATTCCATCCCAGGATATTGTGCTCGGTCTCTACTATATGACCCGTGACCGAATCAACGTTGCCGGTGAGGGGAAGGCTTTCAGTTCCGATGAAGAGGCTATTATTGCCTATGATTACGGGGTAGTTCATCTCCAGGCCAGGATAAAGGTCAGGAAAAATGGTGAACTGACTGAAACAACTGTGGGAAGAGTGCTTCTCGGTCAACTTCTACCGGATGCTGTAAAATTCGACAAAGTAAATAAGGTCATGACCAAAAAGGCACTTGCCGAGCTCATTGACCATACATACCGAAATGCTGGAACTAAAGAGACTGTTATCCTCGCAGACAGACTGAAGGATATCGGTTATGAATATGCCACCAGGGCAGGAATCTCTATCTGCATAAATGATATGAAGATTCCTCTTGGCAAGGAAGAATTTGTAGAAAAGGCTGAAGGGGATGTTTTAGATGTTGAACAGCAGTATACGGATGGTCTCATAACTTCAGGCGAGAAGTATAATAAAGTCGTTGATATCTGGTCCAAGGTTACAGAAGATGTCGCTACTGCCATGATGGATGAAATCAAGGTTGATTACTTCCATGACAAAGAGGGCAAGGTTGTTGAGGCTCCAAGTTTTAATTCAATTTTCATAATGGCGGATTCCGGGGCTCGAGGCTCCAGGGATCAGATTCGTCAGCTCGCCGGCATGCGTGGTCTTATGGCCAAGCCGTCGGGAGCTATTATTGAAACTCCGATCAAGGCTAATTTCAGGGAAGGTCTGGGTGTTCTTGAATATTTCATTTCCACCCATGGGGCGCGTAAAGGTCTGGCAGATACAGCATTGAAGACTGCAAATTCGGGTTATCTGACGAGAAGGCTGGTGGATGTAGCCCAGGAGTCGACGATCGTTGAAAAGGACTGCGAAACCATTGATGGCATGATCGCAGAGCCGTTGATGGATGGTGGTGAGATTATTGTTCCTTTAAGTGACAGGATTTTAGGAAGAGTAACCCTTGACGATGTTGTAGACCCTTTTAATGACACTGTTATCGTTGAGGCTGGAGAAGAGATAACCGAGGAGAAGGTCAAGCTGATCATGGAGACGGGTATCGATAAAGTAGCAATCCGATCCGTGCTCAGCTGCCGGGCTAAACGTGGAGTATGCGCGGCATGCTACGGCCGTGACCTCGGTCGCGGTCATATGGTTAATATCGGCGAGGCTGTAGGTGTAATTGCCGCTCAATCCATCGGCGAGCCGGGAACTCAGCTTACCATGCGTACCTTCCATGTGGGTGGAACTGCAAGTAGATCCGTTGAGCAGGCTGAACTGCAGACCCATATAGGTGGTGAGGTTCTGTTTTCCAATCTTCATTCAGTGGAAAATGCGGAAGGTACCAGAATTGTAATGAATCGGAATGCTGAGATCGTCATCAAGGATGAACTGGGACGGGAAAGAGAACGGTTTAAAGTCAATTATGGTGCCCAGCTCCTTGTTAAAGAAGGTGAAACAGTTGACAGGGATACGATTCTTGCTGACTGGGATGCGTATACAATCCCAATTGTTGCAGAGGTTGGCGGCACCATAAAATTTGGTGACGTGATTGAGGGTGTGACTATGCAGGAAAAGGTCGACCCGGTCACAGGCAGATCTTCGATGGTGATAATTCATTCTACAGGATCAACGCAGCTTAACCCGCGTGTCACTGTGAAAAATGAGCGTGGCAAGACGATTAAAATCCCTGACTCCGAGGCGTTTGCCAGGTACAGTCTTCCTGTGGGGTCGATTATCAGCGTGATTGAGGGTGATACCATTCAGTCAGGGACTATCGTTGGTAAAATCCCCAGGGAGACAACAAAAACCAAGGATATCACAGGTGGTTTGCCGCGCGTAGCCGAGCTTTTTGAGGTAAGAAAACCAAAAGATCCGGCAATTATCTCCAAGATTGACGGCAGGGTGAATTTTGGCAAAGAACTTAAGGGAAAAAGAAGAGTTGTCGTCACTCCTGAATATGGTGAGCCACAGGAATATCTTGTGCCAAAAGCCAAGCATACCATTGTCCATGAGGGAGACTACGTTCAAGCGGGTGAGCCTCTGATGGAGGGGACTGTAGTTCCCAATGACATTCTCTCTGTACTTGGAGTGAAAGAGCTTGCCAAGTTCCTGGTGAATGAGATCCAGGAGGTATATCGACTTCAGGGTGTTAAAATTAACGATAAGCATATTGAAGTTATCGTTCGTCAGATGCTTAAACGGGTCATGATTACAATTGTTGGTGACTCAAAGTTCATGATCGGCCAGCAGGTCGAATGGTGGAAATTTGAGGAAGAACGTGATCGTCTTATTGCTGAGGGTAAACAGCCCGGGGCGGCAGAGCCGCTGTTATTAGGTGTGACAAAGGCCTCGCTCTCAACAGAAAGCTTTATCTCTGCGGCGTCCTTTCAGGAAACCACAAAGGTTTTGACCAATGCCGCAATGGCTGGAAAGGTCGATGAACTTGCGGGGCTGAAAGAGAATGTGATCATGGGAAGATTAATTTCTGCGGGCACCGGTATTAGAGGAAATTAACCTGCTCTTTTCAGTACCTCCTGAAGGTATAATTGGAGCAGGAATAATTGATATATTATCAGACTTTTTCCTTGACACTATTGTCCCATTGGGTTAAAAATGATCTTTTTCGTGTTTATGACAGGTCGCCTGATCCGCCAGGAAACTGTCAGCTATTTATTAATAGGTTATGTAACACAGGAGCAGTTAACGTAATGCCGACAATTAACCAACTCGTAAGGTTTGGGAGGAAAAAGTCTGTTAAGAAGACAAATACTCCTGCCTTGAAAGGATGTCCCCAGAAACGGGGTGTATGTGTAAGAGTGTACACTACAACGCCGAAGAAACCAAACTCAGCCCTGCGCAAGGTCGCAAGAGTCCGGTTGACAAACGGAATTGAGGTGACCTCTTATATTCCTGGTATTGGTCATAATCTCCAGGAGCACTCTGTGATTATGATCCGTGGCGGCAGGGTTAAAGATTTGCCTGGTGTACGTTATCACGTAATTCGAGGCACGTTGGATACGTTGGGTGTTTCCGATAGACGTCAAGGTCGTTCAAAATATGGAGCCAAACGACCATCCTAGAGGATGTGTCTAATTGGGAGAGGTTTTAAGTAATGTCGCGAAGAAGAAGTGCTGAAAAACGACCTATAGATCCAGATCCCCGCTACAACAGCATGCTGGTGACTAAGTTTACCAACAGCCTGATGGAGCGAGGGAAAAAAACAGTTGCCCAGAGAATATTTTATACTGCAATGGATCTTGTCGCAGAGCGTGTAAAAGACGAGGATCCCCTGACTGTCTTCGAAGAGGCAATGGGTAATGTGAGACCCCGCGTTGAGGTGAAGTCCCGTCGCGTCGGTGGTGCCACATATCAGGTGCCGATGGAGGTTCGACAGACCAGGAGGAATGCCCTGGCGATTCGATGGATTATTGATTTTTCCAAGTCAAAGTCAGGCAAATCAATGTCGGAAAAACTTGCAGCTGAGCTGGTTGATGCATACAATAAGCGTGGTTCCTCGGTGAAGAAGAAAGATGATACTCACCGAATGGCTGAGGCAAATAAGGCCTTTGCACACTATCGCTGGTAGTAGGTTCTTGTTGTCGGGTTGCTTGCCTGAAGAAGAGCTGGTGTATTAAGTTTGCTCCGAAAGTGAGGTAACCATGGCAACCCCGGGTGATTTATCGGATGTGCGTAATATTGGCATAATGGCTCATATTGACGCGGGAAAAACAACCACTACTGAGAGAATTCTTTATTATACAGGCCGATCTTATAAGATGGGCGAAGTTCATGATGGTACCGCAGTCATGGATTGGATGGAGCAGGAGCAGGATCGGGGAATCACCATTACCTCGGCAGCTACTACCTGTTACTGGAAAGAAAAAAAGATTAACATCATAGATACACCCGGTCACGTTGATTTTACTGTTGAAGTTGAACGATCTCTTCGGGTGCTTGATGGGGCAATAGCAGTCTTTTGTGCTGTAGGTGGTGTGGAGCCGCAGTCAGAAACAGTATGGCGACAGGCAGATAAATATTCCATTCCACGGATTGCTTTTGTTAATAAGATGGATCGCGCAGGTGCTGACTTTGGCAGATGCGTGAACATGATTGCCGAAAGGCTTGGGGCGAATCCTGTTCCTATACAGATTCCCGTTGGTAAAGAGGCTGAGTTCGGTGGAGTAATTGACCTCATCGAAGGTAAAATGCTCCAGTTTAGCGAGCAGTCTTTTGGCCAGGAAATTGAAGAACTGGAAATTCCTACCGAATACAGAGAAATATTCACGGCCGCACGGATGATACTCCTCGAGAAGTTGGCCGACTTCGATGAGGATATCATGGAAAAATACTTAGAAGATACCGAAGTATCTGCGTCTGAGATTTACAGCGCTCTCAGAAAGGTGACAATCGCACTTGATTTAGTACCTGTCGTGTGTGGAAGCGCGTTTAAAAACAAAGGTATTCAACCTTTACTTGATGGGGTTATCCGTTATCTGCCTTCACCTCTGGATGTGAAAAGCATCGAAGGGGAGGGAAGAGATGGTGGGAGCACCAGCAGGAAAACCGATCCTAAGGAGAAATTCTCCGGATTAGTGTTTAAGTTGATGTCTGATACTTTTGTGGAAAATCTTGCCTTTGTGAGAATATACTCCGGCAGGATTGCAGTCGGGGACAAAGTTTTTAATCCTGGGAAGAAAAAACAGGAAAAAATAGTTAAACTGCTGAAACTCCATGCAAATAAGCGTGAAGAAGTTGATGAGATTTCAGCGGGGGATATTGGCGCAATTGTCGGACTTAAGTTTACCACTACCGGGGATACGCTTTGTGCAAAGGGTGATTATATAGTTCTCGAGAGTATGGACTTCCCCGACCCGGTAATTGGTGTAGCGATAGAGCCAAAGAGCAAGGCAGAAGAGAAAAAGCTGACTGAAACCCTTGACAAGATTGCTCTTGAAGATCCTTCGTTCACTATTATGACGAACGCTGATACAGGTCAGACTATTATCTCCGGGATGGGGGAGCTTCACCTGGAAGTAATTGTTGATCGGCTGCTGAATGAATTTAAAGTTTCGGCAAAGGTCGGTACCCCGCAGGTTGCCTATAAAGAGACGATTGGCAGGCTCCAGAAGGGAGAAGGAAAGTTTGATCAGTTGACCGGGGCAAAAGGTCAGTATGGCCATGTGGTGATCGAAATTGAGCCGGCTGCCAGGGGGAGTGGTTTCGAGTTTAAAAACTGTGTTGACGAGAAACAGGTACCCGGTGAGTTCCTGGCCTCTATTGAAAAAGGTATTGCAGATTCCCTTGATTCAGGGCCTCTGATTGGTTATCCGCTTACCGATCTGGTGGTCAGCCTGGTTGGTGGGTCATATCACGAAGAAGATTCTACCGATATGGCTTTTGGGATCTCAGCAGCAATGGCTATCAGAAGGGCTTCGGCCGAGGCGGAGCCGAAGTTGCTGGAGCCGGTTATGAGTCTGGAAGTTGTGACGCCTGAGGCATATGTCGGCGATGTGATTTCCGATCTTAACTCCAAGAGAGGTAAGATTATTGGCGTTGAGGCAGAAGGAGATCTGCAGGTCTTAAAAGGGCAGGTACCCCTCGCAGAAATGTTCGGCTATTCAACGTCCCTGCGGTCTTCAACACAGGGACGGGCAACTTTTACAATGCAGTTCTTTGAGTATGGTGTTGTGCCGGCCTCAAAGGCAGATATTATTATTAAAAAAATTAGAGGGATTTAAGTCCAAGTATATTGAGGAACAATCATGTCAAAGGAAAAATTTGAAAGGACTAAGCCGCATGTTAATGTGGGGACTATTGGTCACATTGATCACGGTAAGACAACATTGACCGCAGCGATAACCCGTGTTTTATCGACTAAAGGAATGGCTTCATTTACTGATTTCAGTGAAATCGACAAAGCTCCTGAAGAGAAAGAACGTGGAATTACCATTGCCACCGCTCATGTGGAGTATGAAACCGAAAACCGGCACTATGCACATGTGGACTGCCCAGGGCATGCTGATTACATTAAAAACATGATTACCGGCGCTGCTCAGATGGATGGTGCTATTCTGGTAGTTGCTGCAACAGATGGTGCTATGCCCCAGACCAGGGAGCATATCCTTCTCGCACGTCAGGTTGGTGTTCCTGCCATGGTGGTGTTTCTTAATAAATGTGACATGGTTGATGACGAGGAACTGATCGAGCTGGTTGACATGGAGTTGCGTGAACTTCTCGATAAATACGAATTCCCCGGAGACGATATTCCATTTGTTCAGGGTTCTGCCCTGCAGGCTCTTGAAAATCCGGATGACGAAGAAGCTACGAAGTGTATCTGGGAACTCATGGACGCGATCGATACATATATTCCTGAGCCTGAACGTGATGTAGACCAGCCTTTTCTTATGCCGGTCGAGGATGTTTTTTCCATTTCCGGGCGTGGAACGGTTGCAACAGGTCGTGTTGAGCGCGGGGTTGTCCATGTCGGTGACGAGGTGGAGATCGTCGGTATTAAAGAGACACAGAAGACTACCTGTACTGGAGTTGAGATGTTTCGTAAGCTCCTTGATGAAGGTCAGGCAGGTGACAATATCGGCGCATTGCTGCGTGGGGTTAAACGTGAAGAAATTGAAAGGGGCCAGGTTCTTGCCGCTCCCAAGTCTATAAATCCGCACACCAAGTTCAAGGCTGAGTGTTACATTCTCGGTAAGGATGAGGGCGGTCGGCACACTCCTTTCTTTAACGGATATCGGCCTCAGTTTTACTTCAGAACTACTGATGTAACCGGTGTATTGACGTTGGCCGAAGGTGTAGAAATGGTAATGCCGGGTGATAATATAGCTGCTGAAGTTGAGCTGATCACCCCAATTGCTATGGATGCCGGTTTGCGGTTTGCTATCCGTGAGGGTGGGCGTACAGTTGGTGCAGGTGTTATTAGTGAAATTTTATAAAAAGGGTGCGTAATGATACCTACAGAAAAAATTCGTATTCGCTTAAAAGCGTACGATCATAAACTGCTGGATCAGTCAACTTCTGAAATTGTTGAAACTGCCAGAAGAACCGGATCTGCAGTCGCAGGACCGATTCCTTTGCCTACATCGGTGAACAAGGTTTGTGTTCTGCGTTCACCCCACGTGGATAAAAAATCACGTGAACAATTTGAAATGAGGACCCATCGCCGCCTACTTGATATTCTGGAGCCAACTCAGCAGACTATAGATCTTCTGATGAAGCTTGAGTTGTCAGCAGGCGTTGATGTAGAGATAAAGCTGCCTTAGGTGGCACCATATCAATTGTAAATTGAAGCATCGGGTAGAATAATGCCAAAGTCAATGGGTATATTAGGAAAAAAAATCGGGATGACCCGTGTTTATAGTGAACTAGGTCAAGCAACTCCTGTCACTGTAGTTGAAGCTGGTCCATGCAGAGTCCTTCAGGTAAAAAAGGAAGCACTTGATGGATACAATGCTATTCAGGTTGGTTTCTCAGAGAAAAAAGCTTCACGACAGAATAAAGCTATTACCGGTCATTTGAAAAAGTCAGATTCCCAGGGGTTCTATTTTGTACGTGAGTTCAGAGTAAGTGACTCAGGGGAATACCAGGTAGGACAGGATATCGCACTTGATACAGTTTTCAAGGTAGGTGACTTGGTCGATGTGCAAGGTAGTAGTAAGGGCAAAGGATTTCAGGGTGTTGTCAAGAGATATGGCTTCGCAGGAGGTGGTGCGGGGCATGGTTCTAAATTTCACAGGGCACCCGGTTCCATAGGATGTAGTGCTCATCCCGGAAGAGTCTTCAAAGGTAAGAAAATGCCTGGTAGAATGGGTAATGACACTGTCTTAAGAAAGAACGTGATTGTTATCGACATTCGCCCTGAAGATAATGTTGTGCTTTTGAAAGGGCCTCTTCCTGGAGCCAAGAACAGCCTGTTAAAAATTTTCTCTAAATAATTGTTTTGAGTTGAAACAGGCTCGAGGAGATACATATGTCTACTGTAAAAGTTGTTAACACCAAAAATGAAAGTGTCGGTGAGGTCGAACTCAGCGATGAACTGTTCAATCGTAAGGTTAAAGAGTATGTTCTGCATGATGTGGTTCGGATGCAGCGAGCCGCGCGCCGTGCAGGTAATGCCAGTACTAAAACACGGGTCGAGGTGAGGGGTGGCGGTGCTAAGCCTTGGAGGCAGAAGGGAACAGGGCGGGCCAGAGCAGGAACCCGTAACTCTCCAATCTGGAGAGGAGGTGGTGTTGCCTTTGGTCCCAAACCGAGAGATTATAGCTTTAAACTTAATCGTAAGGTTAAAAAGCAGGCGATTGCAATGGCCATGAGTGCAAGATTGCAGGAAGGTAACCTTATTATTCTTGATGATTTCAGCATGGACAGGATCAAGACAAAGGATTTCGTCGGGATCATGGATATACTGGATGCAGATAATGCACTAATAATTGCTGACAATGGTAACGAACAGCTTGACAAGTCTTCAAGAAACGTAAATGGGTATAAGGTATTACCAGTCGACGGTTTGAACGTGTATGATATCCTCTTGCATAAAAAGCTTATTTTGGTTCAACCGGTAATTGAGAGCCTTGAAAAGAGGTTGGCGGCATGAAAAATATATATAGCATTTTAAAGGGGCCCTGCCTTACTGAAAAGGCTGCTTTACTTCAGGAAGTGGAAGGTAAAGTGGTTTTTAAGGTTCATCCCAAAGCAAACAAGGTAGAAGTTAAGAGAGCGGTCGAACAACTTTTTAATGTCAAAGTGAAAGATGTTCGAACCGCCAATATGCATGGTAAGCAAAAACGGGTTGGAAAAACCATAGGTTTTACAAAGGATTGGAAAAAAGCCTATGTAACCTTATCTGAAGGTGAAATCAACTTTGCAGATGAACTGTAGTCCGATAACCGGAATAAAGTTCATCTACTTTCTTCACTAAGTGATTTTATCTAACCTAATTTTGATGGAGCGATTGGGAAATAATGGCAATAAAAACTTATAAACCTACATCACCTGGTAAACGACACCACGTGTCGATTAAAAACCCGGATCTATCTAAGAACAGCCCCGAAAAGAGGCTTGTTTGCAGTCTTTCGAAGAGTGGTGGACGAAATAATTACGGACGTATCACCTCTAGACATATAGGTGGCGGGCATAAACGTCGATATCGAATTATTGATTTCAAGAGAAATAAAACCGATATCGGAGCGAAGGTAATATCTATTGAATATGATCCGAACAGATCATCTAATATTGCTTTGCTGAGCTACCTAGATGGAGAAAAGAGTTATATTCTCTCCCCTGATGGCATCTCGGTAGGAGATCAGGTGATCGCCGGAGATAACGTTGATATTCAACCCGGCAATTGTCTGCCGATGAATAACATTCCGCTGGGTACTATCATTCATAACCTTGAAATGAAAATCGGCAAAGGAGCACAATTGGTACGCAGTGCTGGTGCTTCTGCCCAACTCATGGCAAAGGAAGGTGGGTATGTCCTGGTTCGTCTGCCATCCGGCGAGGTAAGAAAATTTCATAATCGATGCCGGGCCTGCATCGGACAGGTTGGCAATCGTGAACATGAGAGCCAGAAACTCGGTAAGGCCGGCAGAAATAGATGGAAAGGTAAGAGACCTCACGTTCGGGGCGTTGCCATGAACCCGGTAGACCATCCTATGGGTGGCGGTGAGGGTAAGAGTTCAGGCGGGCGTCATCCCTGTACTCCGTGGGGACGGCCTACCAAGGGGTTCAAAACAAGGAAGAAGAGAAAGGCTTCTGACAAACTGATTGTTAAGAAGAGATCATAAAAGAAAAGGAGCAAGGAATGTCTCGTTCAATTAAAAAAGGGCCTTTCATCGACGATCATCTGCAGAGGAAAGTGACTGCTGCCATTGAAGCCGGATCTCGAAAGGTTATTCAGACCTGGTCCAGACGATCCGATATAAGTCCGGAGATGGTTGGCCTCACATTTGCGGTGCATAACGGGAAAAAATTTATACCTGTATTTGTCACAGAGAACATGGTTGGACACAAGCTTGGTGAATTCTCGCCTACTCGTACCTACTATGGACACACATCAGACAGAAAAGGAAGAAAATAATTTGAAGTGGTAGTTTCTACCGGGAGCAGACACTATGGAAGCACGAGCCGTAGGCAAATACATCAGGATCTCTCCGCAAAAGGCGCGTCTTGTTGCAGATGTTGTGAGAGGTATGGGGGTTGATCAGGCTATTACAACCCTTCGTTTTATGCCCAAAAAAGGGGCCGGGATTATTCAGAAGGTCGTTGAATCAGCTGTTGCTAACGCAACACAGGATGACTCTGCTGATGTTGATAATCTTTATATAAAAAAAATAATGATTGACGGTGGACCTTCCCTGAAGAGAATTCGGCCAAGAGCCATGGGTAGAGCCACCGGAATCATTAAGAGAACCAGTCATATAACTGTAGTTATAGACGAGAGTTAGTGTACATTTCGGTAAGTAAATCCCCAGGGACTACTTACTATTAAGATTAAAGGGAAAATTGGATTTGTTGGAGGACTGTTTTGGGGCAGAAGGTTAATCCATTAGGAATGAGACTGAACATTACCCGGACATGGGATTCGATCTGGTATGCAGACAAAGAATATGCAACCTTTCTGATCGAAGATCAGAAAATTAAAAAGTTTCTCAAGAAACGTCTCCATCATGCCGGATTGTCTAAGGTTAAAATTGAACGTACCGGTGATCAGGTACGCATCAAACTTTTTACAGCAAGACCTGGAATAGTAATTGGAAAAAAAGGTATTGAAATTGAGCTGACTAAAAAGGAACTGGAGAAACTTATAACACGCAAGGTTACTCTTGACATTCAGGAAGTCAGGCGTCCTGAGGCAGATGCTCAGTTGATTGCAGAGAATATAGCTCAGCAATTGATCAGAAGGGTAGCTTTTCGTCGGGCAATGAAAAAGGCAGTGACTTCAGCACTTCGGTTTGGTGTTCAGGGAATTAAAATATCCTGTTCCGGTCGTCTCGGTGGCGCTGAGATGTCGAGATGTGAATGGGTGCGTGAAGGCAGGGTTCCGCTGCATACCTTGAGAGCTGATGTTGATTATGCGCTTGCTGAGGCAAATACAACCTATGGGATAATTGGTGTTAAGGTCTGGGTTTTTAACGGTGAAGTTTTAAGCGATAAAGATACGGGTGCGGTGTAACAGGGGCGAACCACTGGTTCGGTACTGTTTCCATACCACAATTTGGAGTAAAAGATGTTAAGTCCCAAAAAGGTCAAACATAGAAAAGTTTTTAAGGGTCGGTCAAAAGGAATGGCATACCGCGGATCTTCCATCTCTTTTGGTGACTATGCGATTAAGGCAACGTGTTGTGGTTTTATGACGGCGCAACAGATTGAGGCTGCTCGGATAACAATTAATAGAACAATGAAACGTGGTGGCAGGGTGTGGATACGTGTATTTCCTGATAAACCGCTTACCAAAAAACCTGCAGAGACTCGGATGGGGAAAGGTAAGGGTAGCCCTGAATCCTGGGTAGCAGTAGTAAAGCCTGGTATGATACTCTATGAGATTGCAGGGGTGAGCGAGGAACTGGCAGTAAAAGCTTTGAATCTTGCCGGGAATAAGTTACCGTTTTCAACCAAAGTTGTAACTAAGAGGAACACTTTATGAACGTAGAAGATATTCGTAAAATGTCCGCTGAAGACCTGCTGAAGACTGATACTGATCTGCGGGAGGAATTGAGTAAGCTGACCTTTCAGCACCGTATCAGGCCGCTCGAAGATACTTCACGGTTATTAAAAATAAGAAGAGACATTGCCAGGATTGCGACCATTCAAAAACAAACTGCCAGCTAGTTGATAATTTAAAAATTTGACCTTGGTCGGCCGCATTCTATATTCTCATCACTAAGTGATTAAACAATGAGTGAAATTAAAAAATCTAAAAAGACAAGAACTGGTTCTGTGGTAAGCAACAGAATGGAAAAAAGCGTCGTTGTTCGGGTAGAACGTAAGTTTCGCCATAAGCGTTATGGTAAATTTGTTAAAACCAGTGTCAAATATCTCGCAGACGATCCTGAAAACAGTTGTTCCGTTGGGGACACGGTTCTAATTGAAGAATGTCGGCCTCTGAGTAAAAGAAAACGATGGCGGGTCAGGTCAATATTAGAGCAGGCAGTTTAATAACCTGGAAATTGCTTTCAGCTTTGTCCTACCTCTTTACCCGGTACCTGAAAAGAGTTGCTGTCAAAGGATATAAGAGAAAGCTTCCTGCAGGCTACTATTGTAAAGAACCCTGTCTATTGGGGTTGGTACAGAAAGTAATTGTGAGTTAGTGGAAACGTTTAGTTTCGTATGAGATATCTGGTGAAATTATGATACAGACAGAGACAGTACTTAATGTGGCAGACAACTCCGGAGCCAAAAAGGTTCTTTGTATCCGTGTTCTTGGAGGAACTCGAAAGCGGTATGCCTCAATTGGTGATGTGATTGTTGTGACGGTGAAAGAGGCACTGCCCCATGCTAAAGTAAAGAAGGGCGATGTGATGAAGGCGGTTATTGTCAGGACTGCAAAGGCTATGAAAAGGATGGATGACACTTGGGTCGGATTTGATGATAACGCTGCAGTTATGCTCGGGACCGCCGGAGAACCTATTGGGACACGTATTTTTGGCCCCGTTGCTCGTGAGTTGAGAAACCAAGGTTTCATGAAGATTATTTCACTTGCTCCGGAAGCACTTTAACCTCTCTGCAGCGCAAGGGTTTTGGACTCTATGTTAAAGAGTCTGATCCAGATTTGCAGGGTTAGATACATTGACTGAGAAAAGGTATAGAAATGAGACAGGGTAGAACATACCTGAAAAAAAATGATCAGGTTGAAGTAATAACCGGCAAGGATAAGGGCCGGGTTGGAAAAATTCTTCGCGTTTTAAAGGATCAGGATAAGGTTGTTGTGGAGCGTATTAATATGATTAAGCGCCACACCAAACCAACCGAGATGAATCAGCAGGGACAGATAGTCGATAAAGAAGCTCCGATTCACGTATCCAATATACAACTGATATGTCCAGAGTGTACTAAAACAGGGCGAATTGGTAAGAAGATATTAGAAGATAGTACGAAGGTTCGTTTTTGTAAAAACTGTGGCGAATCCATCGAGAATAAATAACAGGTAATCAACAAGGTTTACGCCAGGAGTTATACATGGGTGCGCTGAAAGATAAATATTTAAACGAGTGTGTTCCTGCCCTTAAAGAGGAATTTGGCTATACAAATAGCATGCAATTACCTCAATTAAAAAAGATTGTTCTCAATATGGGACTGGGTGAAGCTGTTCAGAATCCTAAAATTGTAGATGGGGCTGCAGACGAGCTTACCAGGATTGCCGGGCAAAAGGCTGTGATTACAAAAGCGAAGAAATCGATTGCTACATTCAAACTCCGTGAAGGAATGCCGATTGGGTGCCGTGTTACCCTGAGGGGAGAGAAGATGTATGATTTTTTCAGTAAACTTGTAAATATTGCACTGCCCCGGGTAAGGGATTTTCGTGGCTTGTCGCCGAAAGGGTTTGACGGCAGGGGAAACTTTTCAATGGGCATACAGGAACAGATCATCTTTCCTGAGATTGACTACGATAAAATTGATAAAATTAAAGGGCTGAATATTACTGTAGTCACATCTGCGGGCACAGATAACGAGGGACGTTCACTGTTGAAAAAACTCGGGATGCCCTTCAAAAAGAATTAGTACCATAGAAAACCTTCTGCTTTTGTTCGGCAGAAACATTATTGTGTGCAGGTACTTATCCTGGCATTTTACAAAGTTCCGATCTAATCGGATTAGTTTATTACATATCAAGAGATTATTTGGAGGTCGATTTGGCTAAGAAATCCATAATTGCAAAGGCCCAACGTGAACCAAAGTTTGCCGTACGGAAGTATAACCGATGCCCTCTGTGTGGTCGTCCAAGGGGGTTTATCAGGAAATTCGGTATTTGCAGGATCTGTTTCAGAAAGTTGGCGTTGGGTGGTGAAATAACGGGAGTGACTAAATCAAGTTGGTAGCATATTGGTGCCTTCTTTGATTGAACTTGTCTACTATATTGAAAAATAAGGAGTGTTCGCTATGTCAATGAGCGATCCCCTGGCAGATATGCTGACCAGGATACGAAATGCAGTAATGGTAAAATTTGATTCTGTAGAAATGCCTTCATCAACAGTTAAGGTTGATATTGCGAAAGTCTTGAAAGATGAGGGCTACATTATCGACTACCGTGTAATCGATGACTCTGTCCAGGGGGTTCTGAAGGTTGATCTTAAATATGGACCTGACAGTGAGTCGGCGATTACCGGGTTAAAGCGGGTAAGTAAACCCGGACTGAGGAAATACGCTAAGGCTAATGCAATACCCAAAGTATTGAATGGGCTTGGAATTGCAATTATTTCTACATCTAAAGGCGTTGTGACAGATAAAACAGCTAGAGCCCTGAATTTTGGTGGGGAGATTATTTGTGAGGTCTGGTAGGTCTCATAAATTACGGAGGTAAGTATGTCTCGTATTGGTAAACAACCAATTCCGGTTCCTGCTGGGGTTAAAATTGATCTCAAGGATCAACAGATATCGGTAACTGGAGCAAAAGGAACCCTGAAGCGTGAAATTATCCCGGAAGTGGAAGTTGTGCTAGAGGATAATGTGATTACATTAAACAACCGTATTGATAGTAGTAAAGTTAATGCATTCAGAGGATTAACTAGGAGTCTTATCAATAATATGGTTATTGGAGTTACTGACGGATTTAGACGAGTTCTGGTTATTGAAGGTGTTGGATATAAGGCCAGTGTCGGCGGTTCAATGTTGACTCTGAATGTTGGATATTCAAATCCGGTAGATTTCAAATTGCCAAAAGGGGTTGCTGCTTCTGTTGATGGCAACACTAAAATTGTGCTTGAGTCGATAGACAAAGAACTCCTGGGTTTGACAGCTTCCCGGATACGGCAGATAAGAAAACCTGAGCCCTATAAGGGAAAAGGAATTCGTTACGAAAATGAGCACATCGTTCGTAAAGCCGGTAAAGCAGGGGCTGCTGTCTGATTTTGAAACCTACGTATAAAAATTTAACGGAAAATTACAATGGCTAGGACGAATCCTAAGAGTATAGCAAGGGCAAAGCGAGTCAAACGTATCAGGAAAAAGGTAATTGGTACAAGTGAACGCCCAAGGCTCCGTGTCTTCAAAAGCAATAAGCATATCTACGCACAAATTATCGACGACGCAGCAGGGCATACCCTGATCTCCATGTCCACTATAGACAAAGAGTTTGCTCTAGGCGATGAAAAAGGCAAAATCGGAGCAGCCAAAAAAGTCGGTGAGGCGATAGGAGCCCGTGCAAAAGCCGCTGGCATTACTAAAGTCGTATTTGATCGTGGCGGGTCGATTTATCACGGCAGGGTCAAATCTCTTTCTGAAGGTGCCAGGGAAGGTGGTCTGGAATTTTAAAGATTTTTAAATAAAAGGGGGGTGTCCCTTGTCTGATTTCAAACGTTCCAAAAGTGCAAATGCTGAGGAACTTATAGAAAAAATTGTTTTTATCAACAGGGTAGCAAAAGTTGTAAAAGGTGGTCGCAGATTTAGTTTTAGCGCAATCGTTGTTGTTGGTGACGGCAAAGGTAAGGTTGGATACGGACTTGGCAAAGCTAATCAAGTTCCTGAGGCTATCCGGAAAGGGGTTGAAAAGGCCAGAAAAGCGATGGTATCTGTCCATCTTACAGAAACCTCGATTCCCCATACTATCATTGGAAAGTATGGCGCTGGAAAGGTTTTGCTTAAACCTGCCTCCGAAGGTACCGGTCTTATTGCCGGGGGGCCTGTGCGAGCTGTTCTTGAAGCTGCGGGGGTATCGAATATACTGACCAAGTGCCTGGGTTCACATAATCCGCATAATATGGTCAAGGCAACTATCAACGGGCTGCAGACTTTGCGTTCAGCCCAGAAGATTGCTGATTTGCGTGGAAAAACAGTAGAAGAAATTAGCGCATAACGTCATCTGGGGACGCTGGAAGATGTATGCAAAATATTTGATAAATAACGGTAATTAAATGGCTGAGACAATTACTTTTTCACAGGTAAAAAGTGGCATTGGCAGTACCAAAAAGATCAATGCAACTTTAGTTGGCCTTGGGCTCACTAAAATGAATAAAAAAATTACAAGAAAAGACACTCCGGAGCTTCGTGGTATGCTCAATAAGGTTAGTCATCTTGTACGTATTGAGGAGATATAGCATGTTGACTTTGGCAAACCTTTCCCCGCAAAAGGGTGCAACCAAGAACCGGAAGCGGTTGGGCCGGGGGCCTGGCAGCGGGCATGGTAAGACAGCTGGTCGTGGACATAAAGGGTATAAATCCCGTTCAGGATCTGGAATAAAGCCGGGTTTTGAAGGTGGTCAGATGCCTCTGCAGCGCAGGCTGCCAAAGCGAGGTTTTACTAATATTTTCAGAAAAGAATATACAATTGTTTCCCTTTCTCAACTCGACTCATTTGATGGGAATAAGGAAATTGATAAAGCTGCACTGGTAGGAGCTGGAATTGTTAAAGAAGGTACTCTGGTAAAAGTCCTTGCCAATGGTGAGGTTACTAAAGCTCTGAATATCAATGTTGATAAAATCAGTGGTTCTGCGAAAAGCAAAATAGAAGAAGCAGGTGGAAAAGTTATCACCTCCAGCCAGTCTGATAGTGAATAATTATTCCTTGGCTGTTGGCAATGAGTCCAGAATCTTTGATCGAAGCGCAGATAGGATGATATAATGAGCGGATTGCAGAGTGCTGCTAATATACCGGAGTTGCGTAGGCGTGTACTTTTTACGCTTATTATGCTCGCAGTTTACAGAATGGGCGTACAGATACCTACTCCTGGTATCAATGGAGAAGCCCTTTCAGCTTTTTTTGAACAGAATGCCAGCACGTTGTTTGGTATGTTCAATATGTTTTCTGGTGGTGCCCTTGAAAATTTTTCCATTTTCGCCCTGGGGATCATGCCGTATATCAGCGCCTCCATTATAATCCAGCTTATGACTGTGGTTGTACCACAGCTTGAAGCCCTTAAAAAAGAGGGACCAGCCGGGAATCGCAAAATTACACAGTATACAAGGTACGGTACTGTCGTGTTGTCAATTATTCAGGGTACTTTTATTGCCACCGGGCTTGAAAGTATGACTGGACCAGGAGGGGCGGCCATTGTACTTAATCCCGGTATTCAGTTTAAGCTTATGACCATGCTCACCTTGACGTCGGGGACCGCTTTTATCATGTGGCTTGGTGAGCAGATGACTGAAAGGGGTATCGGTAATGGGATATCACTGATCATTTTTGCCGGAATAGTTGCCCGTGGACCTGCAGCGATTGTGAATTCAATTCAGCTTATCAAGGCTGGAGAAATTGCTCTCTTCTTTGTACCTTTTCTGGTTCTTTTCATGTTTTTTATTGTCGCTGTGATTGTATTTTTTGAGACCGCACAGCGAAGGATTCCGATCCAGTATGCAAAGCGGGTTGTTGGGAGAAAGGTGTATGGAGGTCAGAGTTCTCACCTTCCACTGAAAATTAATATTTCCGGAGTTATTCC
>LGVF01054962.1_pt1 | contig 18215 bp, 16 predicted proteins | sample 469901 | NCBI WGS metagenome assembly LGVF01 (sample SAMN03893561, study PRJNA290197) | marine sediment metagenome | material: sediment; isolation source: combined push core samples #3730, #5133, and #5579 collected at Hydrate Ridge | place: Pacific Ocean: Hydrate Ridge
CTGGCTGATGCGATTGTCGGCGTCGAGAATGGTTTGGACCGGCAAGAAGTGATCGGTGTGCTGCAAGAACGTGAACGTCTGGGCAGCACCGGTATCGGCGAAGGCGTTGCTATCCCACACGGAAAGTTGAAGGATATCGACAAATTGTTGGTCTCTTTCGGCCGTAGTGAAGGGGGAGTCGAGTTTGATTCAATGGATGGAAAACCGGCCCGGCTCTTTTTTCTGCTGCTGGCTCCAGAGGAATCGGTCGGAATCCACTTGAAGACACTGGCAAGGATTTCAAAATTGCTTAAAAGCTCGGCGGTGCGCCGTCGTTTGCTGNNAACAGCGAGGAAATCTATCGTGTTATCGGTGAAGAAGAAGAAAAACTCTGATCTGAAACCATCATTTCGGCGGGAGACTGTTGCGCGTGGCGTTCCGAACTGAAAAGACCTATTCTACTACAGTTGAATCCACCAAGCGGTCTTTCTGATCCAATGTATCCGTGGCCGTCCTCTTCATTGAGGGGCGGCCACTTTTTTGCTTTGTGGTTGCGGCCATAGTGGCAGCTCATTTCGGGTAGCAAACAATCCAGAATGACGGGTAGGCCTTTTGGGCGCCTTTTAGAATGGATGCTTTTTCAGCGGGTACGGTAAAAAGCTATGGATGATCTAATTCAGTCAACGAAGAGTGGCCTGGATACTCCATTATCAGGGGGGTCGGGAAGCAAGCGCGGGCGTCTGGTTATCATCACCGGTCTATCCGGTTCCGGCAAGAGTACTGCAGCCAGAGCCTTGGAAGATCAGGGGTTTTTTGTCGTCGATAATCTGCCGTTGGTGCTTCTGCCAGAATTTATGGAACTGCCGCAGCAATCGGCGGGACCCTCTATTCCGGTAGCGGTGGTTATCGACATTCGCAACCAAGATTATCTGTCCCGTTTTTGTGAGATATTGCAGCAAATAAAGGAAGTCGGACATCAGGTAGACGTGCTTTTTCTTGATGCTGCAGATGATGTATTGGTTCGTAGATTTTCCGAGACCAGGCGGCGTCATCCCTTGAATCAGAAGGAGGGGGTGCTTGAGAGTGTTCGCCAGGAGCGGGGCTTGTTGGCCGAGGTCATGGGGAGGGCAACTATCACCATTGATTCCTCCCTGTTAACCCCCCACCAATTGCGTGCCAAGGTGATACAGATTGGATTCGGCGGTGACAAAAGTTATCCCTTGACGGTGTTATTGCAGTCCTTTGGTTTTCGGCACGGTTTGCCTGCCGGTTCCGACCTGGTGATGGACGTGCGTTTTCTACCAAACCCCCATTTTGTGCCGGACTTGCGGCCCCATACCGGTTTGTCGGCAGCCGTCAGCGATTATGTCATGTCTCAGTCGGCGACCCAGGAATTCCTCTCTTCTTTTCTGGGGTTGCTCAAATTTTTACTGCCCCATTACCACCAGGAGGGGAAAAGTTATCTGACCATATCGATCGGTTGCACGGGAGGGCACCATCGCAGTGTAGCTCTCGTGGAGAAACTCTATCAGGAACTGAGTGCACCTTTTATGACCATGGAAGTCCTTCACAGGGACATTGCTAAAGAGTGATGAAATGATCGGGATTGTCATTGCTACACATGCTAACATGGCCCAGGGGCTGGTCGATGCCGCTGAGATGATATTAGGCCCTTTGCCGGCGGTGGAGACCTTGTCCATTGGGCAGGAAGACGGGCCTGATGATATTTGCAAGCGCTTTTCCAATGCCCTTGCCAGGCTTGACCTTGACGGAGAGGGAATATTGATTTTGACCGATATGTTTGGTGGTACGCCCACCAATATCGGCAGCTCTTTTATGAGTAGCGCCCGGGTCGAAGTGCTTGCCGGGGTGAGCTTACCCATGTTGCTCAAGGCCTGCAATGGCCGCAGCGGCGGCTTATCCCTTGAAGCCTTGGCCGCTGAGGTTAAGGAGTATGCCTTGAAAAGTATTGTTTTGGTCAGTCAGTTATTGAAAGAGCAGGAATCGTCGCGGTAATGGGGAGCAAATGGGGATAGTTTTAGTACGGGTAGATAATCGTTTGATTCACGGCCAAATCCTTGAAGCCTGGGTTCCTGCCCTTCGAGCAGACTGTATTGTAGTTGCTAATAATCAACTGGCGGAAATTGCTTTTCAAAAGCTGCTTATGGCATCGGCGGTGCCCAAAGGGATTAAAGTGGCTATCGGTACTATCGAAGAAATGGTGCAGGTTTTGCGCTCTAAAGAATTAGCCGATCTTCGGGTGCTGTTGCTGTTTGCCAATCCCCAGGATGCCTTACAAGCGCATCGCTTTGGGGTGCCGTTTGCCGAACTGAATCTTGGCAATCTGCACGGAGGTAAGAACAAAAAGCGTTTGAGTTGCACGGTGGCGCTGAATTATGACGATATCGCGCAGTTGCAGGCTCTGGAGAATGATGGGGTAAAGGTTGTTTTGCAGTGTGTTCCTTCCGATCGGCAACGACTGTGGAGCAAATTGATTTGATGACAGGTGAGGCATGTTTCTTCCCGCGTTGGGGGTGACCGTGGCGGTGGCTATATTGTGCGGGCTCGATCGTACAGCTGCCGGACAATTTATGATATGTCGACCGATTGTCGCCGCTCCCTTAACCGGTTGGTTATTGGGAGATGTTATGATCGGCCTGCAGATTGGCGCCATGCTGGAGCTTCTGTGGCTTGGCCGTTTGCCCGTTGGGGCATCCATCCCGCCGGATGATAGCCAGGTTGCGATAGGCTGCACCTTTTTAGCCATAATCAGCCATGCTCAAACCGGATTGCCGTCCCAGGCCGTGGCCGCCGCTAGTCTGTTAGTCGGCATGCCCTTTGGCAAAGCAGGACAACTCTTTGATCGTCTGGCCCGGTTGGCCAACGCACGGTTGTTAAACATGGCCGAGTTGGCACTCGATAGGGGACGGTTCGACGGCCTGGAAAAGTTCCATCTGCGGGGCATGTGGCATTTTGGCGCGGCCTCTCTGGCGACCTTGACGGTCATTGTCGGTGGAGGCCTGCTCTGCCTGCCGTTGTTTTTAAAATATCTGAATGGCCCTTTGGTTAAGGCGGCGCCTTGGATCTATCTGCTTTTTCCATTGGTCGGGATCGGCTCCCTGCTCAGCGGCCTGAGGGTCCCCCGAGCAAGGTTGCTATTCAGCGGGGCCTTTGTGCTTGGGCTGCTTGTTTTGGCATTGCGATGAGAGGCTACTGACCCATGAAGCTGCCACGCTCCGTTTTGCTGCAGGTGCTGTCCAGATCCTTTTTTCTGCAGGCCAGTTGGAATTATGAGCAGATGCAGAGTCTCGGCCTGATATACGCCCTGACCCCCGCTTTTCGTCGTTATTACTCTGGTGCTGCCTTGCTGGCCGCTTACCGTCGCCATCTGGAATATTTCAACACCCATCCTTACCTGGCGACTACGGTAATCGGGGCCGTGCTAAAACTTGAAGAGCAGGCGCAGCACGGCATAGATCCAGGATTTACGGTCAGTGAATTCAAGTCCGCCCTGGTGGCCCCTTGTGCTGCCATGGGGGATGCCTTTTTCTGGGGGGCGATGCGTCCCGTTGCCGCAGTGGTGGCTCTGCTTTGGGCCTTTCAGGGTTCTTTGTGGGGACCGATTTTTTTTATAGCTCTGTTTAATTTGCCCCATTTCTGGTTTCGGGTGCAGGGATTGATCAAGGGCTATGGCGGCGGAGTGCGTGTCGTCTCCACTTTGCAGCGCTGGCATCTTTCCGATTGGGCCATCTATCTCAAGCAGGCGTTGGTTGTTCTGCTCGGTTTCTTTGCGGCTGTTATAGGTGCTGCAGCGACGGAAAATGTGGGTGCAGGAATTGCCTGGGGTTTATGTGCTGCGCCGCTGATATTTGGGATGTGTGCCTTGATGAGGCGAAGAGGTTCGCCGTTAATTTTGATCTTAGTGTTGTCGTTGCTATTGCTGGGTTGGTTTCAGCTGCATTGATTGAAGGGTTGGAAGATGGAAAAGAGGTGCTTCACCATAATTAATCGCTTGGGGCTGCATGCCAGGGCCGCTGCGCAACTGGTTCAGACTGCCAACCAATTCTGCTCCGAGGTGGTCATTGTCAAGGAAGGTGAAGAGGTCAACGGTAAAAGTATCATGGGGATTCTGATGCTCGCGGCAGCTCAGGGCTCGGAAATTTTGGTGCAGGTCACCGGGGATGATGCCGACCGGGCCATAGAGGCCATTGGCAAACTGATTGAGGATGGCTTTGGAGAAGAATAAGCGAATAATCGTTGAAGATATCACCCTGTTTGGTATCGGTGCTTCCCCCGGTATCGTTATTGGTGCCAGCTATGTACTCGATCGCACACGAATCAAGCCGGTCGAACGCAAGATTGCCGCCTGTGATGTTGAGGAGGAAATTCGCGCCTTTCGGGATGCGGTGAGTGTCTCGAAAAAACAGCTTGAGGACGTCAAGCAAGGGGTCGCAGATCACCGCTTGGCCGAGCACCTGCATATCATCGACACTCACCTGCTGATCATGGAAGACCAGTTATTGGTTGATGATTCCATCGCCCTGATCGAAAATGAATTAATTAATGCGGAAGGGGCGCTTAAGCGTACTCTGGATAAGTTTCGCACCGTCTTCGATGCTATAGAGGACGAATATCTGCGTGAGCGTCGCTCGGATATTGATTCTGTCGGTGAACGGTTGTTGCGCAATTTGATCGGCGCCGATGAGCATTCGTTAGCCGAGCTCGAACGCAAATCAATTATTGTGGCACATGATCTTTCGCCGGCCGATACCATGCAGATGGACAAGAATCGGGTGATCGGTTTTATGACCGATGTCGGCGGTCGTACGGCTCATACCGCCATTCTTGCTCGCTCCCTCGGTATCCCGGCAGTGGTCGGGCTGGAGTCGGCTACCGCTCTGGTGCGTGAGGGGCTGCCTGTTATTATTGACGGTACCTCCGGAACCGTCATCCTCAATCCTTCTAAAGCAACCTTCAAGGAATATCTCGAAAAAAAGCAGCAATACGAATATCTCGAGCAGGAACTGCTCAGTTATCGTGAGTTGGCTGCCGAGACTCTCGATGGTTATCGCATCACCCTGCGCAGCAACGTTGAACTGGCCGAGGAAGTCGATTCGGCCTTACGGGAAGGCGCTAAAGGGGTGGGGTTGTATCGTACTGAATTTCTCTTTATGAACCGGCCCGGTATCCCCGATGAAGAGGAGCAGTATCTGGCTTATCGCGAGGTGGTTGAGCGCATGGCTCCTCATCCCGTTACCATTCGAACCCTCGATGTCGGTGGCGATAAGCTGGTGTCCGGCATCGACCTTTCCGACGAGGCCAACCCGGCACTCGGTTTGCGGGCAATTCGCTTTTCTCTGCAGGAGGGAACGCTGTTTAACGACCAGTTGCGCGCGATTCTAAGGGCTTCGGCTCACGGCAAGGTGCGCATTCTGTTTCCGATGATCACCGGTCTGGCCGAAATCAGACGTTGCAAAGAACTAGTCGAAAAGATCAAGCTTGCTTTGTCCACCGAGGGGTATCCCTTTGATGCGGATATTCAACTCGGTATCATGGTCGAGACCCCTTCTGCAGTTCTAATTGCTGAACTACTGGCCCAGGAAGTCGACTTTTTGTCGGTCGGCACCAACGACCTGATTCAGTATTGTCTCGCTATCGACCGCGGCAATGAACATGTGGCCTATCTGTACGAGCCCCTGCATCCCGCTGTGTTAAGAGCTCTGCAGATGGTCTGCCGTGCCGGGCAAAGTGCTGGTATTGAAGTGGCTATTTGCGGTGAAATGGCCGCCGAGCCCCTGTATGCGTTGGTGCTGCTTGGGCTGGGCTTCGACGAACTGTCGATGAATGCCCCCTCTATTCCGCGAGTCAAGCGCATCATACGTCAGGTCCGCCGAATTGAGGCGGTGGAACTGGTGACCGAACTGCTGCAGTTCGGTACCGTCCCGGAAGTTGCCCGGCGTCTTCAGGAAGAGATGCAGCAGCGTTTTCCTGGGGTTTTTGCTGACCAGCAAGCCCGCTTGACAAATGCAGATTCTTGACTTTTGTCCCCTGCTCGATTTAAGATCCCACGTTTTTAACAATAAATACTACTTATAGGAGGCATAATCTCCATGGCTATGACTGACTTTCTTTTTACCTCTGAATCTGTAAGCGAAGGACATCCCGATAAGGTTGCCGATCAGATTTCCGATAGCGTTCTTGATGCTATTATTGCTCAGGATCCTCACTGTCGTGTCGCTTGCGAAACGATGGTCACAACCGGAATGGCCGTGGTGGCTGGGGAAATCACTACCACCGCTAAGGTCGATTATCCGGGCGTGGTGCGGCAGGCTATTAAAGACATCGGCTATAACGATTCAGCCATGGGGTTCGACTGGGAAACCTGTGCCGTGTTGACCTCCATCGATTGTCAGTCGCCAGATATTTCGCAAGGGGTCACCGAAGGTCAGGGACTGTTTAAGGACCAGGGCGCTGGCGACCAGGGTCTGATGTTCGGCTATGCCTGCGATGAAACGGCTGAACTGATGCCCATGCCCATCACCTATGCGCATCGGCTCACCAGCCGCATGGCTGAGGTTCGCAAGAGCGGTCTGCTGACCTTTTTGCGCCCTGACAGCAAATCGCAGGTATCCGTTCAGTACATTAATGATAAGCCGATTCGCGTTGATACGGTCGTTGTTTCATCCCAGCATGCTCCTGATGTAACCTATGAAACCCTGCGCGAGGCTCTCATCGAAGAGGTGGTCAAGAAGGCGATTCCGGCCGAAATGATGGATGAGCATACTAAGTATTTTATCAATCCTACAGGGCGATTTGTGGTTGGTGGCCCGCAGGGCGACTGCGGCTTGACCGGTCGCAAAATCATTGTCGATACCTACGGTGGTCAAGGTTCCCACGGTGGCGGGGCTTTTTCCGGGAAAGACCCCTCAAAGGTCGATCGTAGCGCCTCTTATATGGCCCGCTATGTCGCCAAGAATGTCGTGGCCGCCGGTCTGGCCAAGAAGTGCGAAGTTCAGCTGGCTTATGCCATTGGTGTGGCGGAGCCGGTTTCGGTCATGATCAACACCTTCGGCACCGGGGTCATTCCGTCCAATGAAATTGCCCGCGTGGTGCAAGAGGAATTTGATATGCGCCCCGCTGCAATAATTACCTCACTGGACCTGCTGCGGCCGATCTATAAGAAGACAGCAGCTTACGGTCACTTTGGCCGGGAGTTGCCGGAATTTACCTGGGAAAGAACTGACCGTATCGAATCCCTGCGGCAGAAGGCTGGCATCTGATTTCTCAGCGATGCAGGATAAAAGGCGAGCCATTTGGTTCGCCTTTTTCTATTGTGGCCAGCACTTGAGACATTTTTTGTTTTTATGAGGTAGGTTTTCGATTCCATGATTCTGTCCGTTATAATACCGATACTCAACGAGGTTGACCAGTTACCAGAGCTTTTCGACTCCCTTGCGGATCAGGTAGATATTACTTTCGAGGTAATTCTGATCGACGGAGGCTCAGCGGATGGTAGCTTGGAACTGGCTGAAGATCTGGCCGGCAGGGCATCCTTCCCCTGCCGGATCGGATCGAGCCAGCGGGGACGTGGGCGGCAACTGAATGAAGGGGTTAAACTCAGCACTGGTAAGTTGCTTTTGTTTCTTCATGCGGACAGTCGATTTGTCGATGATATGGCCTTGGTGAAGGCTCTGAAATATCTAGACAAGGCCATTGACAAGGTCGGTCACTCCCGACTCGCCGGCCATTACTCTATTCGGTTTCAGCGAGACAATTTTAAGCCTACTCTGGACTTTTATTTTTTGGAGTGTAAAGGTCGTCTCGACCGACCCGGTTGCATACATGGAGACCAGGGCTATCTATTGCGGCGGAGCTTTTTTGACAAGATCGGGCCCTTTGACGAGAGCTTGGGGTTTTTGGAAGATATCCGCCTGGCTCAGGCGATTTGCCAAGCTGGCTGCTGGTTGCTGCTTCCGGTTATTTTGCAGACTTCCAACCGACGTTTTGTTCAGGAAGGTTTTCATCAGCGACAAGTGCTAAATGCGCTGATCATGAATCTTGACGCTGTTGGATGGATCGATTTGTTGAAATCCTTGCCCGGTATCTACCGTCAGCAAAGTCGGGCTCAAGAACTACAGTTGCTGCCATTTTTCCATGAACTGAACAGCCGCCTGTCACAGCAGTCTCGAGCAGAACGGCAGTGCTTCTGGCGTCGAACCGGCTGCTACCTGATCAGCAATGCCTGGCAATTGGCCTTCTGGTGGGATGTGCGGCGTGATTTTCTGCGAGGCCTTGAACCGGGCGTTGGCAGAAACTCTTTGCTCAACTTTTTTGATCGCTACCTGTTTCGTATGATAGATCATTCTGTCGGCCATTGGCTTGCTGGTTTATTGGGCTCTGGCTGGTTTCGATGGAAACTATTCTTCGGGCACCGGCCTTAGTTTTCTGGTATTAGAGGAGTTGTGGTAAAATGTAAAATATCTATTTACCGCTCAGGGAAAGGATCGAACCATGTTGCGAAAGACGCTTTTGTTTATCGGGATGCTGGCTCTGTTGGTCGGTACTATGTCCGCCTGTACCTCCTACAAAAGCCAGGAGGTTTCCTTTCGACCACCTACCGCTTATGGCAATATGCAGATGGTAGCCGATGCGCAGGTCGCTGCTCAATCTTACGCTGACAGTTCGGCTGCAAAACAGGCATTTGGTTTCGATATTCGCTCTGCCGGTCTGCTCCCTGTGCAGGTGATTATCGACAATGGTGGCGGCAGTGCTCTGGATATAGTGCCCGAGCAGACCTTTCTGGTCGATGCTGAGGGCAATCTGTGGAGTCTGCTCGATAGTCGAACGGCTTATCAGCGAGTGGAGAAGAGTTCAGAATACGCTCGGATTGCCAAAGGCAGCGGCAAGGGATCTCTGCTAGGGGGTGCCGGTGGTGCCGCCATCGGTGCGGCTATCGGTATTCTGACCGGTGACAACGTCGCCTCAGCTGCATTCAAAGGGGCGGCCGTCGGTGCAGCCGGTGGTGCGGTTGTTGGCGGTACACAAGCGAATACCTCGGGCGATGCTAGTCGTCAGATTGGTCGCGATCTGGCCTCCAAGCAGCTGGTCAATCAAGCGGTGCAGCCCGGGAGCTTGGCCAATGGGTTCCTGTTTTTCCCCGGCGAGGCTCCGTCCGCTACGCAGCTGCGTTTACAAGTGCGGGAAACCCAGAGCGGATTAGTCCATAAGGTGATGATTCCCCTGCCTTGATACGGTCAATGGTCGGGCTATTTATCTTTGCTGTGCAGGGAGCGAACCCAGGGTTCGCTCCCTTTTTTCGTCTTGACCTGTCGGATATACCATGTTAGATCAATAAAACCTGATCTATTATTTAGGGAAAACAGATAAAGCAATGTTGCAGACTCTTAAGGCTCTCGCCGATCCGACCCGGCTTCGATTATTGGGCATCCTTTCTCACGGTGAATTCACCGTACAGGAATTGACCACCATCCTTGCCATGGGCCAGTCTAGAATCTCCCGCCACTTGCGAATTCTCACCGATGCAGGCATCGCTTCCGTCAAGCGGCAGGGTACCTGGGGCTATTATCGATTGGATAGGGGCGGCAGGCTTTTTGACCAGTTGTGGTGCAATCTTGAGCAGCAACTCGATAGTCTTGCCGATTGGCCGAGTGATAGGCGTAACCTGATGTCGGCTTTGGAAGAGCGTCGTGGCCGCAGTCAGAGATTCTTTGATCAACATGCCACTCAGTGGGACCAGTTGGCTCGGGAGCTTTTGCCAGTTGTTGATTATCGAAATCAGCTTCTGCAGCTGGTGCCTCATTGTCAAGCTCTGCTGGAAGTGGGTGGCGGTACCGGCGCCATGTTGCCAGCCTTGGCAGATAGAGCGAGTCGAGTTCTGGCCGTCGACCATTCACCGGCCATGTTGACTCAGGCTAAGCAAAGGGTCGAGCAGAAGGGGTTGTGTAAAGTTGAGTTTCGCTTGGGGGAAATGAGCCATTTGCCCCTGGGCGACGCTGAGGTCAACTGGGCGGTTCTTGATATGGTGCTGCACCATGCAGCCCAGCCGGCTTTGGTGCTGCGCGAACTGGCGCGGGTGCTCGATTCCCATGGCGGGGTAACGATTGCCGATCTGCAGCGCCATGACCAAGAATGGGTGCGAAACGGGCTGGCCGACCAGTGGCTCGGCTTTGATGTCGCTGAACTGGAAGACTGGTTTTGCGGAGCCGGGTTTAGCAAACCTGACTTTCACTTTGTTTCCGCGCCAGGGCAACAGCATGATGTGCTTTTGTGTACTGCACGAAAAAGAGTGTGCTGAGCAACTGTTTGTGTTTTGAACTCATGGGTAGAAATTTTAACACCATCTCATTTCAATAAGGAGCACTTCAATATGAAGAACACCGTTGCCACCGACTACCTGGTCAAAGATATCGCCTTGGCCGATTGGGGTCGCAAGGAAATTCGCATTGCCGAAGCTGAAATGCCGGGTCTGATGGCATTGCGCGATGAATTTGGCGCCCAAAAACCACTGGCCGGCGCCCGCATTACCGGTTCCTTGCACATGACCATTCAGACAGCGGTTTTGATCGAGACCCTGGTCGAACTCGGCGCTGATGTGCGCTGGGCCAGTTGCAATATCTACTCAACCCAGGATCATGCCGCCGCGGCCATCGCTGCTGCGGGTGTCCCCGTTTTTGCCTTTAAGGGAGAGACGCTAGAGGAATACTGGCGCTATACCAAGGCAGCACTTACCCATCCTGACGGACCGAACCTGATTGTCGATGATGGCGGCGATGCCACTATGCTGGTGCACCGTGGCGTAGAACGCGAAATCGAATTTGAAAAAACCGGAAAGTTGCCGGACGTATCGGAGGACAACAAGGAAGCGACCGTCGTCGACCTGTTGCTCAATGAAACCCTGGAAGAAGATTCGGGTTTTTGGCGTCGTATGGCCAAAGGGCTCAAAGGGGTCAGTGAAGAGACCACCACCGGAGTCCATCGTCTCTATCAGATGGCTCGTGAAGGCAGCTTGATGTTTCCGGCTTTTAACGTCAACGATTCGGTAACCAAAAGCAAGTTTGACAACCTCTACGGCTGCCGAGAGTCTCTTCTCGACGGCATCAAACGGGCGACCGATGTCATGGTGGCCGGTAAAAAGTGCGTTGTGCTCGGGTATGGGGATGTTGGCAAGGGCTGTGCCCAGGCTTTTCGCGGCATGGGTGCCATGGTATTCGTCACCGAGGTTGACCCCATCTGTGCGCTGCAGGCCGCTATGGAGGGCTTCCCTGTTGTGAAAATGGACGATGCCTGTGCCTTTGGCGATATTTTTGTCACCACTACCGGTAATGTTGATGTCATCACTCGTGGTCACATGGATCGCATGAAAAACGAGGCGATCGTCTCTAATATTGGCCACTTTGATTCGGAAATTCAGGTCGATGCGGTCTACGACGACCCCAGCCTGGTGATTCATGAAATCAAGCCTCAGGTTGACCAGATCGAGTGGCCCGATGGAAAACGCGTGACTATTCTAGCTCGTGGTCGGCTGGTCAACCTCGGCTGTGCTACTGGTCATCCGTCATTTGTCATGTCTGCCTCCTTTACCAACCAAGTGCTGGCTCAGATTGAATTGTGGATTAATACTGATAGCTATGAAAACAAGGTTTATGTCTTGCCCAAGCATTTGGATGAAAAGGTGGCTCGACTGCATTTGGGTAAGCTGGAGGTGCAGTTGACGGAAATGACTGCCAAGCAAGCGGAATACCTCGGTGTTGAGGTGACTGGCCCCTATAAGCCTGATCATTACCGCTATTGAGTTCCTTGGCCGATTCGTTTGTCGCCTTGTTGCCATCACAGGCTCAGCTTGGAGGCTGTCGGACTATCCATGAGCCGGCTGCAAATTCTGCTGTTTGGCCCATATTTCAGCTCCTTTTCGGCCCATAGCTACAGCTATGAACCTTCAAACGAGCTAAAATCTGTTCTCAAACATCCAAATTTTCACTTCGGCCCGTATTGTCCGACAGACTCCTAGGTTGTGCAAATGCACAGTCTTTAACAAGGGTTTCAGCTGCGGGTTTTTACGGAATGGCACGTGGTGATTATTCGGGAGGGTAGTAAAATTGGAAGCACATAAGATCTGATCGTAACGGGTATACGAATCAGGTCTGAAACCTCCATCTTTTGGCGCGTTGTCCTTCCCTCCTGAGCAACGCGCCTTTTTTTGTCTGCTATTTTGTGTCTGAGTGTTAGGTCTGCGAAATGAGTGTATATTGAGGCAGTTAGCCTTCTCGGTAGTGTTTCTTGGGCGTACTGTGGATACGCACAGGTAGCGATGTTGCAACTGCACCTTGCTCTGTCACCGGCGAGTCGTTATACTCCACCGCATTGCATTCTGCCGAAGGAGCTATTGTTATGTTTCGTGAAGAAAATGAGGCCTTAAAAAAACTTCAGGTCAAGCTCGATGAGCTGAGGGGGTATCTTTGAACTGCCTGCCAAAAAAGAACGTATCGCTGAGTTAGAGGCAGAGATTTCTCGGCCAGGCTTTTGGGATCAGGGAGACAAGGCTCAGGACCTGCTTAAAGAACGTAATGGGCTAGAAAAGGTTGTAGAGCAGTGGGAGCGATCCGCTAGCGAACTGGAGGATTTGCAGGTTCTGGTGGAGTTAGGGGAAGAGGGCGAAGATCAGGAATCCCTTGATGAGGTGCGAGAACTGCTGCCGGGTTTGACGCAGCGAGTGGGAAAAATGGAATTTGCCCGCATGCTGTCCGGTGAGTATGACGCTAATAACGCCATTTTTAGTATTAATGCGGGTGCTGGCGGGCTCGAGGCTCAGGATTGGGCCGATATGCTAATGCGCATGTATCTGCGTTTTTTTGAAAAGAAGGGTTACAAAGCGAACATTACCGACTATCAGCCCGATGAAGAAGGGGGAATCAAGAGCGTTACCGTGACCGTAGAAGGGGATTATGCCTACGGCTGGCTGCGTTCAGAGATCGGCATCCATCGGCTGGTGCGGATTTCGCCCTTTGATTCTAGTGCCCGGCGGCATACGTCCTTTAGCTCGGTTTTTGTTTTCCCCGAACTGTCCGACGAAATTGAAATTGAAATCAACGAAAAAGACCTCAAGGTCGATACCTATCGGGCCAGCGGTGCTGGTGGGCAGCATGTCAATAAGACTGATTCGGCCATTCGCATCACCCATCTCCCGACCAATACCGTTGTGGCCTGTCAGAACGAACGGTCTCAGCACAAGAACCGGGCCACAGCCTTAAAGCAGCTCAAGGCAAAGCTTTTCGAGTTGGAGCGGCGCAAGAAGGCAGAAGAGGCCTCGGTCATTACCGGCGAAAAGATGGAGATCGGTTGGGGCAGTCAGATTCGCTCTTACGTGCTGCATCCTTATCGTATGGTCAAGGACCATCGTACCGGATTTGAAGTAGGTAATGCCGATGCGGTTCTCGACGGTGATCTCGATGGCTTCATCGAGGCTTATCTGCTTAGCGATAAATAGCCATCCCCCGAGTGTATTGCTTGGTGAAATCGGACCTAGTTCGGCCGTTAGAAATGCTTATTTAAAGGCCGGAAGAGGCCGTCAAAACGGGCTTTTCCCTTGACTTGACGGGGGCCATTGTTTAAGGTGCCTTGTTTTGGGTCTGGGATAGAAAGGGCTTTGAATTCATGGAAGAACTGAACGATATACTGTTGCAACGTCGGGCCAAAGTCGATGAATTTCGCGAGCAGGGGATCAATCCTTTTGCCAACGATTTTTCCGTCAGCCACACTGCGGCGCAGGTCAAGGAGGCTCATGCCGAGCATGATGCCGCTGCGCTGGAAAACTGCGATCAGGATTATGCTTTGGCCGGCCGGATTATGGCCCGCCGTGATTTCGGCAAGGCCGCATTTATTCAGATTCAGGATCGTACCGGCAGGCTGCAGGTCTTTGTCCGCCGGGATGAGATTGGGGACGAAACCTTTCAGCACTTTCGTAAACTGGATATCGGCGATATCGTTGGCGTGACGGGCCGGATGTTTCGCACCAAAACCAATGAGCTCTCGCTGCGGGCCGCTTCCCTGCGGCTGTTGACCAAGTCGCTTCAGGTGTTGCCTGAAAAATGGCATGGTCTGACCGATGTAGAGACCCGCTACCGCCAGCGCTACCTCGATATGATCGTCAATCCCCAGGTGCGCGACACGTTTCAAAAACGCAGCCGTATTGTCAGTCTGATCCGTGACTACATGGTGCAGAACGATTTTCTCGAGGTGGAAACCCCGATGATGCAACCGCTGGCAGGCGGGGCTACGGCAAAGCCTTTCGTTACCCACCACAATACGCTGAAGATGGATCTCTTTTTGCGCATCGCTCCGGAGCTCTACCTTAAACGGTTGGTTGTCGGCGGCTTTGAACGGGTTTTCGAGATCAATCGCAATTTCCGCAACGAAGGGATTTCTATTCAGCACAATCCGGAATTCACCATGATCGAGTTCTACCAGGCTTATGCCACTTACCATACCTTGATGGATTTCACTGAGAAGCTGATCTGTCATGTGGCGCAAGAGGTGGTCGGCGATCTGGTCATTCCCTACGGTGGTAAGGAGGTCGATCTGACGGCCCCTTGGGATCGGCTGACATTGAAGGAGTCGATTGTCAAGTACGGTGATATCGAACCCTCCCTGTTGGAGGATAAAGCCCAAGCCCTTGGCTACGCTCGCAGCCTCGGTCTCGAACTTGACGATAACATTGGTCACGGCAAGCTGCTCACCGAGATCTTCGACGAGGTGGTGGAACCTAAACTATGGAACCCGACCTTCATTACCGAATATCCAACTGAGGTTTCTCCTCTGTCGCGGAAGAACGATGCCAATCCTGAGGTCGTCGATCGTTTTGAGCTCTTTATTGTTGGACGGGAATTGGCCAATGCCTTCTCCGAGCTGAACGATCCCATTGATCAGAAAGAGCGGTTCATCGGTCAGTTGGCTGAAAAAGAGGCGGGCGATGAAGAGGCTCACGCCATGGACGAGGACTATATCCGTGCTTTGGAGTATGGCCTTCCGCCTACCGCCGGGGAAGGGATCGGTATCGACCGATTGGTCATGTTACTGACCGATTCCGCTTCAATTCGGGATGTTATCCTCTTTCCCCAGTTGCGGCCCGAAAATAAGTAACAGTCGTACCAAGGTTGATGCTTTCGCAAAAAGTCATGAGATGGCTAAGCAAAAAATTCGACCTACAAGGCGTAGTGGTTTTTCAGGGATTCCAGGCATACATAGAGTATGTCAAAGTCCTGAAAAAACGCTGGAACGTATTAGGGTGGACTTTTTGCGACGCCATCAAGGTTCACGGCAAAGATGGGGCAGGGTTAAACTGCCTTGCTTCAGCTGTCATGTCTAACGGGGTTCTATGGGCTACGAATGGTTCGTCAGTCTGCGCTATCTGCGTGCCAAGCGTAAGCAGACCTTTATATCGGTCATTTCCTTTATCTCCATCGCCGGGGTAACCCTGGGCGTAGCTGCGCTGATTATCGTGCTGGCGGTCATGACCGGTTTTCATGATGGCGTGCGAAAGCAGATTCTGGGCAATGTGCCCCATGTGCTGGTGCAGAGACAGGGCGGGAATATCCCTGATTATCAAGAACTGGTGGCTCAACTTCGGAAGGAGACGCCAGGCATCCTTGTTGTGACACCTTATGTCGCCAAGGAAGCCATGTTGCTCGCCAAGCGCAATGTGGCGGCCGTAAACGTCAAGGGCTTACCACGGGGGCACAAGGTCTTTCAGCAGTCGTTTCTGGCTGCCGCTGGCAATGAGGTCGAGCAGGCCCTGTTTGCCGAGGGGGAAGGCCCCCCCGGTTTGGTGATCGGCCTCAATACCGCTGCGACTCTCGGTGTGACCGTCGGGGACACCGTTAATGTCATTCCCCCCATGTTCACCATTACCCCCTTTGGGTTGATCCCGAAAATGAAGCCTTTTCGCGTGGTCGGTATTGTCAGCCATCGGGGCGGCTTTCTCGATACCTATTTTGCTTACATTCCCTTGGCTGTGGCACAGAAATTTTTTGATGCCGACAATCAGGCTAGCGGTGTTGAGATTGAAGTTGCTTCTTACGATAAGGCCACGCCACTGGCGGTGCAGTTGCGTAGCCGATTGAGCTTTCCTCTTGTGGTACGCTCCTGGGAGGATCTGTTCGGTTCTTTTCTATCCGCCCTTAAGCTGGAAAAGCTCGGCCTATTTATTGTGCTGGCCATTATCGTGCTGGTGGCTGCCTTTAATATTGCCACTACGCTGATCATGGTGGTCATGGAAAAGCACAAGGATATTGCTATCCTGCGCTCCATGGGGGCGACCTCACGCAGTATCATGAAGATATTCGTGCTCGAAGGATTGATTATCGGCTTCCTTGGAACCGGTCTCGGCACTTTGTTGGGTGTTCTGCTGGCCAAGCAGGCAGATCCCATTATCAAGGGACTGGAAGGCGTCTTAAAAATCAAGATATTCGACCAAACTGTCTACGGCATGGATCGTTTTCCTTCGGTGGTCATCCCCGAAGATGTGCTCACGGTGGTATTGGTGGCCATGAGCATCTGCCTGTTGGCAACGGTCTATCCAGCCTTTCGTGCGTCGCGTATGGATCCGGGAGAAGCACTACGTTATGAATGATTCCCGCAAAGAAGCTTTGATCGAGGTCCAGGGGCTCAGCAAGCACTATGTCTGCGGGGAACGGCGTGTCGAGGTGCTGCGGGATGTCAGTCTGCAGGTCGCTAGTGGGGACCAAGTGGCGCTGGTGGGCGCATCCGGTGCGGGCAAGACCACTCTGATGCATATTCTTGGCGGCTTGGACCGCCCGAGCAGCGGTACGGTTCGCTATCAGCAACAGGACCTTCTGGCGCTGAAGGGGGAAGCTCTCGATATTTTTCGCAACCGAACCATCGGTTTCGTCTTTCAGTTCCACCAATTGTTGCCGGAATTCACTGCCCTGGAAAATGTCATGATGCCGGCCTTGATTGCTAGACGAGGCTTTCGTCGAGCCCGAGGTCCCGCCGAGGCGATTCTGCAGGAAGTCGGGCTGGGCGAGCGGTTGGAACATAAACCAGGGGAATTGTCTGGAGGCGAACAACAGCGGGTCGCCATCGCCCGGGCTCTGGTAATGGAGCCTCAGTTACTGCTGGCCGACGAACCGACCGGCAACCTGGACAGTGCTACCTCCGACGAGATTTATCGTCTTTTACAACAACTTCATCGCGATCGTGGTTTGACCATGATTATCGTGACCCACAGCCGGTCTCTGGCCGAACGCATGGGGCGCATATTGCAGATGGTGGATGGGGAAATAGTATCCTGATTTTGGTTTACAGGTTTTTTGCAGTTACCTATAATTGATGCTTTCGCAAAAAGTCATGAGATGGCTAAGCAAAAATTTCGACCTACAAGGCGTAGTGGTTTTTCAGGGGTGAAGGCATACACATAGTATGTCAAAGTCCTGAAAAAGCACTGCAACGTAGTAGGGTGGACTTTTTGCGCCGCCATCATAATTGCGCTTTTTATATGCCATTTCGACGGAGTCGTTCTGCTTATGTCTAGGGTGTTGTTGTTTGTGCTTTTATTGGCGATTCTCGTTCCGCAGGGCGTTGCTGCCCAATTGTATCAGGTCGGGCAGGTCGTTATCGAGGGAAACCGGCGGGTCGAAAGCCGTTACATCGAATCGGTGTTAAATATCAGCGCCGGTCAAACCGTATCTGCAGCCGACATCGATCGGGGGCTGCGCAACATCTTCGCTACCGGGCGTTTTGATGATGTGGCTGCCGAAACGGTTATGGTCGGAGAGTTGGTGCAGCTGGTCTATCATGTGACTGAACGGCCTCTGTTGCGCGAAGTTGTCTTTACCGGCAATCACGAGATCGATGCCGAGAAGCTCGGCACCATCATCAGCGCCAAGGTGGTCGACTTTTATCGGCCGCAGGTTTTGGCTCCGGCGATTAAAAAGATTAAGCAGGCCTATGTTATGGAGGGGTATTACGCGACCGAGGTCGTACCTCAGATCGATATCAACGATCGTGGCGAGGTCACCCTGACGCTGAAGATTGAAGAGGGCGAGCGGGTGTTTGTCACCAATATCCGTTTTGAAGGCAACACGGTTTTCACCGAAAAAGAACTGAAGAAGGTGCTCTTTTCCAAGGAAAAAGGGTTTCTTACTTTCATCACCGAACGGGGTGCCTACAAAGAGGATATGTTGCTCGCAGATCGGGATGTC
>LGVF01415664.1_pt1 | contig 18211 bp, 26 predicted proteins | sample 469901 | NCBI WGS metagenome assembly LGVF01 (sample SAMN03893561, study PRJNA290197) | marine sediment metagenome | material: sediment; isolation source: combined push core samples #3730, #5133, and #5579 collected at Hydrate Ridge | place: Pacific Ocean: Hydrate Ridge
ATTCTGAAAAAGCCTTCAGAATAAAAAGCAATCAGTATTCCAATTACAAAAGCGACTATTCCAATTATTACTCTTTTTTTCAATTTTCGTTCTGTTTTTTGCTTGCGTACAACGTATTGGGTATGGTTAGTTGTGGATTGATTTAACTTTACTTTCTCTTTTCACTTTTACTTTATTGACTTGCTCCTACCTCATTAAAGCTCTGAACCACAATTAATTATACCCGTTGTTGTAAACAGTACTGCTAATTTTCATTCAGCTTTTAATCAACTTTTCATAGTCATTTTGAATCAAATGGTGATTAATATAATAAGCCTGCCTATTTCACGTAGATATTTGTCTCAAATGGAATATCGTATGATAACATTCTAACTTTTTCGGAATCATCTGTATAAAGATTTAAAACAAAATTTTCTTGAATTATGCCATAAATGATAGCTTCACCTTTGAATTGTTTTGTTAAATTAAATGGAATAATTAAAGTATCATTATTCTGTTTTAATTTAAAATCTAAAGTTTTCATAAAAAAATCATCCTCGTTATTCTTAAATTCTAAATCATTTTCAGGTTTGATACCAATAGCTAAAAATACTCTCCTTTTATCTTTGTTTGATATATTTAAAGTATCATTAACTTCAAAATAATATTGGAAATGACCCTCTAGCATTTCATGATTGGATGAGTCATTATTCAAAATAATGTCAATAAAAACACTCTCTTTATTGCTTACCTGCTCTTCTTTCTCTTCAATTGAATCAGCTTCTTTATTTTTTTCTCTTGAACAACTTAATACAAGGATTGATATTATTAATGATCTAAACAATAATTTACTCATTGTCATTTTGAAATTATGATTTAAAAATTTATTAAGCATTCTTTCTCTATTGATAATTACAATATGGACTTCGTATTGTTTACAACTTGTTGCTAACAACTAATAGTTGTTATATCTTTATATCGTCCACTCTTTCTATCCCTTGTTATTACTGAATTTTTTATCGAAAATAGCATCAAATGGACTTTTAATTTTTGCAAGATAATATTTTGAAACATGTGTATAGATCTCAGTTGTTTTTGGCGAACCATGTCCTAAAATAGTTTGAATATAACGCAAATCCACACCCTGCTCCAACATATGAGTCGCAAATGAGTGACGTAACATATGAGGTCTTACGATTTTATTTAGCCCTGCTTTTATTGATGACCTTCTTAAAATTGAAAGTACACTTGTAGGACTGTATTGCTTTCTATCAACTCCCTCAAACAACCAATAGTTAGGTTTATACATTTTTAAATATTTCTTTAAAACTAAGATAGCATAATCTGCTAATATTGTTGTACGATCTTTTTTGCCTTTTCCTCCTCTAACAAAGATAATATTTTTATCGAAATCGAGATCCTGAATTCGTAAATTAAGTAATTCCCCTCTTCTGACTCCTGAAGAATACAACATGGTAATAATTGTCTTATGCTTAATATTATTAGTTGCTTTAAGTAATTTTAGTAATTCAGCTTCAGAAATAATTTCCGGTAACCTATTTGCCCTGCGAGGTCTTTCAATATAATAATCACCTTTTTCCCTATGCAACACCTTTTCATAATAAAACTTAATTGCATTTATTGCCTGGTTCTGAGTACTTATTGCAATTTTACGTTTCTTTACTAAGTAATCCTGATATTTTCTTATATCATCTTCTGTTATTTCTTCAGGAGTTTTATTTGAATAGTAATTTATAAATTCCTTAAATAAAGAAGTATATACCCTTATGGTATTTTCACTGTATCTTCTCCTTATTAAAAGATCTGCATATTCTTCAGGGATTTCTACTTCAGTAATTTGTCTGCTTTCTTTTAGTTTAGACTTATCGATACTGGAATCATCTATAATAGCAATATCCTTAAAAGTAGTATAAATCTCTTTTAATTTATCTTCTGTATATTTTATATGCCATTTCTTTTTTGAGATACTCCAAAAATAACCTGCCTTTTTGGTCTTATCTATAAGTTCTCTGTTATATTTGAACTCTAAATATAATGTGCTTTTTCTATTATTTGTTTTTACTGATAATGTTATTTTTGGATTTTCTTTCATGTGTGGATCGGTGTGGCTTTGTAATGATCAATCACATATTAATGATAATTCAAACAAAAAGTTAACACTAAACCGTATGTTTTTTTAATCTTTTTAATACTAACGTAGTACTCACTCACATATAATGCGAATAAACATATTTTACTATATTAAGTCAGGGGGGAGAATTATAGCAATTAATTAACGATAAATGTAAAAATTAATTTCATTTAATTTGAACTTCTTTGTAATTTTTAAAGATTATAAATAGCAGTAAAATAGAAGGATGAGTTAAAACCATATAGTTTACTCTAATAGGCTAGTAAACCACACAAAAAAAAGGATACAAATCAATTTCACTAAATAACAATAGTCACATCCTCCCAAATAGCTCCCTGTTGATTCATTTGATTTGGAAGTTTAGCAACAGGTTCAGCATTTAATAACCCCCCAGATAAAGTTTGACTATAAATATTATATCGCAACTGATTTAGGTCTTTATTTTGATATCGGTTTTTATTATGATACACCTCATTTTGTTTAAAATCATCACCCTTTNNTAGCAAATATTAGTTTTCCGTTGTATGCCTTACGCAGATCATTATCAAAATCAAGTCTTGCAGCTTCATAGATCTTGTTCCAGCTATCCACTAAAACAACATCATAATGAGGAATAAGATCATCAAGAATTTGTTTTTCCTGACCACGGGCAAGCTCACCAATGGTATCAATATTATTTTGATTTTTAGGATCAATATATTGAGCAACTTTAGATTTAAATAAAGTACTGGCAGGATGTTCCTCCAAAGAAATAAAAAGCACTTTATAATTCTTAGCCATCTCATTCATAATCTGAAAAAAGAAACGGGTTTTTCCAGTACCCTGTGGAGCATCGATTGTACACGCAACAGAACCAATTGGTTTTTTTTCAATTTCACCTAAGAAACTTCCAATATCACCCGTAATATTAAAACTTTCATTTCGACCTGAAATATGATTGATACTTTTTACTAATGAATTGTTAACCGGTTTTTCTAATGGTAATATTTCAGTTTTATTATTTGTATTTTTTCTGTCTGAAATTTGTATTTTTTTGTCTGAAATTTTATCATTAGTCCCTATTCCTGTAATACCTGAGCCATTACCATTGTCTGAAATTTGTATTTTTTTTGTCTGAAATTGTATTTTTTTGTCTGAATTTGTATTTAATTCATTGTATTTATTTTTAATTTGAATAGCTGAAGAGCTGTTACGCTCTCCTTTTATAGCTTTACGGACAAAATCATCACCAAATTTATATTCGTTTTTTAATTGATTTATAAGTTTTTGATTGTATTTTGTTTTGTATTTTTTTTTTCGCCCCATTGTTCCTAAGCCTTTTTTATTGGTATTGTTTTTTTTTTCAATAGATATTACCTTTTTTTCTACCGTACCATTCAACCCAAACAAAGCCAGTTGATCAAATTTGGAATTGCTTTTCACCCCTTTTAAACCACGCTCACCATCTGTATAATCACCATAAATTGAAGCAACTATTTTATGTTCAAAACCACCCATTACCGGCATACATAAGGCTAATTGATTATCGTCAATTTCATCTTTAAATATTATAGCTCTATTAGGTGCTCCAACATATAATTTAACTTTTGCAACTCCATTTTTGTATAAAGGAGTTAAAGATCTTAACATGATAACCGGGTTAAAATAAACTTCCCTTTTATCATGTACGATCACACCATGTAAACCACTTTCTTGAACACAACCCTGCGCTTTTACTATTCCTTTGATCTTTGTAATCAGATCTTTTAAATGGAAAGAAGAAACAAAATCATTATCCTGTGGAATTACAGCCTTGTATTTTGGATAGTTACCAATATTATCGTGTTTGCGCCCGGCTTTATCATAAACAACATTTTCTTTTTTCTCTTGCTCTTTAACCTTTATTTTTGATAAAGCATGAGCATCAGTACTAACTAAATAATTACCCTCGTGTAAAACATGCATCATTATCGGTCTAAGATCATCACGACTGGCAACCTCTTTATTCATCATAACGGTTGCATCTCTAAAACTTAGCTTTTTAGGTTTTACCATATTTTGAGGCAAAGGATTAACGGTAAAAGTTCCAAATTCTAATATATCAATCGCCTGTTTTTTGTTTAATTTAGTTAACTTCTTTTGACCTAAAAACTTTTTAATAGCATCAACATAGACTTTTAAGTGTTTTTCATTTAATTTGGGTTGAAACATTCGACCTAACAAATTATCAAGCTGTTCAAGGAATGATTCTGTTTTATTATACTTAAACTCTTCGTTTAAAGATTCAATAGTAGCATCGGTAATGATACTTTTATTTGGTTCAGTTTCTTTATTCTTTTTTTTAATTTCCGTTTTCTTCCTTTTTTCCTCCTGATCCATACGATCATAAATACCCATCATATTTGCTTTTAAAATATCCAAACGATCTTTAGGATCTCCCCAAGCTCCAATTTTTCTTTGCCAATGCAAAGAGCTTGTATTTTTGAAATTATCATTTTTTAAATAATTACTAATTGGGTAAGGCTCTTTTTCCTTAAAACGAATAGTAAAAAGTTTGTGGGTATGGTTAATTGCAACATCAAAGTACTTAAATGTATGATTGGTTATCCTTAGTTTTTTCTTTTTACTTTCTTCTGTACTACTTACTACTTTCTTCTTTTTGCCATCAGCCTGCTTTTTACCTTTTACCTTAATCTCTTTTTGGATTTTTTCGTATTCATTCCAGTATGCAGGATCACCATCTTTGTCAAAATCTAATATATAATCAGCAGCCTTTTGACTTTGCCCGGCTGCAACAAAAATAGCTTTGTTATCCTTCTGTAAATGCTTTCTTACACCTTTAGCCCAACCTTTAATGTATGCAGCATTATTCTTTAGATTATCCAATAAAATACCACTTTCAGCATTTAAAAAAGCTGACCCAATTTCTGCAACCAGTTCTTCCATTGCATATTTTGTATCTCCCCAACGTGTACCACGTTCAAAACCTTTGATACTTCGCCTGTCTGTTCTTTTAGCGTGACCGGTTGCGTGTATATGTTCGTGAAAAGCTACACCATACCATTGATCAAGGCTATCAAATTGAGTTTTTTGAGGCATTACAACCTTATCTAAGCTAGGGGAGTAGTAAGGACTTTCATTTTTATTTTTATCAACAAACTTAATTTCTAATTTTGGTTTTAATGGCATGTGTTTTAAAACTAAATCAGCAGCTAATATTTTTTGCTCTTTGGTTTTAACCTCTTTAGTTTTCAATTTTAATTTGCTGCGTTTTGCTTCAAAATCAACACCCTCAATATCTCTTTCGTTAAACAGATTGTAATACTTTAAAAAACCAACGGTTCTAAGTTTCTTACAATTTTCAGAAGTAGAAGTATTGGAGCATCCAAATTGTTTTTTTAATTGTCTGAATTTCTTTTCAGATATTTTTTTATTATCATATAAGAAAATCCAGTTATAATAAATTGCCTGTTGTGATAATGAACCTTTTTTAAGTTTTCCGCCAACTTCATTAATTTGTTTAAATGTCAACCAAAACAAACGATCATCTGTTATCATTTCAGTGATACCCTCTTCAAATCCTTTATCAGTAATTGTAATTTTACCTCTTGTTTCATCGGTGTGATAACGGTACATTGACAAGACTAAGGAGTTTATACCTCTATAATATTTTTTTGAAATATAATTAATGGGTAAATTACTAAAAGAGAAGCCAGCTTCTTTTTCTTTAGCATCATTAAAACCGGAAGACCATGGCATACGATCATGTTGATCAATAATCTTTATAAACTTGTCTGTGATCAACTTATAAATATCATCGTTAGAAACTCTTTTACCCAATCCCTCAATTTCTGTTGTTCCTAGCTCTTTTTCCTCTTCCGTGCTTAAATATGGAATCCCTAAAGCTTCAAAATTATCTGTAATCTCAATAGGTGTTATCCGTGTAAATTCAAAACCTTTTTCATTTGGAAAACTTCTAAGTAGTCCAGCTAATTTGTTCACAATTTCGTGAACATTTATACTTTTAGCTTGTCTTATAAAAGCTCTTATTTCGCTTCTTTTTAATGATTTACCTTGTAAATTATTGTACTTTTCAATTATTTGGCTTTGTCCTATCATGTGTATATTATTAATTATTCTGTGAAAAAGTTTTTTTGTTCTGTGAAAAAGTTTTTGTTAACAGTAAGTGTTAATTATTTTAGTGTTGTTTGATAAATTTTGTTCAATGCTTGAAGTTCCAGTACTACTTTTAAATCACTACTATCTTTGTCTTTCAAAAAGTTTTGCAGTCTTGTTATTCCACCGGTTAATTTTGTAGTAAATGGTATTTTTTCAAGTAAAACAGAATCATTTGCATTGATATTTAAATCAGAAATATTTGTTTGAGCTTCTGCGATCAACTTATTGTTTTGATCATAAAACAAGACCCTTTTCAAAGTTACCAGTCCAATTGTTTGAATATTCAAATCCATTTCACTTGGGTTCAAAACTGAAAAATCAGCTAGAAATTCAGCTTTGTTTTTCAGGATATCGAGTTTTATGCTATAAAGCCTAGTTAGTTTTACCTTTAAGTTTGCGAATAAAGATTTGTATTCAGTTAGTTTTTTAAATCCCATAAAAAAAGCCGTTGCAATTAGTCCGCCTGTTGTTTTTAGTAATAATCCCATGTTGATTTTATATAATATTTAAATGTTTGTTTTTTGCTAACTTCAAATCATTGATTTGCTGAAGCTTCGTTTTATAATTATGATGGAATGATCCAAATTCTTTTTTGATACCATTTAAAAGCTTTTTTTCGTATTCAATATTTATTTCAAGCCAGTTTATAAAATTCATTACTTTTTATATTCAATACAATCCTCTTTAGCTTGTAATAGTTTAATATCAAATTCAGCTTTCATAACCTTAACCTCGTTTTTAATATCTGCAATACGCTCTTTTAAATCATCAATAATTGTTTGATAAACTTCAACTGATTTTTTTAAGTTGTCAATTTCAACACCATCTGTTTCTGTTCTGTATTTGCGTTTAGCAAATAAATATGTAATACCGGAGCTTACAATTGACGAACCGCCAATGGTTGCCATAATGTTTGCAAAATCTGTAATAATCATTTTTATTTAATTTTAAAGTAATATCCTATTTGTACATTTCTATTCTTTTCTAGCAAATTGTAACCAATTTTAAACCCGTGCTTACCCCTTAAATAAATCAATTCAGGTGTGAACTGATCTAATTCAAATTGAGATCCGCCAATAGTTGCACCAATAAGAAAATGATTATTGTTTTCTGTGATTATGGCTGTGGGTTTTAATATTTTGTATTCAAGTTTTGGAGCTTGGATTTTGTTTTGAATTAAATCAAAACTAAGTTTAAGATCTAGGTCTTTATCCCTGTGTTTAATTGTTTGTTTGTAGGTTTTATAATACTGATCAATTATAAATGCTGTGTCAACACTTTGAGGAATATAAATCAACTTTGATTTATTCTTTACAAGGTGCAAGCTATCCACTTGCACCTGCAAAGAATCAACAACAACTAACAATGAATCAACAATAATATATTTTGTTTCTTTTTTAGGATATTCAATTGGAGGTTTTGTGTTGGGAACATCTAACAACCAGTTTATACCAAAATATCCAATGATGGAAAAACCAATACAAAGCCCAATCAAAAAACCAATATCTTTTATTCTACTTATCATATTTTTAAACCAGATCATTTGAGTTTTTTGGAATAGTGTAATAATGAGATGATGATAATTGCAGTTAAGGTGAAACTAACTCCGGTAACTACTTTTTTTTTTCAAAGTCTAATACCCGTTTAATCCATCCTTTTGCAAAAACAGAATTTGAACCACCTGATATAGAAATGTAATAGCTTACTCTTGCCTTTTTAAAAGCATCAAAAAACCTATTTTGATTTGTCACATTTAAAACATGAAGCGTTTGTGAACCTATCTCTCCGTCAACGGATAAAGTTGCACCAAAACCATTTAAAACCTTTTGAACTAATTTAGAAGCTCCGCCAACTCCGGCATTTACTGAATGATCAAAAATCAATTCTGCATTGTCTTGATCTTGTATTGAATTACCTTGTATTCTTAACCAGTAATATTTAAAGTAAATTTCTTTAGCTTCGGTTATACTTAGGTTTTGCATATCAATAGTAGTTACCGGATAAGCTTTCCACCCTTCAAGAGTTTTGGCAGAAATACCGTACTTAGTACCTACAAGCTGACCTTTTGAATTGTAGTTACCTTTGTCATTTGAGTGAGCCTGATAACCACCTTCATTTTTTAGAATTAAATCAATTGCTTTGTTGAAATTTGCCATTTTTTAATGTTTAGATCACACACCCGTAACATTTAAAAAAGACTAGAAAATAGATATATTTTACAATTCTACTTTTGCAAAACCGTTTAAACCTTTTGTAGATTTTTTAGGATTACCCATAAGTAAACCGCCAAGAAATAAAGCCGCTAAACCCAATTTAAAACCAGTTGTTTTAAATATTGTTTTAGTAATTGAGGCTTTTTTTGGAGCTGTTAATACAATTTCATTTAATTTATTATCACTTGCAGATAATTGTATTGTTTTAGGTGTAGATCCGGCACGATATATTTTGCTGTTAAAGCCCATATATGATATTTTAACCATTTCCATATAACCAATCTTTAAACTAAAATTGCCGTTAAGATCTGTTGTTGTACCGACAATAGTATTGCTAGGATCATAAATATTAGCACCCGGTAACGGATTACCTAAACTATCCATTACTCTCCCTGATATGGTGATAAAACTACCATTTAATGAAATTACACTCATTTCTTTTTCTTTATATAAATTAAACCGGCTATTAAGCCAATAATTACAGTTGAAACCCCTGTAATTATTAAAACATTGTTTTTACTTGTTAAAGCTTTTTTGGGTTGCATCTTTTGATCACATGCAGCCTCTAAGCTTTTCATATAGTTTGAATTTTGCGTAATTCCTTTTGACCTTAATTTTTGTAAGGTTTCGCAAGGAGTTTCAGCAAAAATTGTAAAACCGTCCATTATGCTAAGTTTAAAGTGTCCATTCTTCCTAAAATAGTGAGAACCGCCCCGGCTGTTTCTGTTCCTGTATGAAACCAGTCATCATTTATCCAATTTCTTAAAGTGCCTTGATCATCTTTGGCATACATTGAATTAAAATCATTATAGATACCAATAAACATTTTATCACTTGCATTAGCCATTCTCACAAAAGGCTTTTCATCCCTAAATATATTACCAAACCCTTTAAGTGAATTATGTAATTTTAATACAAGCTCTCTCACTAATTGAGAATCTGTATTTGTCAAAACTCCGTTTCCTGTTGGTAACGGCACATAATCAATAGTTGATGAACCGTTTGCTTTTCCTTTATAATAAGAAAGTGCCGCCAATACTAAAACTGCAATTGCTCCTGCCCCTGCTATTTTTGAAGTATTATCTAACTTTTTTAAACTTTTCATTTTAAAGCATTTTACCAATAATCAATCCGGCAATTGCTCCACCAATTACCAAAGGATTTTTAAGCTTATCTGAAAAGCTTTTTTCTGCAACCGGATTATGATCACAAGGCTCTTTAATGATCTTTTCTACAATTTTATCTTTGTAAATTGTTTTTGGCACAACACGATCTCTGTAAACTGTCCGTGTCGTTGGCTTACAAGCCACTGGCTTATTTATGATCTCATTTACTTTACTTAAATACAAATCAACTACCTCTGTAATTTCTTTGTCCATACCGTAAAATTCTAAATACATTGGCATTTCTCCATGAGTGTCTGCCAAATCTTTAGGTATCCTTGAAAAAGGAATTGTATTACTTAATTGGTTGTAATTTTTAGGTGTGATTTTTACCATGATATTAAATTTAAATTGCTAATAATTTTATTTTTCTAATTCTCGCTTTTGCTTTTGCTTTGGCTAGTCGTAAACGTTTAGCCGTATCATTATTAGATGTTTTAGGAGGTTGCTTAATAATGATTTGCTCCTTATCTAATTTAATTGTTTTAATTCCAAAGCCGGGTACAACAATAAGATCCTTTGACTTATACCCGTTTGCCTTGATAGTGTATTTTTGATTGTATTCTCCTGGTCTAAATGAAAAAGTGAATAACCCGTTTGAATTACTATAATTAGCACCTAATCCAAACAACCCTGATTTAATCGCAACTCCTATAACCGGCTTTTTTGTAACCGAATCAATAAATTTCACGGTCGCTCTTTGTGTTAATTTTATAGTTGTAATACCCTCGTGAGCTTTAACATAAACCGTCGAATCATTGTAACCGTTAGCTCTAACAATATATAAATGATTAATATCGCTTGCCGGAAAAGTGTAAGTACCATTTGATAAAGTTGGAGTACCTAAACCCTCGGATGACATTCTTTTTGAAAGATCAATACCTTTATATTCAGATAATGCAATATTTGGTATTATTTTACCGGTTGCCCCGTCAACAAATTTGTATTTCACTGTGGTAACTGTTTTTTTCATTAAAACAGTTATTGTACGCCCTGCAACCGGTCTAAATTTAATCGAATCATATCCGTTTGCTTTTGCTGTATAGTTTTTATTCGCTTCAGTAGTTGAAAAAGTACCTGTTCCTGTTCTTGAATTTACTGAATAACCTAAACCTCGTAAGCCTCTTGTTATTTTTACATTACTAACTAATCTGCCTGTTTTAGAATCAATAAATCTGTATTTTGCAGTTATTACAACTGGCAAAGCAGGTGGATTGTTTCTAATTGTATCAGGTTCAAAATAACGTGGCTGTTCAACTATAAAATGTGGTCTATCAAATATAAATTCATCAATAGGCTCGCTTCTATACCTTGGCTCTATAAAACTAGGTTGCGCTCTGTCGCTTTCGCTTGTAGGTCTAATACTTACTCTGTTTAACATTTTGTTTTAATAAAAAATAGTCGTTTCTAATATTACTTTTACTCTTGTTTTTTGTTTGCTTTAAACTTTGAATATTCCAGTATTGCAAACCTAAAACCGGACAATAATAAAATTGAATCATCTTATGCCGGAAGCGTATCTAATAAAGATATCATAGATTTATCTTTTGTTAGTTTTACTAATTTTTCCAATTGTTTTGTTGTTGCGATCTTTTCTATTGCCTGTAAACAATTTGATCTCTTCACTTCGTCCATTAGATTTTTTGCTTGTGTAATCTTTACCATTTTATAGTTCTTTAATTTGTTTAATAATTCCGTATTTTGTGAGCACTCCGGCAATCTCTTCAATAATCTTAGCTTTATTGTCATCTTGATACGCTTTGATAATGTAGATCATAAAATCTTTGGTCAACTCTTCTTCTTTCGGTAATTCGATTAAAAAATTAGTTATCCATTGTATCTTTTCGTCAAGATCTTGTACTGGTTGCTGTGCCGGTGTGCCTAATGCCGGTGCTGTGCCTCTCGAAAGTAAAGCGGTTGCAAGTGTCATCACTTGTGGGCTTTTAATCACTTCCAGTAAATCATTTTTCTGACTGGTTTTGTAACTATCAATCTCTATTTTATTTTCGAGCTTCGTATTTTCTTTTTCTAAAGTTTTATTTTCACTTTCTAAAATCTGAATCTTTTGTTTTAGCTCAATTACTTCAGTGGCTTTTTCTTTTGCGGTGAATATTTCAGCCATATTTAAACCTAACCCACTTAGACCGGCTAAAGCGTTTAATTGTGTGCTGTTTTCCATTGTTTCCTTTTTAAAGTTGATTGTTATTGTTTTTGCGAATCCATGTTTAAAACTGCTCCCGTTTTTTTTTGCAGGGGCAATTTGTATTTCTTCTGAATTATTTTTATCTACCAGTCCTTTTATGTATTGAGCTGTGTCGCCAACATTGTGAACATGCTTAACTAAATTTTTATATTTTGGTTTAGTCTGCCATACTGAAAAAGCCCAATTATTTTTTTCTATTGTCTTTGCAATTTGTTCTATTGTCATTGTGTTGTTTTTAACTATGAATTATGTCAATAGTTGAATGTGAACCGCTATTTTGCCCTAAATGTTTAGTAAACACAGTTTTTGTACTCATATAAAAAAGATGGTTTTTTTTAGCTATTTTCCCACCATGAGAATCAAGTGCTATTGCAGGATCTTTGATAAAAGCATTATAACAATCTTGAACATGATCTTTGTCGTAGATAGTACCACAACCCATATTTAATTGTCTTGCGTTTTCTCTCCCTTTATAATCGAGTAAATAAATATCACCTTTAGAAATTGAAATGCCACAAATATTTTTATCGTGTTCAAGTCGTTTGATATATCTTAAAATAAAAGGTGTAAAATCTTTTATGATTATAGTATCAGAATCAATAATTAAAACATGATCATCTTTAAATAACATAGTTGATCTGTATATCATCAAATCAGCTCCTATATTTTCATTTAAGCCTGTTTCTTTTAATTCAACATTATAATCCTCTGCGATTTCTTTTAATACAATCGGTGCTATTCCATCAAATAAAAGATAAGTTTCAAAAATGATGTTAAAATCCTCTAAAGATTTTAGAGTTTTACACAACAAATCGAAGCGATCATAACATGGAATTACTATTTTTATATCTTTTCTCATTACTATTTATATTGTTGACTGTTCATTTTTGTTATGCTATTAAATCTCCATACAACATATAATAACCGCCCGCACTTTTTAAAGTTGCCTTTCCATTNNTCAAAATCAGTTGAATTAAATATATCTATAAAATTTCCCATAGCAGGTGCAATAGTTATATGTATATTTGAAGCCAAAGTATTTACAACAACTAAACAAGTGTTAAAATCTCCACTAAGAAGTGTGTAGGTTGTGCCACCTCCTAAATCAGTAGTATTTGCATTTATTTTAAATGCGTCAACATAAGCCTTATTTACACCATCTAATGAACTTGATGGATTTTGAACATTTACTAATTTCTTATAGTTACAATCTAATACATCACCTAATTTTAAACCCCCTGATAAATCAATCTCTTTTGCGAATAATTTTTTAAACCTATAAGTAGCACTACCAATATCTAATGTTTCATTTGCATTTGGTTCTAAAAAATAATAAAACTGAACTTTATTAGTACGTGCTAAAAGTATTATCGCATTATTTGCCATTATAGCAGATCCACTTTTACCCCCTAAATTAACGTATGATGTTCCGTTTAATTTTAAAAAATTATAAGCATGACCATCACCGTATATACCACTAACATTGTTCACTAATTTAGAATCAACATCTAAAGTACCGCCTAATTTTGGCAATAAATCATCTTCTAATTTTGCAATCCCTTTGTTATTATCAACATATAATTTAGTGGCTAAGTGATTATTAGCCGTTGGTTCGGCAGAAATTGCATTACCTTTTAAAAACAGATCTCCAAAAGGTCTATCTATTAAACCTAAATCTGTTTTCTCTGGTTGAAAATCTTGATAAATACTATACAAATGCCCTTTAAATTGAACTAATGTATCTAACATTAATTTATCCCAATTGAAATTTGCTACATGTGTATCTTTTACATTAATAGATAGATAATTATCTGCAATTAAATTTCTAACGTTTAACTCTCCAAATCGAGGATTTTTAAACTCGTTCAAATCGAATACTCCTTTATCCCTAATAACTTTCCACTCTCCATTAACCTTTTTGAAAAACGCTTCATTTTGACTTTCCATAATCCAGTAAAAGCCATCTCCTTCATCAACATTATCTATCCCTAGATCTTTTACATTAATATCTTCCTCCCAATCTTCGCCCCAAAAATCTATATAAGGTGTATCACCCCCTGCATCATGCAGATCATCTATTAATTTGAATCTTATAACGTCATCATCCTCTCCCATTGTTTTAGGAATAAACACAGATAACATGTTATTAGTTACAGTTGATTTAACAAGAATCATGTGATTTAATAATTCTTCTCGCATATCAAATGCATAACCATCATAAATATCACCTGCTGCTAATTCATAGACTGGCAATGTACCACCACTTTCCTGTGCTATTTCTTTTCTTGAAATTCCTAAACCATTATAACCTGCCATCTTTTATCTTTTATTATTCGCCCATCTAGGATGATGCACGGTTTTGATTATTCCTCTTTTTGGTTCTTTGCTATACCATTTTTTTTGCTTGCCATGATGATAAAAAGTATCATTTGGCATCTGATATGTAGAGCTACATGAGCTTAAAAAAACAAGGATGATCAATATTAATAATATTCTTTTCATAGCTATTTTCCCTAACAAGTTTGTGAAACGGTTTGTAAAATATAAAGTGATTTTATTCCCTCACCACTAAATTTAATTCTCATATCCTGTTTGTAGATCACCCCGGTAAATGGTACTGTGAAACTATCACCGGCTGCAAGTGTTCTACCTAATAATGTAACCGTCGCAGCTCCTAAGTTTTCTGCAACAAATGAGGTACATTCTAATTTTACAACTTCATCTTTAAGATATTGACCGTCCACTAATTGCCCGTTTGGAAAAGGATGTTTACTCATTTTGCTGTTATTTGTAGTAAAAAAAAGATTGAAAAATGATATTTCAATCTTTTTTAATATTGTTTACTGGTTATTTTTTAAGATAAAAACTAAATCAAATTTTAAATCGGCTGTTAGATTGCTTGGTATCTCAACATTTGCTGTAACCGGCTTTCCGTTTGCTTCTAAATCCATTGGTTTTTTACGGTTGTAATAATCACCATAACCTTTGTCTATCCAGTCATCTTGATGCGTAGGCTCTTGAATCTCTCCACTATGATCTGACAATCCTAAACGAATTGCGTCCACTCCACCGTCTGAAATTGGGTACATTGCTATTCCTACCACTTTATCCATTGCAGGATCTAATACAATAGAATGATCTTTTTTGTTTCCGGCTGTTGTGCCGTTTGGATAAGATATTTCTAGCCTTTGATATTTTATATTTTGTTTTGCCATTTTTGAAAATATTTAAAAAGTCGGTTCGGCTAAACCAAACCGACTTTTAATGAATAAAAATTATAAAAAAAGATAAATGATCTTATTTTTCAAATGTTGACATTCCCTTTACGGATAATTCAACATAATGTTTACCTGCTCCCATATCTACACCATCGGCAAATTCTAATTCGATACTAAATGATTGTTCCTCTTTAAGCAAAGCAAATCCGCTTAATTCAGTATATGCTGAATTACCATCATTACCCGGCTTCACAAAATCCATTACCGGTAATTTAATAACCGTTTTCCCGTCTTGAGCGATAACAATATTTGCATTTCTCAAAGCTGCTGGTACGCTATCCTCGCTGTTTTCATATACTAATGCTGCTTCTTGACCTGCATATTCATCATTTGCGTAACCAATACGCATGTGAGTAATCACTTGATTAATTGATTTTTCAAGTCTGTTACCTAAAAATGTTGAAACACCAGTTGTAATATTGGTATTACCATCAATTAATTTAACTGTTCCACTTGGAGCTGCTGCCACCTCTTTACGGATAAAACCTGTATTATCTCTTAATACCAATTCTCCGTCAACTAATTTTCTAGCTGTGTCGCCTGAAAATGTTTTTTTACCGGCTTGTCGCACGATAAAGTTTTTTACTGTTTGAAATTTTACTGTGTTCATAACACTCTGTATATTAAATAATTAAAAATACAGGGGGTAATTTAGTTTAGGGTGGGTACGTTTTTCTTCTACTTTTTTAATCTAAATCAACTTCATCTTCAGCACCTGATAAATCAACTATTGGCTCACCAATAATGTTAGCATCTTCGATATACTCAACATTATTATAAAGACCTTTTAATTCATCAGCATTTGCAATTATTGGAGCTAGATTCAATTTGGCTAATAGCCCGTAATCTTCTGCTGCTGTAAAGCCAGAATTAACAGTAATACCAAGCAGCAAAGCACTTGCTATTACTTTTCCTATTCCTGTTCCTTTTAACATTGCTTGCCCTAGAATAGAACCTCCAAAGATTCCTAGATTAATTTCTTTTGTAATCGGTAACTTTTGCGCTGCCATTTCGTATACCTGATACCCTGCAACTGCTCCTACCGAGGAAGCACCTGCATTAATTAGCTGCGACTTTTTTGGTTTTTGTATTCCTAAATTTCCCATGATTAATAAATATTTATTTTTTCTTTTTTAATGCATAAACAAGTCCACCGGTAACGGCTAAAGCTCCAATTCCTAAACCAACATATAAGGCTGTATTGCTTTTTACTGGTATAGTAGTTGCAATTGGTTGTGTGCCTTTTTGATTTTGTAAAATGGATAGTAATTCATCTTTTGAAACTCCATCAACCGGGTTTGTTCCCCTAGCTTTTTGGGGTAAGATCAATTTGTAAAATGGAGCTGTAAACTCTAAGTTGTCTATTTTCTTTTTATTTATGCCAAGTTTTTGAATTTCTCCATCCATACCTAAGGCATATTGCCTAAACTGGCTCATTATTTCACCAACTGCCTGACCGTATATTTTTGCAGCTTCTCTATACCCTGCAATACTGTCTTTCCCTTTGCTAGAAATAGCTTTTTTAGTATGCAATGCCTGATTGTAGCTCAATCTCTCTAAGATCTTGTTTAAAACTCTTGCTGCCTGTTCCGGCTGCATATACATAAGATCATTTAAACCCTCTTCACTTTTTATTACATCAATAGTATCATTTGCTTTTTTAGTTTCAACCTTTGAACAAGTGGAAGAGCTTTTAAAAAGTCCGCAACCAGTATTTTTAAACCAACCATTTAAAGCCGGAAAATCTGTAATTGGTGATATTTCAATAACATTCATGTGATTATTTTTTAAATTGGTTATATCCTAGATAAGCAGCTGTAATGCCAAATATCCCTGCTGCTATCATTGAATAAGTTGAAGTTGTTTTAGCCTGTTCTAGCTCTTGATTTTTAAAATAAAGCTCATTAGCCAATTGCTCTGATTGGTCATTGGTTTGAGGCTGAAATATGCCACCAATTAAATCACCTAAAAAGCCATTTAAACCGTTTGAATCTGCTTCGATTACATTCATTTTTTTACTTTTTTAGGTTTTATAATTTTATAGTAGTACTGCATGCTTCTTTCCCGGTTGTAACTCATTCTTTTTACTACCTGATAGGTACTATCTGTTTTGTGTGCTGGTGATTGAAATATCCGGTAAACTTTACCACCTGCATCACTTATAACATGCTCTTCATAACCGGTTAAAAAACTTTCACCTCTAATAATTTGAGTTGCTTTAATCTCGTAAACCGTGTTATAAGGCACACTTTTGCAGCTCGTTAAAAAGGCAAATAATAAAAGTGCCAATAGAACAATAACCGCATGTGTTTTGTATTTATTTAAGTCTTCTGTTCTCATTTTTTCTTTTCGATTTAGCTGAAAATAAAACCAATTAATACAATTGCCAGAACGGTTGAAACCGCTATTTTTTGAGCAATATTGAACCCTGCATTTTTCATTTGTTATTGTTGTTTGTGATTATTATTTCTTTTTGGAAGCTTCGTTTTTGTTTTTATACATGATAGTGCCAAGAATCATACTTGCAGCTAAACCACCCATAATCCAACCACCGGCTGAATTTGTTTTTTTGGTTGTGTCTAATTGTGCATATTGTGAGTTGTCAATTGGATATTGAGGCTCTTTTTTCTTGAATAAACTAATAATACCACCTGCTATATTACCAATGGTAGAAGTGCCGTTATAGGCGTTATCAAGTTTATTTTCTGATTTAACAAGTCTTTTTTCTCTTCTTACTTGCCCTCTTTCAAACCGGTTATCTCTACGGGCTTGACCGCTTGTTTCTCTATAATCCAGTCTTGAATCTTTACGATCTTCTCTGCTCGCAATAGATTTGTCGCTTCTTAAAAAATCAAAGATCCCGTTCACTCCAGAAGAGTGAAGTCCGTATAATCCTAAGTGTGGTAAATCAACTGTTTTCATTTATGAAATGTTTAGTAATAATATTTTACGTTTTCGGGCTTTTGCTTTTGCTTTAGCGAATCTTAGCCGGGCGGATAAATCCAAAGTATCACTACTATTATGGCTTACTTGATCAGTGCTTTGATTTGTTCCGTTGCCGGCTA
>LGVF01034908.1_pt1 | contig 18206 bp, 15 predicted proteins | sample 469901 | NCBI WGS metagenome assembly LGVF01 (sample SAMN03893561, study PRJNA290197) | marine sediment metagenome | material: sediment; isolation source: combined push core samples #3730, #5133, and #5579 collected at Hydrate Ridge | place: Pacific Ocean: Hydrate Ridge
GAGCCGATCAAGAACCTGGGCGATTTTGAGGTTCCGGTTAAGTTGCCTGCAGGTGTCGTCGCGACCCTTAAGGTTGCTGTCGTCGCTAGCGAAGAGTAAGACTGAATGCTTGCCAAAGGACGGTTAGCGCCGTCCTTTGGCAAGGGCATTATCTGCAGTTGGACTGAAACATGAGTGAACAGTCGTCCCACCGTCTCCCACCACAAAGCCTTGAGGGGGAGATGTCCGTCCTCGGCGGCATTCTGCTGGAAAACGAAGCCCTTAATAAAGCTCTGGAAATACTTCGTCCCGATGATTTTTATCGGGAGAGCCATCGCAAGATCTTTGCCGCCCTCATTGACCTCTCCGATCGTGGCGAACCTGCCGATCTGGTTACCCTGACCTCGACCCTGCAGAAACTGGGTGAGCTTGAAGCGGTCGGAGGTAGCAGTTATCTTGGGATGCTGGTCGATTATGTGCCGACCGCCGCCAACATTAATTACTATTGTCGCATGGTCAAAGAAAAGGCCTTGGCGCGGCATATGATTAGCATTTCCACTGAAATCGCCAAGCGCGGCTATGACGGTGGAGATATCGAACAGACCCTCGATTGGGCCGAAAAGTCGATCTTCGAGATCAGCGGCATGAAGAGTCGCCCTTCCTATTTCTCGACCCGCGAAATTATGCAGGAGACCTTCAAGAATATCGAGAAGCTCTACCAGCGTAAAGAGCTGGTGACAGGAGTGCCGACCGGCTTTACCGATCTCGATACCATGACAGCCGGAATGCAACCTTCTGACTTGGTCATTATTGCCGGTCGCCCTTCCATGGGTAAGACCGCCTTTATTCTCAATATCGTCGAGAATGCCGGTGTACGAGCTAGCCCGCCGGTGGCGACTCTGGTCTTTTCCCTGGAAATGAGCAAGGAACAGCTGGTTCAGCGTATGCTTTGTTCCGTGTCCCGGGTCGATGCCAGTCGTTTACGAACCGGTCATTTGGTCGATTCGGACTGGGGTAAGCTCACCGACGGTGCCGATGTGCTCTCTTCGGCGCCTATTTACATCGACGACACCCCGGCCATCACGGTTCTAGAGTTGCGGGCCAAGGCCCGCCGTCTTAAAGCCGAGAAGAATCTGGGACTGGTTGTAGTCGATTACTTGCAGCTTATGCAGGGCCATAATTCCGAAAGCCGTCAGCAAGAAATCTCGGAAATATCCCGATCCCTCAAAGCCTTGGCCAAGGAACTCGCCATTCCGGTCATCGCCCTATCACAGCTTAATCGTTCCCTGGAAAACCGCACAGACAAGCGGCCGATCATGGCGGACTTGCGTGAGTCGGGTGCCATTGAGCAGGATGCCGACGTGATCATGTTTATCTATCGTGAGGCGGTCTATTGCGAGGATTGCAAAAGCCGTGACCGCACCTGCGAGAAAGGTCACGAAAAGGATGCCGAAATCGTTATCGGCAAGCAGCGTAACGGTCCTATCGGAACCGTTCATCTGACCTTTCAGGGCCAATTTACCCGTTTCGAAAACCAGTCCAAACGTCAGGAAGGTTTTTAATCCAAGGCCAGTGCGACTGCCTGATTTTGCCCCATGCCAATAACCCCCCCCCCAACCCGAAAGGGTTGAGGGGTTTTTTGTTTAGTGACCAACATCGATTTCGCTGATGGGGTTATCAATTAATCGGCTCAGACATTCTTGATGTCAATAGCCAGGGTCTGGATCTTCTTGCGCAGGGTGTTGCGGTTGATCCCAAGGATTTCAGCAGCGCGCACCTGATTGGAACGGGTTTTTTCAAGGATGATCTTGATGAGCGGCCGCTCCATCTGATGCATGACCATTTCGTACAGGTTGTCCAACTCTTGAACATCCATCTGGGCGAAGCTGCTGCGCAATTTCTTTGCGATCAGGGCTTCCAGCGATTCATCCACTTCCGCTATCGCTCCCTGAGGCTGTAGCCCGGGAAAATCTTCCGGGGTCAACAGGGCGTCCGATGAAAGTAGGGACGCTCTGCGCAGGCTGTTTTCCAATTCGCGGATGTTGCCGGGCCAATCGTGGCGCATGAGCAGTTCCATGGCTTCTTTGGTGCAGCCACGGGTCTGCACATTAAGCTCCTGCTGAGCGCGGGGGATAAAATAATCGACCAGCAGGGGGATGTCGCTGGGGCGCTCGCGCAAGGGTGGAATATTGATCGGCACCACATTGAGTCGGTAGTAGAGGTCTTCACGGAAATGCCGGTTGCGGACCTGTTCTTCCAGATTCTGATTGGTGGCAGCGACGATGCGCACGTCGACGGAGATAGAGGTGTTTCCGCCGGTGCGGGTGATTTCCTTTTCCTGCAGAACCCGAAGCAGCTTGGCCTGCAGGTCGAGGGGCATATCGCCGATTTCGTCGAGGAACAGGGTGCCTCCGCTGGCCTGCTCAAATTTACCTATTTTCCGTTCGCTGGCGCCGGTAAAGGCCCCCTTTTCGTAGCCGAATAGTTCGCTTTCGAGCAGTTCGCTGGGGATGGCCGCGCAGTTTAGGGCAAGAAAGGCTTTGCCCAGGCGGGGGCTGTTGTAATGAATGGCCCGCGCTACCAGCTCTTTGCCGGTACCGCTTTCACCGGTAACAAGCACGGTGACATCGGTGGGCGCTACTCGGCCAAGAATCTTGTAGATGTCCTGCATCGGTTGGCTTTTGCCGATGATGGTCCGATCGAGGTGGTAATGATCCTTAATTTCGTCCTTGAGGCGTTTTATTTCGGCGGTGGCCGAAGAGGCGTTGTGCGCTTTAAGGATGATGGCATCGAGGGCATCGAGATCAAAGGGCTTGGTTAGATAGTCATAGGCGCCCAGGCGCATGGCCTCGACGGCATTCTTCATGGTCGATTCGGCGGTCATGATGATGACCATCATCTCTGGACGCTGTTCGCGAAATTCGCTAAGCAGGTCAAGTCCCGAAATGCCTGGCATTTTGATGTCGAGGATCGCCATGTCGTAGGCGGTTTTTTCAACCTGGGCTTTGGCAGCGGTGCCGTCGGCCACCGTATCGACGATAAATCCCTTTTTGGTCAAAGCCTTGGCTAGAACCCAGGAGATACTCTGTTCGTCATCCGCTACAAGAATTCGCTGGATGGACATGGAGGTAAGCCTTTCTCAGAAAAACTTCAAGAAACGAAGAGAAAAATCCCGTCGCCCATTAGGGGTTGTCCACCGGATTCGTTTTTGGTCGCAGCATGGGCAGTGAAACGGAGAACTGCGTTCCTTCTCCGGGCTGGCTATCTACCTTGAGAAAGCCGCCGTGATCGCTGACGATCTTCTGGCAGATGGCCAAACCGAGGCCGGTTCCACGGTCTTTGGTGGTGTAAAAGGGGGTAAACATATGTTCCATCTGCTCTGGCGTGATGCCAGGGCCGTTATCTTTAACTTCGACCACTACCAACGGCACCGGTTTTTCGCCCGGTTTATTGTAGCGAAACTGGGAGGCAATGCGACTGCAGATAATAACCTGACCGCCTTGGTCGACAGCTTCGGCGGCATTCTTGATCAGGTTGAGAAACAGCCTGATCAACAATTTTTCGTCGGCGCGAATGGCTGGAATACTCGGGTCGAGCTGCAGTTGGAAATCGACCTCCTTTGGACGCTGACTCTCTTTTTGTAATAAGACGATATCGGACAGCAGTCGGCCAAGATTCACCGCGCCCAGGCGTGGTGAAGGCGGCCGCGCCAGATCGAGCATGTTTTCAATAAGATCGTTGACCCGGTCCACTTCACGGGTCATGACCGAGGTATACTCTTTCAGTGTGCTCTCGGGAGGCAATTCCATATTGAGCAGTTGCGCTGCCCCCTTGATGCCCCCCAGGGGGTTCTTGATCTCATGGGCCAGGCCTGCCGCCAGGGTCCCCAGCATCGAGAGCGTTTCCGAGCGACGAATGGCATCCTGCAGTTCCCGAACCTGGGTGAGATCCCGCAGCATCAGGATAACTCCGTCGGGATCGCCATGCTGGTCAAAATTGGGAGACAGGGAAACCCGCACCGGCATTGGGGTGCCGGTAGAACGCACCAACATGAGGTCTTCGTGGCTGAACAGGGAACGGCTTTTTATCAGTGCCGTATCGACCAATTCGAGGAGCTTGACCTGCTTTTCAAATAAGGTCTGATAGAGTTTTCCGAGAGCCTGTTTTTCCGATAGGCCGGTGCATATCTGGGCGGCGGGGTTGTATAAGACAATTTTCCCGTGACGATCAATAGCGATGACCGCTTCTTCCATATTCTCCAGTACCCGCANNAAGGGCGGCGTCTTTAGGAATAGCGGCCATTGTGTTAATTCTCCACGAAGTCTACCGCAGCGAGAAAGAAGTCTTCCGTTGCCTGCTGTAGCTCGGCAAAAGAGCGGGTTCCGTTGATTAGGGTGCGGAAGGCGGCGGCTTTGGGCAACCCCCGTGAATACCAACAAAGGTGTTTGCGCATGTCGAAGAGGGCTTTATGCTCTCCAAAGTGGCAGACGAACAATTCGAAGTGGCTACGGACCGCTTCAAGACACTGTAGTGGACCGGGGGCAGGGCAGGGCAGATCCTCCCGGCTTGCCAGAATAGAGCTGACCAACCAGGGGTTGCCGTAGCAGCCACGGCCGAGCATTACACCGTCGCAACCGGTTTCGGTGAGCATGGCCGACGCGTCCTCGGCGCTGGCGATATCGCCGCTGCCAATCACCGGCACGGTTACCGCTTGCTTGAGCCTTGCGATATGGCCCCAGTCAGCTCTCCCAGAAAAAGCCTGGCTGCGAGTGCGGGGATGCAGGATCAGGGCATCGGCCCCCTCGGCCTCGGCAATGCGGCCGACTTCCAGATAGTTAATTGATGAGCTGTCCCAGCCGGATCGCAGTTTGACTGTAAGTGGGCAGCTTATGGCACGCCGCACAGCCGCCACAATTTTCCCGATTTTGGCGGGGTCTTGTAGCAGGGCGCTACCGGCTCCGGAGCGGATTACCTTTTTCACCGGACAGCCGAGATTCAGATCTATCAATTCGCCACGGTCTTCGACCTGGACAGCTGCCTTGGCCAGTACCTGGGGGTCGTCACCAAACAGTTGCACGCCCAGGGGGTGATCTTCCTCTGTGCTGAGCAATAGCGCTTCACTATTGCGGCCTGCACGAACCAAGCCATTGGCGCTGACCATCTCAGTGAAAGCTAGGCCAATACCATATCGCCGCATAATTAGGCGGTAAGGTAGGTCAGTGATGCCAGCCAGTGGGGCCAGTAGGATATTGTTTTTTAAGTGAAGGGAACCGATATGCATAAAATTAAGTCAGTCTTTGCATAAAAAATATGCAATTTAGCACGGCCAAGGGCCGAAGAGGAATGAAAAACATGGCAGGCCGCAAAGCCCGATTACGGTATCTTTTTGTGCTGGATGTTGTAAAACACCTGTATTTTCAGTATATTGTTATCACGACTAAATAAAAGCCAGATAGTTTCATTGCACCGATTTCATTACCTATTCGCGGCTCGGGAATCAAGGTCTACACGGTTTCTCAACAGCCGGTTTATGACGAAGGAGCACAACGATGGCAGGTCTGAAAGATATTCTCCATAAAAAAATACTTGAACAGCGGCCGCGGGTCAAACAGTTGCGAAAAGAACATGGCAATGTGCTATTTGATCAGGTCACCATCGGCCAGGTTATCGGCGGTGCTCGAGGTGTTAAATGTCTGGTTACCGATATCTCTCATCTCGATCCTGAAGAAGGGGTGCGTTTTCGTGGGCGTACCATCCCCGAGACCTTTGACGCATTGCCTAAGGCGCCCGGTTCCGTCTACCCCTATGTTGAAGGATTCTGGTATTACCTGCTGACTGGCGAGGTGCCGACTGAGCAGGAGACTCTTGAGGTCGTGGCCGACTTCCAGCGCCGCCAACAGATTCCTCAGTATGTATTTGATGCCTTGCGGGCTATGCCGCGGGATCTTCATCCTATGGCCATGCTGTCGGCGGCCGTTGTTGCCATGCAGGGAGAATCAGTTTTTGCCCGGCGTTACAATGAGGGCATGAGCAAGCTGGATTACTGGGACCCCATGTACGAAGATTCCTGCGATCTGCTCGCCAGGTTGCCCGGTATCGCTGCCTTCATTTATCGTCTTAAGTATCGTGGCGATTCGCCGATCGCCGCCGATGCCAAGCTTGACCTGGGGGGTAATTTCGCCCACATGATGGGCATCGCGGCCCCTTACGATGATGTTGCGCGGATGTATTTTATCCTCCATTCGGACCACGAATCGGGTAACGTTTCGGCCCATACGACCCGCTTGGTAGCCTCTGCCCTGGCCGATGCCTATTATAGTTTTTCTGCTGGCATCAACGGTTTGTCTGGTCCTCTGCACGGACTTGCCAACCAGGAGGTGCTGCGCTGGATTCAGGGGGTCATGGAAAAACTCGGGGGCAAGTTGCCGAGCGAGGCGGAATTGAGCGATTTTCTCTGGCAGACCCTGAACAGCGGGCAGGTTATTCCCGGCTATGGTCACGCCGTATTGCGCCGAACCGATCCACGCTTTACCGCTCAGATGTCCTTCTGCGAAAAGCATCTGCCCGATGACATGATGTTTCAATTGGTGCAGATGATCTATCGAGTGGCGCCCAAGATTCTAAAGGAACATGGCAAGGCCCGAAATCCCTGGCCTAATGTCGATGCCCAATCCGGGGTTATTCAATGGCACTTCGGAGTAACCGAATACGATTTCTACACGGTGCTCTTTGCCGTCGGCCGAGCTATTGGGGTGTTGGCCAATATCACCTGGGATCGGGCTTTGGGCTACCCGCTGGAACGGCCCAAATCCGTTACCCTCGATATGCTGGAGGCAGCGGCAAAAGGTAGCTGATTTTTTCTTGCCGATAGTTTGAATATATTTTTTCCAGGGTCCCTTGTTGCAAGGGGCCCTTTTTTTTGATGCCAGGAGTCTGTCGGACTTGATGGGCCGAAACGAAAAATTGGCTGTTAGAGACCAGATTTTCGAGATTTTGAGAGCGAATAGCAGGGCTATTTTGCGAAAATTGTCGAGAATATGGGCCGATCAGGCGATTTTGCAGTCGGCTCATGGTAAGCCCGACAGCCTCCTAGCGCGATCGTTTCGCGCCAGGTCAAGCAGAACTGGTGATGGGGCCAGGGTGATTGATCGCGGCATTGAATATGCGAAGTACCAATTTAACATTCGCACATTTGCTGTCAACCCTGAGGGAAAGTGTCTGGAGGATTGTTTCCGTGAAAAAAGCACTGCTGGTCGATGACAAGAAAGAGAACCGCCGGCAGGTGGCAGAAGCGCTGGTTCGTTACGGGTTTACAGATATTATTGAAGCGGAAAACGGTCAGCAGGCCGTGGAATTGGCCGTGGCCCATAAGCCAATATTGATTGTGATGGATGTCGGCATGCCTGTTATGGATGGGATCACCGCTGCTGAAAAAATAAGCAAAAAGGCGCCGGCGCCCATCGTTCTGCTGACGGGAAAAACAGATGCGCAGACCGTAGAGCGCGCACGCCTGGCCGGCGTGATGAACTATGTGGTCAAGCCCTTTCGCGAAGAACAGTTTTATCCTGCGGTGGACCTGGCCATTCATCATTTCGTTTGCGAATCGAGCTTGCGCGATGAAGTGGACAAGCTCAAAGAGACTCTGGAAACCCGCAAGGTGATTGAAAAGGCCAAGGGGTTGCTGATGAAAAATGGTCTTTCCGAGGATGACGCTTACCGGCGAATTCAGAAGATGGCCATGAATAACCGCAAGAGCTTGCGGCAAGTGGCTGAAGCAATCCTGCTGACCGACGGCATGGTCGGTTGATGTCCACCGCCACTCTTAATCATTGCAATCTGCCTCCCTGGGCCATTGCTTCGCGCCATTTCAACCGCCAGCCGCAAACCCTGGAAATTCAGGGGGTCTGCCGGGCCAATCGGTTATTGTTCGAGCGCCTGGAGGAGGAATCTGACGAAGCCAGACGGGCGACCATCTTCAACGATTTCATGGATGTGACCTTTCAACTTCATCAGTGGCAACAGCAGAAGTCGGTCGGTGGGCGCAAGAGTCTCAAAAACAGCTATCTGCGTTTTTTGCGGGGTTGGATGTTCGACTCCAACGGCCGGGAGGGCGCGGTCCTTAAGGGCTGGGTCGAAAGTCGTTTCGGGCTGCATCCGACCTATCACGAGGTACCCATCGAGGATCCCCACTCGGAAGGTTATTTTCATTTTCTGGTGCAGCGCATGCGCGGCGCGGTCCGCACCAGCGCCATTCATCAGCAACTTGATGTGCTCTATGAATTCACCCAGTACGAGTTGCGGAGACGGTTTCCTGAAAAAAAGCATTTCACCCTTTATCGGGGGGTATATGATTTTAAAGAACATGTCATCCTCGAACAGATCGACAAGCATCACTGTCTGATGCGGCTGAATAATCTCAATTCCTTTACCGGCGATTTCGAGCGGGCCTGGGAATTCGGTAGCCGGGTGCTGAAGACCAAAATCCCCCTGGCCAAAATCGTCTTTTTTAACGGCCTGCTGCCTACGGCTCGGTTGCAGGGTGAGGAGGAATATCTGGTGATCGGTGGCGAATACGAAGTCGAGGTAATGATCGGTGGCTGATCCGGGGCAGCCGGCATTGAACCGGGAAGATATAGTGGCGCGGGCTCAAGCTTCATTTTTGGGGCTGACTCTGGGTGATGCTATGGGAGCGACCACCGAATTTCTACTGCCCGGGGAGATTCGCTATCGGCACAAGGTGCATAACAAGATCATTGGTGGAGGTTGGCTGAACCTCAAGGCCGGCCAGGTCACCGATGATACGGAAATGAGTCTGTGCATTGCCCGGGCAATCGACGAAAGCCGAGGCTGGGATCGGGTTCGTATCATGGAACTCTTTGCCGAATGGCTTAAAGGCCGTCCCGTCGATGTTGGCGCCACCTGCCGCCGTAGTATCAGTCGTTACATTATCAAGGGGGAGCTCGGCAAGGAGTACAGCGACTGGGATGCCGGCAACGGTGCCGCCATGCGTATGGCACCGGTGGCCCTGTTTGCACTGGGCGATGAAGCGCTGCTTAGCGAACAGGCTCTCGACCAGGCCCGCCTGACCCACAACAACAAGCTTTCCGATGCGGCTTGCATAACCGTCGGTCGGTTGGTTCAACAGGCTATTCTCGGTGCCGACCGCCCAGCATTGCACAGGATTGTACGGGAGTTGATCAGTGAATGCCCCAAATTTCAGTGCAATCGTTACCGGGGGGGGGGCGCTTCGGCCTACGTGGTTGAGACCCTGCAGACCGTTTTTCACTATTTCTTTGTTCGAAGAATGCCTGGTCGGGGTGGTCAACCAGGGAGGCGATGCCGATACCACCGGGGCCATTTCCGGGATGATCGCCGGGGCCTTTTACGGCATGGACTCCTTGCCGAAAAAATGGCTGAAAAAACTCGATCCGGCGGTCCACAAGGAGGTCAGAGACCTTGCCGAACGTCTGGTGGACCTGTCTCCTCTGGGGCAGCAGTTTTAAACAACGGCCCAGTCTGGTGTTTCGCAGCCTCGACACCTGGACCTGATTTATACCGCTACGGTTCTGTTTGCCACACAGGATATGGCCGACCGATATCAGTCAGTGGCCTCATCCTTTTCAATGGCCTAATCGTCAGGGTTTATGTTAGATGTGTATACAAAGGTCATCGCACTCCGATGGCCTTTGAAGTGCCGCCCGAAAAGTTCTTTGGTGTGGGGTAGGAAGCACTTCTTGTCACGTGCGATACCTGCTTTCCCTGGTCAGATTGCAGCTCATGAATAATTCAACAAAATCTTTGATCAACAGCCCCGTCCTGCAACAGATTGTAGGGCAGTATCAGGCTCTGCTGACCTCAGTGGACGAGTGGTTCTCCCGGTGCCAAGCGTCCTGTGAAGGACAGATTCACTGTGTTGTCGGGTGCTCGGCCTGTTGCCGGGGACTGTTTGATATCAGCCTGCTCGATGCTTTTTTGCTGCAGATCGGTTTCAGGCGTCTGCCGCTGGAGCGCCAGAAGTCAATCCGTGCCAAGGCCATGGACCGTCTTCGGCAGCTGCAGGTCGATTGGCCCGAGCTGCGCCAGCCTTACCTGTTGAATCGCTTGCCCGACGAACTCTGGACAGAGATGCCGGAGGATGACCCGATACCCTGTCCGCTGCTGAGTGAGGACGGCGCCTGCCTGGTTTATGAGCACCGGCCGATGATCTGCCGCACTCACGGCCTGCCCAACATCGACGACAGCGGTGAAAGTTTTTCCGATCTCTACTGCACTCTGAACTTTGAAGGTATCGACCCGCTGAGCCTGGATAAGCTGCGGTGGTCCTTTCGTCGCGTTTATGCCCAGGAATTCGACCTGCTTGCCCTGTTTAATCGTGAACTACTCGGTTCTCCCCTAAGAGAAGCCGATACCTTTATTCCTCTGGCCCTGCTCATCGATTTTCCCGCCCTTGTGACCGATCCCTCTCTGGTTTTGTCCCGTTAAGTCCGCTGCTCAATCCGCTGTTCCCTGATAACATAGATAGGAGAGGGCGTCCTGCATTAGGCTGGTCGCCTGAAACAAGCAAAGGGGGCGCTGTGAGTCCGTCAGCCCGTCTGTTTCGATATCTGGAAGCGACCTTTTGCGCTGGTCTGCTTGATGATCCGGTTCTGCTGGTGCGGATCAGGCCCTTGGGTCGCAACCTCCTGTTCGATTGCGGACAGATTCACCATCTGGCCAAACGGGTATTGAAGCAGACCCAGGCCATCTTTGTCAGCCATGCCCACATGGATCACTTCATGGGTATCGACACCTTTATTCGCACCGTGCTGGTTTCGCCAAGGACTTTTGAATTATTCGGACCACCGGGTTTGGCGGCCAAGGTGCACCATAAACTGGCCGGCTACGACTGGAATCTGGCCGAACGGTTCTGGTGCTCCCTGCGGGTGCGGGAGATTCATCCTGAATCAATGGTCAGTTGCCTGCTGCCGGGGCCGCAAGGGTTCCCTTGTCTGCGAGAAGGGGAGCAGAGGCTTCAGGGGCAGGTTGTCTATTCTAACGATTATCTGCAAATCGAGGCTGTGCTCTGTGATCACAAGATTCCCGTATTGGCCTTCTGTTGCCGGGAACGACCGTCTTTTGCCGTCGACCGGCAACAGTTGCAACGTGCCGGTCTGGCCGCGGGACCCTGGTTGGGGGAGCTGAAACGGCGTTTCTACAGTGGCTTCGTCGATGGCAAACCAATCCATCTATGGCGCCACGCGGGTAAGGACATTATCCCGGGGACCGCGCCCGATGCCGCACGCCTCTACCGAGCCATCTGTCGGCCAACTTTGGCGGCGAGCATCGGCTATATCAGCGATGTCGGCTATAGTCCGGAGAACCTTGCTCGACTCACTCCCCTTCTTAAGGGGGTATCTGTCCTGGTTGCCGAATGCACTTTCTTACGCGAGGATGTCGCCAAGGCCCGTCGCTCTTGCCACCTCTGTACCCGCGACCTTAATCAACTGCTCGATCGATTGCGGCCTGCCTACTTTCTGCCCATGCATCTGTCCAAGACCTATAATGGTCGCTGCCAGCAGCTCTATCAAGAGCTGGAAATGCCGCCGAAGGTGTCTCTCCTGAAACTGCCTGACCACTTGCTGGCCAGGCCGCTGCTGCCCTGCGATCTGCCGCGCCTGCCCCCTGAGGGGAAGAATTTCCTTTAGACGTGCTACCTGAGTATTCGGAAAGAAAAAAACGCCCACCGGCGAAGCCGATGGGCGGTGGAGTTGCATATTGAGTTGAGAGGTTTTTTTTAGTTCATGATGACCTCGGGAGCAAGGGCGACGCGCAGTGCCCCCCAATGCTTGCCGTCGACCTTGACCGGCAAGGCAAACTCACTCAGTACTTCGCCGGTATCGCGCAGGTAGCTGTGCAGCAGTACCGGTTTGGTATTTTTAGCACTCTTCAGGCCAGCCTTATCGCCGAAGATCCGCTTGTCGCGGCTGTTGACGCGATCAAGTTCAGGATTGCCGGTCACCGCTTGGGAATAGATGCCGTTGTGGGTTGGCGCATAGCCGTTGTTGTCGACGCAGAGGACAAAACTGCATTCCTTGAGACTGTTCATCAGGTTGTCGGTCAGACCCTGTACCGCACCGGCAAAGGCATCGTCGTAGCAAGTCTTGTATTTAGTCGGGCTGCTGCCCGGGATCGGTTGGTAGCTCTGATCGAAGACGTTGGTCCCCCGGTTGTGCATTTCCTGCAGGATGTCCCGTACCTTGCGGCGCAGTTTCAGCGCCTCGCCGACCACCTGTTCGCCATAGCCCGTGCCGGTTATGAAGCGGGCATTGCTTTCCAGCAGGCTTTCGGTGATTTCATAGAGACCATCGGAGAGTTGCTGTCCATCGGCCATCAGCTGTGAGACTTCCTGGCTCACGTCGTTGATGGTGGTAACTTTGCCGTGGATCTCGTCATTGGCGGCTGATAGTTCTTCTACCGAAGCGGTGATGCCTTGCAACTGGTCATCATTGCTTTCGAAGTCGCGGATCATGTCCTTAAAACTGTTGGACGATTTGGCCACGGCGGTCTTGGTGATCTGGGATAAATGACTGACTTCTTTCGATTCCTCAATGGAGGTTTCGATGTGGGTCAGCATGGTGTTGATTTTTTCGGCGATGTTTTCACTGGCAATGTTGACTTCTTCGGCCAGCTTTTTGACTTCATCGGCGACGATGGCGAAACCCTTGCCGGCCTGGCCAGCACGGGCTGCTTCGATGGCAGCGTTGAGAGACAACAGAGAGGTCTGAGTGGCGATCGATTTGATCAGGGTGACAATCTTCTTGATCTCCTGCGACTCGGAATCCATCTGATTGATGGTTTCCGTGTAGCTATCGATCTTTTCGGTCATGGAGTTCATGTGGCCGTTGACATCCATCAGTTCCTTAAAAGAAACCCGGGCCGTCTCCAGGTTGTTGCTGGTCGAGGCGCAGATGCGCTGAGTGTTGTTGGAAATCTCGCCATGGGCCGCAGTCGCCTCCTTGCTGCTAGCAAAGATATCGTGGGCGATCTCGGTCTGCTCTTGGGCGTGGCTCGCCGAGGTATCGATCTGTCGGCTCATGCGCAGGGAGTTGGAAGCGATCTGGACTCCCATGGAACGGACCCCGACAAAGATTTCGCGCAGGTTGTCGACGGTGGTGTTGATGGCGACGGCCAGGCGGCCGACTTCATCGGTGCGGTCCATCTCAAGATGAACTTTGAAGTTGCCGCTGCCGAGCTTCTCCATCTCGGTGACGGCGGTAGCGATGGGTTTGGAGATGAGGCGGTCGATGTACAGAGTCAGCAGAATGCCGCCGATCAGCAGGGCTGCCAGGGAACCGAAGGTCAGGTAAAAGATTTTGTTCAAAGCGGCATGGATGTCGTCCGTATAGGCGCCGGCGCCAATGATCCAATCCCACTGGGGCAGTTTTTTAACGAAGGAGATCTTGCCGACGGCCTTGTCGCTACCTGGCTTGTTCCAGGAGTATTCGACAAAACCCTGACCCTGCTTGCGGCACAGTTGGGCCATTTCCATGAACATCGCCTTGCCGTCGAGGTCCTTGGTGGCGCTCAGGTCCTTACCGATCAGCTCAGCGTTGGTGGGGTGCATAATCATGCGCGGCTGCAGGTCGTTGATCCACAGGTAATTGCTGCCGCCAAAGCGCAGGCTCTGGACCGCGGACTTGGCCTTGTCTTTGGCTTCCTCTTCGCTGATCAGCCCCTGGGACGCCTGCTTGGCATAGTGGTCGAGGACCCCCCAGGCCGTTTCCACCACATGCTTGATTTCGCTGCGGCGGCCTTCGATGACATTCTCCTTGGCGGCCATGTACATCCAGCTGGCTACCAGGGTGAAAACCAACAGCATACTTCCACTTAACAGGAAGATTTTTTGGGAAATTTTCAGATTTTTCACTTTTGACTCCTTTGCCAAGAGTATTTGTGGGACTGTTGCCAGCGATTAAATCTGCAAAACCATAAAGATGTATTTAGATGGTATGGGTTGTAGATAGCTAAACAGCTTAACAATAGACTAAATTTTTGCGGGTTTTGCAAGGCCTAGAATGCTTCTGTGTAAAACTCTTTTCGTTTCATTCACAAAAGCAAGTAATATGCCGAACTATCAGTGGTCCATGGGGCTTTGTTGTGCATGTCTGGAAATAAGAGTGGGTATCTTATGATTTCAATAGGTTAAGCACCATTACTGTTTAATAAACACCTTAGCCACGGGGCTTCCACAGTCTGTTGACCTCTTGTAAGGGTCTTTGTCAGCTGCGGTTGTGCGCCTGCGGTGTGGCATGCCCCACTGAGGCCAGCCACACATGTGGGGCATGCCACACTAAATCTATGGTTTGGTTGATGGTTCCGGGCATTAGGCAAGGGGCCTTTTTGTCGATACTCATTTATCCGGTTATGGAACAGTTTATTGACAAGGCTGGCGGTAACAGGTAGAAAAGCAAAATAACTATCTGCGCCGTCTGGCTTTGATGCTATTTTGTTTAGTCAGAACTATAAAACCCCGGAGAATCAGTATTTGTCGGCTATCCTCTCTGAAACCGAAGTTTTCAAAGCTTGTCGTACCCTGTTTGGGGCGGAGGTCGACCTTTCGCTGGATTTCTTGTCCTATCTGCAGCCAAGCGGGGTCAAGACCGCCTATCGGCAGAGGGTTAAGGAAACCCACCCCGATATTTTTGTTGGGGATGCTGCTCAAAAGCGTCGACAAACCGGGCTCTTTCAAGAGGTTGCGGCGGCTTATGAACTGTTTGGCAACTTCTTTAAGCAGCGGGAGCGCGGCATGGGCCTTGCCGGTCGTACTCATGCTCCGCCGCGACCGACTCAGCCTCAACCCGCCAAGCCTGCTGGGGGCTTCCGCCGCGGCTCTTCGGCAGCGGAGGGCTCCCGATCTCGGCGCGGACCCGGCTGGGGCCCTACGCCTCGCGAACCCCATCTCTACTGTGGCAAATTGCCCGGCCGCACCCTGGAATTCGGTCTGTTTCTCTACTATCAGCGTCTGATCGATTATCGCCAGTTGGTCGAGGCCCTGGTCTGGCAACGTGGTCAGCGTCCCAATCTGGGGGATATCGCCCAGCGCTGGGGATGGCTGAGCGACCAGGAGATTCGAATCGTGCTCAACTCTCGCGGACATCTGCGCCGTTTCGGGGAAAAAGCCGTGCATCTGCAGTATCTTAGTGAACGACAGTTGAAGACGCTGCTCTACTATCAACGTTCCCAACAAAAGCGACTCGGTGAGTATTTCGTCGAAAAGCAGATTCTCAAGGCTGCCGATATCGAGCGTCTGGTTCTGGAACAACAGGCCCACAACCGACATATTGCCGCTGAACTGTTGCGTGCCAGTCGCTGATCATCTTGTCGTGTTAGCCCTTTTTGCCGGGAGTCCTTAAGGGCTCTTTTTTTATTTCTATTGCATCTGGAACGAAAACTGCAATTACTCGGATATAGATGGTTGAAAGTGGCTTGTGTGGGGCAAAAAAAATATTAGGTCAGAGGACCGAGACACATAAATACGGGAGGTATTTTAGGTATGGCGAACGAAGCAACGAAACAACTGACCCTGGGGATTATCGGCGGTGGCCATGGCGGGCTGGAGATGCTCAAGATTTTTTCCGGTAGTGATCTGGTCAAGGTAGTCTATATGGTCGATCGCGAGGTCAAGGCGCCCGGCATGGTCGAGGCCAAGGCGTTGGGTGTCAAGCAGGAGACCGATCTGATAGGGGCAGTCAAGAGCCACCGCACCGATTTCATCATCGAGGCGACGGGATCTCCTAAGGTTCAGGAACTCATCGAGGAGAATCGCAATCCTGCGACGGAGCTGATCAGCGCCAAGGGATCACTGATGTTCTATAACGTGCTGAACGAAAACCGTAAAAGGACCAATAAGCGCGTATCTGATCAGATCGGCACCATCAGTGAAGAGATTATTTCAAGCACTAAAACGATAAAAAGTGCATTGGGCGGCATAACTCAGGTAGCCCTGAATCTGGAAATGTTGGCCATCAATGCCGCCATCGAGGCGGCTCGGGCCGGGGAAAAGGGACGTAGCTTTGCCGTGGTGGCCGAAGCGGTCAAGTGCACAGCTGAAGAAGCCAAGACCCTGCTGGGAAGTATCGAGTCGGTAAACAACGATAACAGTCTGATGTCCAACCAGCTCGAGGAGTTGCTGGAAGATTTGCATTAGGCGACGTGTCGGTGCCGAGTTGCTTAATTCTAAACGGTGACTGTATTTGTAACTCAGTAAACTTGATGGGCAGGGGAGACTCCTGCCCATCTTTTTCTTAGTGCCAGATGTCACCGCCTTTTGAGAAAACCAGCGAGGAATTTTGAAGATACAATACAAAGCCGCCTTCACAATGACCTTGTTTGGAGTTGTCATCCTAATCCTGCTTTCATTGGGTTATGACAAGTACAGCCACAGAATCGTCCTCGATAAAGAGATGAAAAATATTGAAAATATCTCTGAAGAGGTTGCTTTGCATGTGGAATCCCACCTTAAAGAAAAGGCAGCAATTGCTGCCACTCTTTCCTCTGCGCCGCTTATTAAGGATGCTCTGCTGAAAAGCAATTCTGAATTTGCCGTATTACCTGCTGATGAACGAACACAAGAGATTGATCGCCGTAACCAACAATGGATGAAAACAGCGGATATTAACGATCCCTTTATCCGGGCCCACATGACCAACCCTGTTGCAGAGTATCTAAAGCTGCAGCAAATGATCATGCCTGGAGAGTATGGTGAGATATTTCTCACTAACCGTTATGGGGTCATGATTGCCGCTACCGGCAAACTCACCACGCTTGCTCATGCCCATAAATATTGGTGGTTGGCGGGTTATGATGAAGGCCAAGGTAGAATTTTTCTGGAGGATAGAGGTTTTGATACTAGTGCCCAGGGATATGTGCTTGGCGTGGTTGTTCCAATCAGGGATAAAAACGAGATAATTGGAATATTGAAAAGCAACGTGAATATCATGGGGCCGTTGACCGATATCGTCCAGGAGTTTGGCCTACGAAGTACCGGCGAGATGAAAATCGTACGCACAGGTGGACTGATCGTGTCCGAACGTGACGTGATCCCTCTGACAGCCCAGGTAAACGCGGCTCTTGTTGGGTCATTACGGCAAAAAGAGGGTGGCACCGCAATCATTGCGGAAAACGACGGAAACCAGCTTGTGGCATATTTTCCAATACCAATAACAATGGGATCAGAACAATTTGGCTTTGGGGGCAAACAGGAATCGCTTGGTCACATTAAAGGCAATAAAGGCGAGGCCTGGAGTGTGGTCGTCTCGCGTAGTGAAAACGAGGTCTCCGAGGCTGCCCACGAAACAATGTTAGTGATCATTTTTGTCGGAATGATCTTCACCCTCTTAACCGCTGTGATAGCTCTGGTTTTTGGCAGATGGGCCGCCAGGCCCATAGTTGAACTTGCAACTACTGCCCAAACTATTGGTGAAGGACATCTTGATGCAAGGGCCGAAGTGCACGCAGATGACGAGATTGGGTCTCTGGCAAAATCGTTGAACAGCATGGCAGAAAATCTGCAAGTCACCATGACGTCCAGGGATGAATTGAAGTATGAAATCAAACAGCGCGAAAAGGTGGAAGAAAAGTTGCGCCTTCTTTCAACCACTGACGAGTTGACCGGGGCTTATAACCGAAGGGCATTCAATGAGCATCTGTCCGCGAATATTGGCAGAGCCAAACGCTATAATGAGCTTCTTTCAATATTCCTACTCGATATTGATAATTTTAAAAATATAAATGACTCTTATGGCCATGATGTTGGTGACCTAGCTTTAAAGGCCCTCGCTCGTATTGTAAAGGAAAGCATTCGTCAGGACGACATCGTGGCCAGGTGGGGTGGCGAAGAGTTTACTATTTTACTGCCTGAAACAGGAAAAGATGCCGCCTTGCAACTGGCAGAGCGGTTAAGGGAAAAAATATCTGGGCATGACTTCCCCAAAGTTGGTCATATTACGGTAAGTATAGGTCTTGCGGAACTTCAGGTTGACGATAATTCGGATTCATTGGTCAAACGCGCGGATCTTGCTCTTTATCAGGCAAAAGATGCGGGAAAAAACATTGTAAAATATTGCTAACCTGTGTCCATCCGGAAACTCCAGATGGACACGATGTAGTTTTCATATGGGAAACGAGCAATTTTTCCCAAGGTCAAGAAAATCAAACGGTTGCGCGGAGGCGTAGCTGTTTACGCCGCA
>LGVF01010250.1_pt1 | contig 18205 bp, 13 predicted proteins | sample 469901 | NCBI WGS metagenome assembly LGVF01 (sample SAMN03893561, study PRJNA290197) | marine sediment metagenome | material: sediment; isolation source: combined push core samples #3730, #5133, and #5579 collected at Hydrate Ridge | place: Pacific Ocean: Hydrate Ridge
TGTCACAGCATTACCTGCGTTTCTCAGCGTTGTATCATTGACGCATACCGAGATATTCGCACTCGCTGCTAATCCGGCCAATGTTACTACTTCACTGAAACCGTCAACCTCAAAACTGACTTTGAATAGAGTTGCGGCTACCGCACCAACGTTCTCAACCTCTGCACATATCTCGTTGCTCTCGTTTCCGAACAGATAGCCGCCGCAGTTAGGCTCAATTGTTGAGACAATCAGGTCAGGTTTTTCCTCATCCACCTTGTATTCCACCATAAGGAACGCATTACTCGCCTCCATCCAATCTTCGTTACTCTGGAACCCTGCCTCATTCGCTGTTGCGTCTAGGTACGAAGTCACATTGATCTCTTTGATGCCTATTTCTGTACTACCCGCGAAATTCCACACGTCAGTCCAGGTCTGCCCGTTGAATAGCAAATCGCCTTCCGGACCATCCGCACCGGGAGCAACGGTTATCAGTGTCGCTTTCTCTACTCCTGTCAGGTCTATCGCACCCAAAGGTGCATACGCAGTTGCCTCCGCAGGTGTCGTGCATTTAGACGCTCCCCCGTAGAGCAAGTCAAACCCCTCGTTTATTATTATCTTCCGCTCCGGTGCGCTGTCATCAGCACAGATTATCACAAGAAGCATGCCTCGTATTGATACATTACCACCACCTGGATGCGTGTTAGTAAGAACCGCGTTGTTTACGGTTGGGTTGAAATCCGCAGTTACATTATATACCAGCATTCCATATGGCTTGCTATCCAGAACCACTCGGTCATCGCTGTAATGCTGTGCCCGTGCCTGAGCGTTACCATTAAACGTTAGACTGGCTTCATTCGGCATCACACCTGCTTTATCCCATGTGTAGGGCACATAAAGCCTCGCTTCACGGACGTTTGCACCATCTAAAGGCAAATCGCTCGCAGTCCAGTTAGCGGTATAAGTCGTCCAGTGTGGGTAAGTACTAGCACTTAGATAATAACTATCACCAACCGAATAGAGCAGGTTACCGTTAAGTTCAAACGTCTTCCCAGGTGGTTATGTCCTCGCCACCCGTGTATCGCTTGCCCTTGTAGCCGTTGTTCACTACTGTTGTATTCATAGTAGAGGCATTGTTCGTCTCGTTACTCTCAGAAACATCTCCATCACAATCCGCGGTAACTGTTATTGTCACAGCATCACCGGCGTTTCTCAGGGTTGTATCATTAACGCATACAGAGATATTCGCACCCGCTGCTAATCCGGTCAATGCTACTACCTCACTGAAACCGTCAACCTCAAAACTAACATTGAACAGAGCTGCGGCTGCCGCACCAACGTTCTCTATCTCTGCACATATCTCGTTGCTCTCGTTTCCGAACAGATAGCCGCCGCAGTTGGGCTCGATTGTTGCGACCGTCAGGTCAGGTTTTTCCTCCTCATCCTTGTATTCCACCATAAGGAACGCATTCGTGGGCATCATCGAATCGCCATCGTCACCGAAACTAACGGTGTTATCAGAACTCGCGATATACGAGGTTACATCACTCACGTTCGCACCAATCTGTGCATTTCCGCTCGCTCCGACATACATCGAAATGCCGTCTACTGTCCGGTTATAGAGTGACACGTATCCGACCATTATCGTGGCATTACCAAGATAGTTATCATTAAACCAGTAGAGACTCGGATAGTCGCCCCATCCACCACCGCTACCGCCCCATGCTGAGACCATCCCCAGCGTTGCAGTTTCCACTTGTCCGATGTCTATATCGCCCGTAAACGTTGCATTACTGGTGCATTCTTCTAACGATAGCGAACCCGCGCCGTATCGTCTTCCACCTTCTAAGAGGTCGGCACCCTCGATGAGCCAGTATTCATACTCGGGTTTTGTGCTGTCCTCATATAGGATCACGATGCCTGGTGCTGCAACACAGAAATTACTCGATTGTTTCGTAGGTCCATTGTTCTTCACATCCACCGTATAACTGCCGCTTCCTGAGATGTATGGCGCCACGTCATACACGTAATTGCCGTAAGGAAAGGTAAAAGCAAGTCCTGTGCATGGAGAATCATTGTAGCTCGCATTCAGCGTNNTTGCTCGTGCCCTTCTGCCACGTGTAATAGACATTCAACCGTGCAAGCGCCACATCTGCACCGTCCGGCAGTGTGATGTCATATGTCGCTGTCGTATTGTAGCCCGGTAAATAAAGTCCGGTGTATCTACCGTCACCCTGGGTATAATATAAACCGCCTCTTATTGTTCCATGTATAATGTGCTCAAGAGGTTGGTCACTCGTGTAACCGTTCCAGTACACTGTCTCGACTGTTGTGGACTCGTTATTACTATCGTTCGATTCCGCTACGTTGTCATCACAATCTGCAACTGCTTTCAGTGTGTAATCCACAGGAGAACAGTCATCATCGCAATCGCATCCGGTTGGTGTCCATAAGAACTGTAATGTGGTCGTGTTACCGCTCGGGAGACCTGACACTGATTGTTTCGCAATGAATGTGTCGTTAGCATACAGACTCACATTGAACGCACCCGCATCCACATCTCCTGTATTGTTTACCGTGACGTTCACCTCGTTTGTTAGATTGAACCACACATTCTGACCTGAGTCGTAGTGGAATGCGTTTATGTCTTCAACAGTCAAATCGGGCTGTGTGTTCGTCAAACTCAGTGTTCCGTTAGGCACACTGAAGTTGGTTACGTAAGGCTTTACTTCAGCGTTCTGCATCTGGTCGTTATCACCGTAACTGATGAATACCCCGCCGTTTATGGTGCCGCTGCTTCTTGTTTCTCGCGGAAAGCTGTCATAGTCATATGATGCACCATACGCAACTACAGGGGTACTAAATACTGATAACAGGACTAATACTGCAATAGGTATTACAAACTTCGGAAAAGTTTGAATCGTCTTTTTGTTCTTTTTTATATCCATTTTTTTCGTTTTCACATCCTAAATGTTTGTAAATATTACACTATGTCGTGCGCCCCTCCTCGGCGCTTCCCTTCTCCTCGCTTCGCCACTTTAGGCAAAAAGCTCTGCATATATTTTTCCATTCCCGATTCAACATGTTTTTCTGCCTTTTTCATGTGTCATACCGCCTTTCGTTTTTGTACCACTAAAAGATAGTATAATATCTCTTTAGTGGGAAGGTTAATAAAATAGTTTTATGTTTATGTGTTCATATCAAACGCAATCATTTTATGCGTATTAATCTTTTATACCTTTCTGTCTGTTACTGGTTACTTTTCATTCTGTTTTTGGATTGTTGTACCGTCATATACCACGGAAACTACCAATATCTCTTTTTCTTCAATAGGAATGACACTATCAGCACAAAAAAAGCAAAATAAGCCTCAAATCCGGGTAGGTCCTCCTTCGATTCTGGTGCAGGAGAGGCTAAAGGAGTTGCGGGTGCTGTAGTAGATACAGGCGTTAATACAGATGCTGCTTCGGGTGTGGGCGTGATTGGCGCAGGTGTTAAAGTTAATAACGCTGTTGCTTCGGGTTTTTGTGTGGTTAGTGCAGGTGTTGCCGTTGGTGTAACCTCAGGAAGTGCCGCCCCATCTGCGCTACCTGTGCCGCTGCGAGAAGCGGTTTGTGTGGGCGATGACATATGTTGTTGCTCTGTAGATAAGTTTGTTAATAACACATTTATATCGGTCATATCGCCGCCTGTGAGTATAACAGTTCTTTCTCCGTAGTGCGTGGCATTCCAGGCTTTTAATACTACTGTGTCGCCAGTGGCACCGTTTATTGAAACAGAATACCAGCCATTGTGTGGTCCTGCTCCTGTTGTGCCTGCTATGTAGTCGCCGCTTGTTGTATCGTTCACGCTGAAATTGGTGGCCCATGGTACCTCTGTTATACCATCTGACATATACATAATACCTTTGATTCCATGTGGTAGCGGCTGCGCGTGTACAGCCAAAGCCATAATTAAAATAACAACTGCTATCAAAACAGCACCGCTAAATTTTTGCATTTTTGGTTGCTCGTCTTCCTTTTATTTTTTTTCTATATTTAAATGTGTTATTTGTAGTAATATTTATACTTTATGCCGCCACACACAACCATTCTCAGCCCACACCCAATAGCCTCTACCGGGTTCCAACGCAGTAAAGCTCTCGGAACCCGTGGCGGGCCACCAATCCCAGTCATCGAGATGGTCACTTTTCTCAAACAACCCGGTAGAAATATTATACCTGTAAATAGAAGTCAAACTGTTCTCTGGTGTCACATTCAACGGATTCCCGACTACTGATTCTTCGCCTAATATCGCTTCTACTGCCGAATACCAGCCAATAAGATTCCAGTCAGTAGCCAACGCTGCATATATATCAAAAGCTGCAATTCCCGTGAATGTCAAATCACAATCGTTTTTTTGCCCCAGACCCAATACCCTCTACCAGGTTCCAATTCAGTAAAGCTTTCAGACCCCGTTTGCTGGCCACCAACCCCAATCGTCCAGATGGTCACATTTCTCGAATAAACCGGATGAAGTATTGTATCTGTAAATAGATGGAATATCTACCATAATCTCATCCGGGTCGTTGCTATTTATCACAATAGTAGCATTATAAGTGCCCTTATTTAGGTCTGTTGCATTGACACAACCATCGAAACTACCTTTTAGCTTACCTGTGCCGGCAGTTGCCGTAGTAGTCCCCGTTGTAACGAGACTGGTTACATTATACCGCACGACGTATACGCCGTGTGATGTTGCTGTACCTATCGTTTATTCATCTCTGTTACTTTTCCTCTTTTTTAGGGCATATCCCGCAAGTGCGAGCAAGCCACTGGAGAACAGAATGAGCGTAGACAGTTCGGGTATTGGATAGCCAGGGTCAGCAGAGGGGCTTTTAACATAGGAATTTTTGTCGCCAGTAGGATTGTAATAGACCCTGATTTTTTCACTTGCCGGACCGCTCCATGATACTCGAACCCCTAACCAGTCGCCAGTATTGAAATTTTGCGTTGTGCTATGCACACAGGTTATATCGTACTCCGTTTCATTTGCTATTAAAGGTACACTACCACTTGCTATAACCGTTACTACCCCCCCGGGTGTTATTTTGCAGACGTCAACGGTAGTAGTGTTACCCGCTTTATCGTCAGGGTCGGAAGTAAAGATCTTTGCTGTCCAATTGTTTTCACCAAAGCTTAAATCCGTTTGTGCGCCCGTTGTTGCATAGAACCACAGGGCTTTTCCTCCTTCTAAGATGCAGTATGTACCCTCAGCAGGTTTTGTTTTGTTCATTACAAGGTCCTTATCATGTACCCAACCATCGTTTGCATATGGTGCATTTACTGTTGTATTTTCAGCTTGTGTGAAATACCACACCTGCGGGTGACCTTCTGTCTGAAGTGTAACATTGAAATTAAAAAGTCCACCCACGTTTATTTCTGACTGTGTTACCTCGTGGGTTTGAATTACCGTTTGGCTTCCTTTTGTGACGTTGAATTGCAATGTCTCGCCTGCAAGTATATCAACTCCGTGTCTAAGCATGTGTTGGTAGTAGTTAGAAGTTTCATCTGTGTTTGCCTGCCATTCCTTATTCGTATTCAGGTTTGTTACGTTAATAATCGGATTATTACAATCGCTATCGTCATCGTATACAACGTATCCGTAGATAAAGAAAGGACTTGATGGCTGCGGGTCTCCGATTTCAACAGTTCCATTATTACTATTCGTTGAAATTGGGTTGAGACTGGGGTCACTCAATTTTGCTACGGTAAAGTTAAGTTCACTGGTTCCCGAGCTTCTCGCTTTAAACTCAATACTTGCCAGCACGCCGGGATCAGTTACAGCAGGGAGTACTGTTCTGGTTTCCCCATATTTAACGCATCCTAAAGGATTATTGATTTCATTCTTGAGCAGACTTACACCGGCATCACCGAGAAATGGACCTTTATCCTGTGAAATTACCCTAAGCAGCGAATTATTAAAGTGTAGTTCATATTGTGCAGCGAATACTTCACTTCCTTCCGGGTTAACAGAGATATTAACAGTGAAATAATCACCTTCTGAAACAGTTTGAATGGATGGCTCAACGCTTACCTGCACTGCTGATGCTGCCTGTATTAAAATACCAATGGCTCCTATAACAAACATAGCTGCAATCGCTCGTCTCATTTTATATCATTCCTCCTCCAACCACAACCTGAAAGCAGGTATGCAGTCTGTATATCTTTTCCCATTTATATCTATAAATTCTGTACATCTTATTTTACCTCCTGTAGTATTAAATTCCGGTGCATGAATAATTTGGGGATAAGAGCCTGTTTTTATCGTGTAGTTATAAATCATACCTTGTTTCAGCGTTATCTCCCTATTAAACGATAGATTGTGATAATCGTTAGTATTATAATAACCGGTCCATTGTGCTTCTACACTTTCTCCTATGGTTTCGTTCCAGATGATTACGCTTTCACCGTGTCCCCCTGTTCCTGGACAGGGATACGTGTATATCCTATTTACTGTGATGTTCTGGTCAGGAATTATTACTCCGTGATGCGTCCCCATTAGACTTGGGTAAGGCTTTTCTGAAACATAGGTGTCGAAAATAGCAATGTGCGAACCCACGATTTTTACAGTTCCATTGTTAGTTTGAGCAGCAAGGGGGTTAATGCTGGGGTCACTTAATTTCGCAACATCAAAACAAAGTTCACTTGTACCATAGTCTGCAATCGCTTGAAATGTAATTGTTGCAAGCACTGCTGGATTGGTTACGCCACCGATTGTCTCTGGTTCACCTACTCGGGTTTCACCATATTTGATCGTACCATTGGTATTACCAATTTTGTTTGTCAATACGTTTATGTTCACGCCATCCTGGTTGAGGAACGGACCTTTTTCCTGTGAGATTGTAGTCAATAGCACATTATTGAAGCGCAACTCGTACTGTGCGCTGAATACTTCGCTTCCCTCGGGCTCAACATAAATATCAACCGTGAATGTATCACCCTTTAAAACTTCCGGATATGCTGGATCAACACTTATTGTCGCTGCAACGCTTACTTGTACAACAGTAGATATAGCTATAAATGCGATTGTTATAACCAAAAATTTATTCATTTTTATTACTCGGCCTCCCCCTTCTTAAAAAAGAGATATGTTATTGCAAGCATTGTCAGTGCAAAGATAGTTTCAAACCCACCTATTGCAGGTGTTGGTGTCTCCTCTGATGCTGGTAGGTTCTCTGATATTGACGGTTCTTCTGATATTTGTGTTTCCCTTGATGTTGGTATCGGTATATCCTCAGGTATTGATGTTGGTGCTGTTTCATGCATAGGAGAAGCAGCCACAGTAGGAGCAGGAGAAGGTGTTGCTTTGATTATGTCTTCACGGAAATTAATCTCCCATGTCTTTCTCCCTCCAAGCATGTTATAAACATCATCGAATCCACGCCGCGCAAGTATTTCGCTTGCCGTTCTGCTTCTAACGCCCGTTTCGGAATAAATAATGATTTTTTTCGTTTTATCCAATCCGCCAACTTTGTTTTCTAACTCTGATAGGGGTATATGATTGAATTCAACACCTTCAACGTATATATGCTCGGCTTCGTGCTCATCTTCGGTTCTAACATCCAGTAGGATAATCTCTTCTGGATTTATTTCCATCATCTCATATGCTTCCTCAACTTTGATGTCCGTGAATGCAGGCTCATCTGTAACTTTTCCTACGGTGCACGTTCCATCGTTAATTTCTGTTTCAATTGGTTTAGCATTTATATCGCTTAGTTTCACCGTGCTCAATTGTAAATCGCTCTTTCCCGATGTGGCGATGGCTTCAAAGGAGATTGAAGCCAAAATGCCCTGAGATGATACTCCTTTTTCCGCTCCGATTCCTACTTCTCCATACTTGACTACTCCAACGCTATTATTGGTTTCGTTTACGAGCACGTTTGTTTTAGTACCGTCCTGGCTGAGGAAAGGCCCCTGAGCTTGCGATACCACTCTTAGTATACTCGAGTCGAAATACAAATCGTATTGTGCACCGAGCACCTCCTCACCCTTTGGGTCGATGACTATGTTTACTTTAACTGACTGCCCCTGTAACACTTCCGAGCTTGACGGTGACACGCTCACAACTGCTGGTGCCGCTTGTGCTGTCAATGTGCTAATTAATAACACAAAACATAAAACACCCATCACTATTTCCCTTCTCTTCTTCATTTCTTATCCCCTTATTCTACTTTTATTATAGTATCTACTTAAAAAGGTTTTCGCTTTTTTTATACTACCATGCGGTATGGTCCCAGTTTGCTCCGACCGTTGCGCCGTCAAAGATGTCCACAATTTTGTCGTTGTTCAGGTCCGCCTCATCTCCTCTTGGGTTGTTATACCACCAGATGTTTCCGTCAAACTCCGCCTCTTCATCCCACTCAAGTCCTACGGTTGCTCCATCGAAGATGTCCACTATGCCATCGCTGTTCGCATCACCTGCAATGTAAACGTTAACTTGTACAATAGCCGTATTTGCGAGACCCTCACCGTCCTTTACCGTTAAACTGACATTAAATGGCTCGTAGGCTGTTCCATGCCATTTGTATGTCGAATAAGCATGCTCTACTATTGGACCTGCATCAGAATACCCATCTCCGAAGTACCAGTTATAGTTTGTGATGCCATCCCCATCGGGATCGTAAGAAGCGGAAGCGTTGAAGAATGTTTTGCACGGATACTCAGTGCCCACATTATTATGTAGGTGCATACATGTAGGAATAGCAACGGGGGGAAGATTTAGAAACACGGTGCCATTATCTACTGTTGCGGGTATGGACGTTTCTGGTAGACCTGATTCTTTCAATTCATTACTGCTCAGGTTCAACGCACTTGTTTCGCCATGACTACCAACCGCTTCTAAGGTGACATCTGCGAATTTGACATCGCCATATAATCCATCACCATCATCCATCCCTCCTGCTCTGACAATTCCGCCTGTATTGTTAATGACCGGATAAAAGACATCGAAATCACTATTCGTTGCAGAGATTACATGAACCACAGATGGCTCGAAATAGAGACTTATATCTGCAACGCCTAAGTTAGATACGTTGTTGATCATGATACTCGTGACTGCGGTTTCGTTAGGTTTCATAAAGACATCGCTTATTGATACTGTAGTAGCAGAAGCTGCGAATGAAGCCGAAATCAAGAATAGCACGGTAGATACCACTATTATTGCAGTTTTATTCTTCCGTATATCTCTTTCCACTTTTCTTTACCTCCTTTTATTTAGTGCAGCGTTTCATATCCTACTTCCCCAAGCACATGCTTTGAAAGATACATAGAATCGTAAAGACTAACCACTCCGTTACCACTGACCTCACCCACACACTCATCCATCATTTCAAATCCTGTTTTCCCGAACATATATTTCCTGATGTATGATGCGTCAAAGATACTCACTTCTCCATTCATACTCACGTCCCCGTTCAGCACGGCTGTTAATTGTATACTCACCGATGTATTTGCATTCTCAAATATATCGGTTGCGCTTACGGTCAGGTTATGCGGCAGGTAGCTCACGTTATACAGTGCCGTCCCGATAGAAGCATTTACGGTTACAGTCCATATATCGGTGCCTGGTATGCGGGTCATTGGCTGGTCGGACAAACCACCAATTGTAGACAGGTTGATATAGACATCAGCAACACCGCAATCGTCTGTTACTGTAACGTTCAGTTGTGATGTTTCGCCCCACCTTGGGTCAAAATCAGTATCTTCGGGAATGAAAACAGGATTTGCTATTGGGTTTGTTACCTCTGGCGGTGTAACCTCTGCTATGGTAAATGTACCGTTATGCGTGGTTGCGGGTATAGGAATTTCCTCAGGACTCGCTTCTTTCAGCTCGTTGATGGTAAGGTTTAGAGTGCAGGAATTCCCTCCTCCACCTACTGCTTTTAAGGTTACATTTGCAAGTCTGACATTACCGTAAAGTCCGGCAGAGACCGTTTGGAGTGCGCCAATCCTGGTTACACCGCTCGTATTGTCAATTGTAAACTCCAGGACGTCAAAATCGGTGTCGTCAACCGCGATGACATGCACCAGGGATTGATTATAGGTGAGTGATATATCTACAATACCCACATTTGTTATATTTGTGATGACGATCGAAGTAGTAACGTTTTCTCCTGACACGGCATCTGCATCACCGATTTTGATGACTATATCAGCAAAAGTCGTGAAAGAATGTTCCGAACTTTGAGCTGAGTTGGTGCTCGGGTCTGTGCTGTTCACCACGTAATAATAAGTAGTGTTTGACGTGAGATCAGCAATTGAGATGCTGTGATAAGTCACGTATGATGCGTTGTAAACAGTTTTAGTGTAGTTTCCGGGTCCGATTCCGTATTTAACCAGGCTGTCACTTGCTTCATCGGTCTCCCAGGTTATATTTGCAGAATCTTTCGTTGGTATTGCACTGATATTGGTAATGACGGGCGGAGAGGTGTCAGGCACGTAAATAGTAATGTCTTGAGAGAATCCTGCTGCATTTATTTCAGCTTCGGTTACTGTATGATTAAATTCTGATGAGTTACCTATGTTATCAGTGGCATTAAAATGCAACACGTCGCCTTTGGATATATGGAGCAGATTTGTGGAAACCTGGTAGTAATTAGAGCCTACGCTCGTTTCCGCTATAAATACCTCGGTGGTGTTGATGTTTGTTATCGTTACGTTGGGATTGTTTACTGGTGAGCCATCATTGTAACTAACAAAGCCAGATATTATGAAGATAGATTCGTTAATTTCTACTGTGCCATCATTGACCAGAACCCCGAGTATTGGCTGTGCGAGTGGGTCGCTCAATTTCACATTGGAAAGATTCAAGCTGCATATTCCTGGTTCAACCGCCCTAAAAGAGATAGTAGTAAGAACTCCGGGTGTGGTGACTCCGTAATCAACTCCTGTTCGGGATTCACCATACTTTGTCATGCCAAGGGTATTGTTGATTACGTTTGTAAATATAGACGTGCTAGCACCATCCTGACTGAGAAAAGGCCCTTTTTCCTGTTTAGTTGCATTCAACAATGAATTATTGAAATACAAGTTGTACTGAGCGGCCATTACCTCATCAGTGCCTCCGGGGTCCACGGTGATATTAACCGTGAAGTTTTCTCCTTGCAAGACACTTATGTACGATGGTTCTACACTTACCACTGGAGCTGCCAGTGCTGGCTGTGCTAAAAGGCACAGAACAGCGATAGCTACTGTGGTCATGCCTATTCCTTTCAGTTCCTTTTTTTCATACCTATTCATTTTCACACCTTTAGGCTAATAGTTATGACATTAGCCAGAGCAACACACCAGGTCACGTCCAGGGACTTCTGCGATGTAATCTACCAGCAAAAAGTAATCTGCCATATCTACTTTACCACTGCAGTCAACATCACCTGCCCATTCGCTATCAAGTGTCCGCCCAGGGACTTCTGCGATGTAATCTACCAGCAAAAAGTAATCCGCCATATCTACCATCTCACTGCCATCCACATCACCGCAGATACCCGTCCTTACGTTTACGCTTCCATTATTACCGTCCGTCGGAATTGGAACGATGCTTGGGTCGCCTAATTTTACTACGGTGAAGTTAAGCTCACTGAGTCCATCATCCTCGGCAATTGCTTGAAATGTAATAGTTGCAAGCACACCGGGAGTGGTTACACCGGGGAGTGCGGTTCTGGTCGCACCATATTTAACCCAGCCCAACGTGTTATTGATCTCGTTTTTAGTTTCATATACCCCCGTGCCGCCGAAAAAAAGACCTTTATCCTGTGAAATTCCATTAACCAGCGAATTATTAAAGTGTAGTTCATATTGAGCACAAAATACCTCACTTACCTCCGGGTCAATATATATATCAACAGTGAAGTTCTCCCCGGTCAAAACTTCTTGATATGCAGGTAAAACGCTCATCTGTGCCGCTGACGCCGTCAATACTAAACAGCACAGCGTTACAAGCGACAGCGCTACTACCGTTAAGCTTACTACTCTTATAACATTTTGCATACCGATTTTTAGCTCTTCTCCTCGTTTCATAATCATTCTTATCCTCCTATTTTACTCTTCGCTCTTCTTTTTGTTTTTCCCTTTTACCAACAAGATTTTTATATGTGCTTCTTCCCGCCGAGTGATAAAAGAAAAGAGACCCCCCGAAAAAAAGAGGGGGAAAAAATTTGTTTTTTTGTTTTATCTCCTGCTTGTTGTTCTTAGTATGCCGTGTGGTCCCAGTTTGCACCAACAGTTGCGCCGTCAAAGATGTCCACGATTTTGTCGTTGTTCAGGTCTGCCTTATCGCCTCTTAGGTTGTTGTACCACCAGATTCCGTTGCCGAACGCAGCCACTGCATCCCACTCAAGTCCTACGGTTGCTCCATCGAAGATGTCCACGATACCATCGCCGTTCGCATCGCCTGCAATGTAGACGATTACGGGTATGATGACTGAGTTATCCATCATAGGCACTCCGTCATCTTCCACAGTGAGGATAGCCTCAAACGGGTCGTAGCTTCCTCCATTCCAGTTCCAGCTTCCGTATCTATGTTCATACGTCGCACCGGCACCATAGTTACCATCACCAAAGTACCACCGGTAGTTGGTAATGCTGCCATCAGGGTCGTATGAATCCGAACCATCGAAGTAGGTCTTGGACATGTACTTCGTGCCTACGTTGTTGTACGTGAACAAACACGTGGGTACCGCAACTGGCGGATCGTTGTCGCACACCGAGACGGTGCTGTGGATGATTTCCTTGGGTAGTGGACGGGCGTCTGGATCTGATATTTTCACGCTGGTCAGAGTCAGGTCTGAGGTTGCCCCCGTTGCGACCGCGGTGAAGTGCATAGTTGCAAGCGTTCCGGGTGTTGTCACTCCTGTTGTTGTTCCGGTTCTTGTAACGGCAAACGATACTTTTCCTGCCCCATTGTCAATACCGTTGATGTACACATTCGTGCTTGCACCATCCTCCTTCAGGAAGTCACCTTCGATCTGATACTCGGCATGAATGGCACTGCTGTTGAATGTCAGTTCATATTCGACAGCGTATACTGGTATGCCCTTAGGATCAACCCGTATAGGTACATCGAACTGCTCTGTCACCCCAACACAGCCCTCGGGATCTACGACCTCAATCTGGACTCTTCCTTTCTCCACGACCATGAAAGCGTTAGCCACGGCAAACATGTCTGCATTGTCCTGATATGTAGCTGTGTTGTCAGTAGTGTGAAGGTAGGGTCTCACATCTGCCTCATGAATACCGATATTTGTACCGGGAACATATCCATCAGGCCATAGTCCATGCCATTCACCGCCGTTGAAGAACAGTCTGTTCATGTCACCGCCTTTGCTACCACATTGTGCAACTGTTATCAGCTTGGCGCCAACCACCTCGTTCATTGGTATTGGATCCACAGCAATCGGGAATTGTGCATACGTTGTTGCTTCTTCTGGGCTCACTCCATATTTGTTGCTCGGTGATCCATAATAACCACTGCTCAACAGATCGCAGCCTTCATTGATCCAGATGATCCGGTCTGGCTCAGTCTCTGTGTTGTTGTAAACCACTACCAGAAGCATGGCTTCCATTGTTAGGTTATTGCCCTTACCAATACCGGGTGGATTGTTGTCGGTGAGGTTTGCTATATTGTTGCTGGTTACCATGAACTCGTTTGCCACATCGTAGACTAATACACCAAAGTTACTGCTGTAGTCCCAACTTCCGAATCCCTTACCGTCCGAGTAGTGTTCCACATGTGTTTTTGGTACGCCGTTGAATACCATGCTGAGATTTGCCCATTTATCTCCGTATTTGTCAGCATGATAATAGGTGTACAGTCTCGCCTTCTTGATGCACGACTCTGTTGGTGGGATACTGAAGTTGCTTGGCACCCATTGAACGTCGTAGTTGCCCCAGTGGTTATAATAACCACTCACGTAATAGCTGTCTCCAATCGAGTATGTCAGGTTTATCGGTCCCTGCTCATGGAACTGCTGGTTTGTTATGTTCCTGCCGTCCTGCCAGCCGTCACCCTTGTAGCCGTTGTAGATCACGTCCTGTGTCTTTACTAAGTCATTGTTTGTCTCACTTGCCTCGTCAACGTCAAAGTCTGCATCTACCGTTACTGTAATTGCTACCGATCCGATGAGATCAGGTGTCCAACTGCAGTTGCACCAGACCGTCTTGCTCTGAAGTGCACCTATGCCGTCAACCGGGACATTGCCTTTCTCAACACTGTCCACTTCGAACGTGACGTTGAATGTCTCAGAGACATCTACACCGTTGATCTCTTTTATCACTGCAGATATGTTGTTACAGTTGTGTACAAAGGCATAGCCTATAGCGCCTGAAAGGTCTGCGTTCACTTCGATCTCTGTCACTGTCAGGTCTGGGTATCGCGTATCAATACACGCATCGTCACTGTTGTCAACCCATTGCGCTGCCGCTGCGGCATAGCCTCTCGCATACTGAACATTGCAGTCGAATCCGTGGTCTATCACCGTTACGTCATACTCGACAACGAATGTCTTGCATGGCTCAAGTACCAAATCGTCCTGCAGGAAGTCATCAATTGTCCAGTTGACAGTGGTGCCTTCAACAGGGTCATAAGGAGTGATACTGGTTGGTGGCTCTATGCTTCTCCATACGCCATTTGGCGTCATGAGCATCGCTGTGTCTGCGTACTCAAGACTCGGGGATATTACGTCCCAGACCTCTAGCTGGGTCAGATTCATCCCGGGAGAGCCTGTGTTGTGGACCTCGCACCTGAACCGGTATGTATCGCCGATCAATGGTGAGTCTCTGTATAACTTTGCCCAACTGACACCTAACTGACCCCAGGTGCTCCATCCACTCCATTTGGGTCCTGTGACGTTTATTAAGACCGTAAGCGCGGGGTCATTCGAATATGCACTCACATTTATCGAATGTGTTACCCAACGTTCGATTGCGTCAGGGTCGCTTAGATAGGTATAAACCTTATCACTGTTTACATACACATCGAAGTTATCACCCACCGCTGCACCGTCAAGCACTCTTAGCTGAAGCAGTTTGGCATTTGAGTACGGGTTGTCCAGCGTAAAGCTGGCATCGCGTCCGCCATCATCAGGTGCCTGACTTGACCAGGCAACTCTGAGGTTTCCATCGTCAGCTCCGCCCCAACCACCGCCATGCGTAAGAGGTTCTATGGGTCCAAAGCCATTCAGGCTGTGAGTTGCTTCACTTGCATTGTCGCCTATGTTGACATAGTCCACGACTGCGGTGATATTTTGAACCCATGCCTGCGCATCGGGGTCCCAGACAGTCTTGTTAACCTCAAGACCTGCTGGTGGCATTGTCTCTACGCTTGCCTTATCACTAGCCTGTACCTCTACACCCAGATCTGTTACTGTTGCATCTACTGTTGCGTTGTTTTCTTGTATGCCATAAGCGTCTATCGTAGCATTGAAGGTGATCGTTTGCGAATTACCTGTAGCGAGTGCTCCAAGGTTCCATGGTGGTGCAGGCGTGTCGTTGAATAACAGGCCAGCATCCAAAGCGTCTGAAACCATCACATTGGACAGGTCCAAACATGTGGATTTGACTGTTATGTTGAAGGTAACATCCCTTCCCATCCAGCTCGAATCCAATGGTCCAAGTGCATCTACCCAGCTTGTGCTTGATTCGTCCCAGACTGTTTTAGTGACCACTAAAGGCTCGCCGCAGATGAATGTGCCGTTGTCTATGGAAGTATCCGCAGGCCAGTAATATGAGCCCGTATTGTTGCTGATATATGTTTGATCAACGAAACTCACATCGCATCCACAGCAAGACGAAGACGAATTGCAGTGCAGTGTAAGATCCCCAATCAGATAGTCCCCTAATGGTTGTTCAGAAGTGGCTCCAAAGCCTATCACAGTCTTTGCTGCTAGCGGGTTGAATTTATTTGCCACTGCATCGTTCCAGGTCGCAGTATTAAATGTTATCCCTGTTATATTCACACATGACCGGTCGAACGTAAGAGATACTTTACCGCCTCTTATGATACCTGTCGTATTGACTCGTAGTTCTACATCCGTTGTATGGCAGAACCCATCAGGCACACTACTATTGTCAGGATTTAAGTAGTATATAGCTACCTTTCCTGATGGCACCGATGGATCTGCAACCGAAGCAGGTGCTAAAATTGCAAATATCGAAGCAACCATTATCGCTGCCATTGCTATTCCTATCGCTTTATTACTGCTTTTCTCAAAAAATTTCATTTTTTTCTGTTTTCACCTCCTAATTTTTTTGATATTCCTTTCCCTATTTTCTTCATGTTCTCTCTTTTTTACCTCCTATTTTTTGAAGTATTTGTATAGCGCCCCTTTTGGCGCTGCTTTGCCCCTGCATGGGTTTGCACCATGCCTTTTTCTTTCTTTTTAGGGACATCTTTTTCATGTTGCCGTTCTTTTACCGTTCTCTCTTCTCACCTTCTCCATTTAAAAAATATAAAAAAACTAACGCCTTATGGCGTTAGCCTGATCAACAACAGTCCAGATCACGTCCAGGGATTTCCGCAATGTAGTCCACCAGTAAGAAGTAATCTGCCATATCTACTTTATCACTGCAATCAACGTCGCCTGCCCACTCGCTTTCCAGTGTACGTCCAGGGATTTCCGCAATGTAGTCCACCAGTAAGAAGTAATCTGCCATATCTACCATCTCACTGCCATCCACATCCCCGCACATCCCCTGTTGTTGCCCACATTCTATCGTAATATTCTGCTCGAACCCGCCGGCACACATATCTGCATGCGTTACCGTATAATTGAACTCAGTCGAGTTGCCATTGTTGCTGCCATTGAAGTTCAACACATTCCCTGTACTCACGTTCAGCGATGACGTTAAGGCCTGATAGTAATTTGAACTCGCTGCTGTCTCTGCGATAAATGCCTCGCTTGTGTTCAGGTTCGTTATCGTCACGTTCGGATTGTTTATAGGGTCGCCGGTGTTGCAGTTAACCCAGCCGCGGATAAAGGACGGTGTTGGCGGCTGTGCAATCACCGTAGCACTTAAAACCAAAACACCTAACACAACAAAGACACCCAATGTCGTACGAGCTGCTTTTCTATTTCCTTCACGTTCTCCTTTTTCTTTATCAATGCTTCTTCTAAAAAGTTTCATTTTTTCTCTTATCACATCCTATTTGTTTCACCATACTTTCGCATTCCAACCTTGTATACATGCTTTAAAGAAAATTGAGCAATAAGCTTCGCAAGAAGGGGCACCTCTCTTTTTCGTATCCAATGACCGCGAATGGAATGGCACGGCATAGCACCCTTCCTTACCGATTCCGTTCTTTTCACTTTGTTTTTCATTGTCAGCCCCCATTTTTAGCCTTGCTCTGTTCAAGCAAGATTGCTTTTTGGTGTTTGGTAAGATTATTGCATTCATTCATAAACTCACTTTCGGTTTTTTCCTACATAAGTATTAATAACCGAAACTCTTAACTACAAAGAGGTACCGTAAAAACGCAATTTAATTAGTTTATGAATTAAATTTTAAATGATATATAAAAAATTATAGAATGTAAGGGATATTAATTCAATATCAAATCCCCAATTGGTATGATTTATGATGGATTGTTTCTTAAAACGCATGGACTCACTAATGAGTGTTTCAGGTGTTGATACTCGTGCTAAAACTGAATAAGGATCTTCCGTTAATAAAGTGCTTCTCAATTTTGTCGTGTGCACCACTTTCACGTTATCTGCCCCCTGCTATTTACTTTTAGGTTCTCTTGTCAAAATAAGCAGGAGAAGCGTGAGAAGCGGGGATGCTTCGCCGATCCAAGGCGTTTCGCGTGCGGGTATGAACGCGATGCGTAGCGGGATAGCAACAGGCAAAGCGGAAGATGAAATGCTTTGTTGCGCACACGTAGCGAGAAGCGAAGGTGATGCAAAAGGAGAAAGGACAGGCAGAGGGTTGAAGTGCAGGGCTACCTCGAAACAGTATGCGAAAGAGAAGAAAATGAGTCTAAACACGTTTCCACAAGGATGGGATGAATAATATTTGCTCGATTTTACCACCGAGATCTCGGAGAGCGCTGAGATGAGATAATGTTTTTTGACTCTGTCGAATAGAGCCCATAGCGCACCTCTTATTGGGGTAATAGCCCCGAGGTTGCTAATGAGCCCCCTCACAGAACCGGACGTGAAGATTTCCCTCATCCGGCTCTTCAGAAGCACATC
>LGVF01032247.1_pt1 | contig 18187 bp, 17 predicted proteins | sample 469901 | NCBI WGS metagenome assembly LGVF01 (sample SAMN03893561, study PRJNA290197) | marine sediment metagenome | material: sediment; isolation source: combined push core samples #3730, #5133, and #5579 collected at Hydrate Ridge | place: Pacific Ocean: Hydrate Ridge
GTACAGGGTTATCTGGTATGACTATAGATGTATCTAAAGATAATATATATTGGTTTGATTATCAGTATTTAGGAGCAGGTAGAGTTAGATTTGGAATATATGATGAAGATGGTGTTAGAAGAATTTGTGGATACATAAAACACGCTAATTCTAGTTCTAGTTCTTATATGGCTAAAGGTCATTTACCTTATAGGGTAGAACAAGTAAATGTTGGAGAATCAGCATCTATATCTCAAATGAAATTCTTTCTTGGAGCTGTTATATCTGAAGGGTCTTCTAGTTTTGAACAACCGGCATTTTATGGATATGAACAAGTGAAAACGGTAACTAAAGCTGATGGGGAAGTAGCTTTATATACAGTCAGACCTAAATTAGTTATGGATTCTGGAGCGGATAATTATAGAGTTCTAGTGCCTTGGAGATTATCAAATTTCAATGAAGGTACAGATTATATAAAATTTAGAACTTACTGGAGTAATATACCAACTACCGGAGCTACATTTGATGCTTTTTCTAACATTGCTTCAGGATTTGAAGTAGATACTGAAGCTACAGAATGGGTAGATACTTATAGTAGATTTATTAAATCATCTGTTTTACCACCTAATGAATGTTGTCAAATTTCTTATAATGCAGAATTAGATATCAACCAAGGAAGATTGATGTTAGATGCTGGCAAATCTCAAGTACTTACATTTATGGTGACTTGTGAAGTAATTACTGATGGTGGAACTGCAGATGTTCATTCATCTTTATCTTGGAAAGAATACTAAGGATTAATATATGTTGGCAACATTTGATGGATATTGGGACACTTGGAATAGTAATCATAAAGTAACATTTGATGATGCAAATAAGTTAATTCTTATTAACCCAGGTATAACTGAATTAAATGTTCAAATAGATATATTCTCAGATATGAAAGAATGGATGGCATTCAACGAACGAGATAATATGAGGTTGAAGCCAGGAGTTAAGTCGATTGGTGGACAGCCCATTTCTGATGTTGAAAAATTGGGTGATACATATTTCCTCCAATATGGGTGGAGAATTAAGCCTTGGAATGGGCATACATCAATAACTCTTTCTGGTAACATATACACTACCGAACAAGACAGACCAATTGTGCCAGATGACAATGAAGTTGATGCCGTATCTCTTAAAGTATCTAGTTTAACCAATACCGTTATTGTTAATACCTCTACTGAATTAGATACAGAAGCTCCTATTTGGGACACAATAGTTGGTATAAACAATGCATATCAAAGCAATGATGCTATAAATATTGGATGGGGCAGTGCCAGTGATTTAAATACTGTTCGATACAATATTTACATATCTACTACTGCTGAATTATTGTTTACTGGAGCTTCCTATTTAAAAGCTCTCGATGGCAATGGTACTGCAATCCGTGTAGAAGCAGATGGTTTCAATCTTCTTGATACTAATGTATATTATATGGGTGTGACAGCTGTGGATTCTATGGGAAACGAGACTACAAATGAAAACTATATGAGTGTATCATATGTTAAATCTACTGACAATGAAATTGTTGATGCTAATATAATCAGTGTAAATGCCGTTGATGTTACAAATGTAAATGACTTTAAGGCAGATATAAGCAACTTAAGTGCCGATGTGAATGTAGTAGAGGTGGCTGGTGTTGCAATAGCTAGTGTAGATGATTTCAAAGCTGTGCCTCCTACAGTTAGTGAAATCGTTGCTGAATTGCTCAATACACATGTACACACATATATGAATGCTAAAACTGTAGGTAATGCAATACATAAAATACTATATACTGAAAGTAAAATATATGTAGATATAGATGCGGTCGTAAATGGTGATGGAGCTCAACAAGATCCATTTAATATATTTAACGATGCCAAAGACAAAGCAGAAGATATAAAAATCTACTACATGAATGTAGTTGGTGATGTTACTATCCCTAGTAACTTTAAGAACTTTAATTTTGAAGGTGTTGGTATGCCATTGGTCAATACTAACAATCAAAATCTTGATAATTCTAAGTTCTATCAGTGTAGACTACAGGGTGACTATAGTGGTAGCATTATTCTTCAAGACAGTATTTTGATGCCTGATACTACTATAAATGGCTTCTTTAAAGATACAGTTATAAATGGACTAATCAATTCTAAAGAAAATACATACACACTATTAGAACATTGTGTTGGTGGGTTACAGACTACTCCTACTGTTGATATGAATTCTACAGGTAGTTCAGTAATTAGATTATCTAACTACTCTGGAAATATCACAATCAAAGGTAGCAACGATGTAAATGACATGGTTGCTATTACTGGTACAGGTGGTACAGTAACGGTAAATGATGACTGTGTATTAGGCACTATCATTATAGAAGGAAACATGAATAGAATTGGAGATGGTGGTGGAGTTACGATCATAGATAATACCTCCGTAGCGAAGACTTTAGTTAATCAAGACAAACTAGATGCTGTTAAAATCACAGTTGATGACAGTAAACTTCATACTGACACACTTGTAAATACAGATATTAGTTCATTAGCTACTTCTGTGGTTTTAGATGATGTAGCCGATGAACTTGCTACCGTTAAACTACTGGTTGAAAGCATCGATCTAGACATGGAAGCTCTTGATGAAAATAATGTAAACAGTATATATGAGAAGTTATTAGAAGTTAGAGCTGATATTCAATCAGCAATAGATATCGGAAGATATAAAACAATATAGGAGCATCAAATGAGATATAAAACTACAGAAGAAATAGCAATAGTTGGTGTCTTACCTATTGGAACCACTGTGAGTGTCAAGCTTATAAATTTACTAACAGACACACTTGTGGTTCTAAATAATAATGCTTGCACCGAGTCCTCTCATGCTCCAGGAATATATGTATGGAATACATCAAACATATCTACTCCTATATCAGGATACACTGTATTGTTGTATGAAATGACTGATGGAACAAATACTGTTCAAGGTAAATTTGTTTACGGTGGATATATTGATGAGCAAACAACTCAGTTGTCTGGATTAGAAGATAAAGTAGATGCCGTTCCAACTAATGTATGGAACAAGGTTATAGTATGACAGCCGGAGAATTACTAAGTAGTAAGAGTTCGGTGTCGAATGTTACTGCTAAAGATCATCTAAAGAATATAATAGCTGCAAACATAACAGCACAAGAAAATTATATTACTGAAACTGATATAGTGACTTTAGAACCTAAAAATGATATAATATCATTAAAATACGAAAAAGATACTATTTTAGAAACTATAAAAGAAACTGAAACCAAAATGGAGATCCTGTATGGAATACAAAAAGATTGTTAAAAGTTTTAAAGAATATGCTGGAGAAAGCTTTTCCCAATCAATTTTGAAGGATGGTGGAGCTACATGGAAAGACACAGAAACAGCTATCTATACTCTATATGATGAAGATGGAATAGTGAGTGGAGTTTCTGGTTCATTAGCTCAAAGCTCTAATAAAAAATCTATTGGATTCATGATCTCAAAAACAAGTACTATTGGATTAATTGGTGAATACAAAGTTCTTGTTGATTTAGGCGATAGTGAAGATGCTAATAAATCTGATGTTATAGCCGAGTACAATATAGAATTTATGGTTAGAAAGGCTTAATAAAATGATAGATAAAATAGACAAGATAAACACAACTGATTCTACTAAGTTTGTAGACTGGAAGAACGCACCAAACTATAAAGATTTGAGTGCTGACTTGGATGCAGCTAGACCTGATCATGAAAAATATATAACTAGACTGAGAAAATACAGAATTGACTACAACGGTGGAGAAAATGTTAAAGCTTTACCAAACAAAAGTACAGCTAAATCTATGTTAATCCGAAAACAAAGCGAATGGCGATGTCCTATATTGGAAGAACCATTCTTAAATACTGTAGATATGTTTGAAGTTAATCCAAGAACAGGTGAAGACGAGGATGGAGCTATACAAAATGCTCAACTTGCTAATTATCAATGGAATATTAAAGTAGATAAAGTAGCTATTGTAACAAAAATGATTCGAAACTATGAAAACGAAGGTACAGCCATTATTAAGACTGGATGGAACGCTGAATACAAAGATGAACTTGTTGATATCGAGAAACCAGTGTATGCAACTCCAGAAGAATCTATTATGATGTTGAAACATCTTGTTGAGACTGGAAAGATGACACAAGAACAAGTGATACAATTTATGAAATCTGGCGAACCTATGCAAAAAAGTGTAGAAATTGTTCAAGAAACACAAAATGTATTAATAGAAAATCATATTACATACGAAGTAAAAAACAATGAATCAATAATTGTTGACCCTACTTGTGGTGATAATTTACAAGCTGCTGGATTTATTATTGATGAATATGAAACAAACATTAGTGAGTTAAAGAAATTTGAATATAAAGAGAGTGAAGAAGGCGAAGAATCCACTGGATATTATCACAATTTAGATGCTCTAAAATCTATGACAAATGAAGAATCTCAATATAAAGAAATTCATGGCGAAGATAAAATTGAAAATGACTTCAAATACGGAGATGAGTCTAGACAAAAATTAACAGCTTACGAGTATTGGGGATATTGGGATATAGAAGATGATAAAGTTCTAGTTCCTATTGTCGCTACATGGATTGGAACGGTTCTAATTAGATTAGAGAAAAGTCCATTCCCATTTAATGAACTACCTTTTGATGCAGCAGCTAATCTACCATTGAAAAACAATTGGAGAGGTGAACCATCTGGAGTTCTAATTGTAGATAATCAAGAACAAATTGGAAGAATGACTAGAGCAATGAATGACATGGTGTCAAGAAATGCTGTAGGACAGAGATTTATTAGTGATCAATTCTTCCCAAATAGAACAGAAAAAGATAACTACAATAATGGTAGAACTACGTATTACCGTCACGGTATGGATCCTAAACGAGACATATATCGAGATCAAGTTGATAGTATAGATAATACAACAATGAGCGTTATTCAATTCAATGAAGCTCAAGCTGAATCTATAACAGGGACTAGACCATTCGGAAATAATACAGCTGGAGGCTCACTTGGGTCAAATAGTGCTACTGGTGTTAGAGCAGCTACAGATGCTACTACTAAGAGAGAGTCATCAGCACTCCGTCGCCTTAGTGGTTCTTTGATGGTAGGCATAGGTCGTAAAACTATTATGATGAATCAAGCATTTCTGTCTGAAGAACAAGTAATTAGAATTACAAATAAAGACTATGTAACCATCAAACGTGAAGATATTCAAGGTGAGTTTGATTTAATTATTGATGTATCAACTCCAGAGAAAGATAACGAAAGAGCTCAAGATCTTGGATTTATCATGCAAACTAATGCAGCAAGTATGGACCCAGCTTTAGCTAAAAAAGTATTAGGTAAAATAGTAAGACTTAAAAAAGATCCTACTTTAGCTGATATTATTGAAAATCATGAAGACCAACCGACTCCTATGGAGCAACAGGCTCATGAGATGGCTATGCAAGAAGCTCAAATGAAACAGAAATTGTTACAAATGCAAATATTACTTCAAGCGAAACAAATCGAAAATTATGATGCTAACATCCTAGAAAAAACGAGTAGAATATCAGAAAATGCGAAAGATACCGTTGAAGCACAAGCTCATGCAGAATTATATTTGGCTCAAGCTGATAAATTGAAAAGTGAAACAGATCAGATTGATCAAGACTTCGTCAATCAGTCTGATGGACTAGTAGATAGAGGTATGACTGAGGCTGAAAAAATAGCTGAAGCTAGACTTGATAAGATAGCTGACAGAGAATATGAACAACAAGATAAAGCAAATGATTTTCAGCGTGAAATTGAAAAAATGCATATAGAAAATCAACTCGGTGGTTCTAAGCAATTAAAACAAAATACAGGAGTAGGGCAATGACTATGAGACAACCAGGTGAACAACAAATGAGTAATGAAGAATTAGATTTAATAGCGTTTGGCGGTGAGATAGCTAGATTAGTGGAGGCAACAAAGTTACCAGAGGTAAATAAAGATCCTCAAGCACTAGAAATGGTTAATACACAACTAAACAACATAATAGCTCAAGGTGAAGAACAAGGATATAATGCTAATCAAGCTTATGAAGCTTACAAGCAAGCAGAAGCTACTCATCAAAATAACATGCAGATGGAAGAAGCACATGGACTTGGAAGACAACAAGGGCAAGAACAAATGTTCAATGAAGCTCAAGGTCAACTAAACCGAGAACGAGATATGCTACTTCAACAAGGTGCCCAGCAAGGAATGCAGCAAGGAATACAACAAGGTGCTCAACAAGAAATTGACAGAAGAAAAGGTGTTGTAACTAACCAAGCACTTGACTTAGCTGAACAAATAGCTGGAATGCCTAATGCAGATCAAGATCCAGCTCAGCAACAACAAATGCAACAAATGCAACAACAAGGGATGGGTCAAGGAATGGGTAGACGAAGATAAGAAGTAATTATACCTTAAGGCTAGCTTAAGACTAGCTTTGATATAATTGCGTAAAGGTCAGAACCACGAGTGTGTGGTACTTTCACAAATGAGCAATGACTCTTTGAGTTAACTTTTGAGCGAGGAGATGCAATGGATACCGAATCTAACATCAATAAAGAAAAACTAATAATTGAACTTGAATCAGAAATAACAGAAGCTGAAAAAGTTGTTGAATTACATGAAGACCTTAAATGGTTAATGAAACAAAAACAATTTAAGTCTGTTATCATTGATGGATATATTGGAGAGCTAGCTGAATTTTTATTTAATGAGCTAACTAAGAGTATCACTTTGCAAGCCATGCCAGAAGACCAACTTAAAGAAGGTTTACTAGCAATACGACACCTTAAGAGTTATATAGGTTTCGACGGTCTAACAGGTGACGTTGAATACAATGCAATGAGAGCAAAAGATGCGATACTATCGTGTGAAGAACAACTCATAAAACTCTAATAGGAAATTAAATGGCTAATGATACAGATACAGATACTGAAGGTTCGATGATAGAAAGAATGATGAGAGGCGAATTCGATGATATCGAAATCTCAGAAGAAGCTCCTGCCCAAGAGGCGGTAAACGAAGATGAAACTGATGATGCAGATAAAACTGATAACAGTGGTTCTGAGGAATCTAGTCAAGATGCAGATACTGATGACGAGCCAGATAACGATGCAGACGATACAGATGATACAGACAACGAGGACACAGCGAATACTGACTCAACTGATGACGAAAATGTAGACGATTTGGAAACGAAGGACCAGCCTGACGAAGATGGTACAGATAACGATGACGATACAGATAGAACCACAGATGATGATGATTCAGTAAACTCTCCAGTAGAAAGCGATAGTGATGATAAATCGAAAACGAAAGATCAGGGCGACGGTGCTGATACTGATAGCGATGAAACTAACTATAAAGAAGAGTATGAAAAATTGCTTGATTCAAGCAAAGAGTACAAAGACTACTACGACACTGTAACATCTGAATTTACCGCAAATGGGGTAAAAGTTAAAGGATTTAAAGATCCACGGAAAGTGATACAAGCTCAACAAGCCTTATATGGATTAGAAGATAAGTTTTCTTCTTTAAAAAAATATAAGAAATTCCATGACCCACTTGAAAAAAGAGGAATGGTTGCTGATAAGAATAAATTCGATTTAGCAATGAATATTATGGATGGTGATGTTGAAGCTCTGAAGACACATATGCAAAACTTGAAACTAGATCCTGTCGATTTCGATATGGATGAGGTTAATTATTCTGCCAAGTCTACTACGTCTAGCGACATAGAACTAGGATTGAATGATGTGCTAGCTGCTTCAAATACTGCTGGAGTTAAATCTCAAGTAGAACAAGTTCTTTACAAAGACTGGGACGAAGATAGTGTTATAGATTTACTAAGCACTGAAGGTTCTAGAAACATGTTTGTAGATCATATGCGTCCAGATGCAAGTGGAAACAGTGTATTCTCAACTGTATCTCAAAAAGCTAGAGAAATGTCTATGTTAGATACTGGTTCTGGTTTTTCAGAACTAAATAGTATTCAAAAATACAACCTAGCTTTGAAAGAAGTTGAAAAAGAATATGCTGGACAAAGAGATCAAACTCGTGGTTCTAAGAGTCCAGAGACAATTGATGAAACAATTTCTAAAGCTAAAGAAACTGATGCTAAAAGAATAGCTGATGTTGAAGCTAAAGCTATAGAAAAATATAAGCTTGAACTGGAAAAGAAAAACAAAAGTGCTGATGATGCTCGTAAAAAAGCAGCATCAGTTAGTGTAAAGAAAACTGTAAAGAAATCAACTCCAAAGAAGAAAGCTGATCCAATGAAATTGGAAGGTGAAAGCTTCATGGATTATTGGAAACAGTTAGAAAGAGCTGGGCTTTAGTGCCTAGCCTACAAAGCTAATAAAGGAAAATTATGGCTGATTTAATGAGTAAGTTTAATGATGGTGGGCTAACATCTACCGATATAGAAAGAGAGTTTCACCCGGAATTCGTAAGTAAAGCAATTGTAGAAATGCCTCGTAGAAAGGTATTCTTCTCAAAGCATAACAACTACGAATCAATGATTGAAAATCATGGTGATACATTAACTAAGATTGTGCATATTCCAATGCTACACAAAGATAACCTTAGTGATGCAAATATTGATGCTAATACAGCTTCTCTATTGAAGAACGTATATAAAGTAATTAATGATACAACTGGTGTAGTTACTGCTGTATTTGAAGCTGAAACATATGTTGTAAAAGCTAACATTGATTCTGCATATCTTGCAAATGATAATGAAGCTGTTGAAACTGAATATGCTGCTGCTAGAGTTTTAGCTAAAGCTGCTGCTGTTGCTGATGCTGGTGCAGGTGAATCTGTATTCTCAACTCCTGGTGCAATCCTTGGTGGTACTCCATCATATGGTTTAGTTGCTGGTGACTTGGTTCCATTACCTGAAGAAGGTGGAGTTGTTAACTTACTAAATGCTACGAACAAACTGTTCAGTGCTAAAGTAACTAAACACGGTACTGGTATGAAATACACTGTTACATCAATCAAACAAGGTTCACTTGTTCGTACTATTGCCAAACATATCTCTGATTTGTCTAGAGCTGTTGGTGAGATTAAAGAACTTCAATCAATGATTTCTTGTGTATCTGCTGCTGCTTCAAATGCGATAATCGCTTCTGATAACACGGTTACCGTTGCTGCTATGACTGCAAATGATATTGTTGACTTCGATACATTCACTGCTCTTGAGCAAGAACTACAGTTACATGATGTTCCTATGGATACTACATTACTAAGTGGTACAACTAATGTTGATACTCGTGTTGTTGATGACACATATATTATGTATATTGGTAGAGAACTAGTTCCTACTATCCGTAAGATAATTGGACCAGATGGTGCAATCGCATTCTTGGCTCTTGCTAAGTATAAAGCTGGTTTAGATCGCAAAGTGCTTCAAGGTGAACTTGGTGTAGTTGGTTCGTTCACAATCTGTGTAGATCCAGATCTAGTTGCTTATCGTGGTGCTGGTGCAGCAACAACTGCATATGCTGATGATGCTGCTGCTATTGCAGATGGTTTCGCTTCTAAGATAATTGGAGACAAAGCTATTCTAAATAGACACTCTACAACTAATGCAACTGGTACATACTTCGATGTATTCCCGATGGTAGTAGTTGGTGATGATTCGTTTGTTGAAACTGGTTTCTCTTATGATACTGTGAAAGCACGTCACATTATGCCTAAGGCTGATGTATACAATGATATGCATGCAGAAGTGGGAGGGGTTTCAGCGAAGTGGAGTTATGGCTTTCTTCCGTATCGCCCTGAGCGTATCCGTTGTGTGAAAACTCTGGCATCAAGAATTTAAGCCGATATTCAGTTTAGAAATGGTATAATCTCTTTATAACCAAAAAGGAGATTTATCATGGAACTGATAAGACTAACAAATTCAAAAGAAACAATACCTGGCGACAGGAGAACTCTTCGTAGACATGGGCTATTTAAATGCCCAGTTTGTCTGCGAGAAATTGAAAAAAACTTAACTCATGGTAAGCGAAACAAATCGTGTGGTCAACCAGACTGCAGAAAAGCCACATTCGCTTCAAACCCAAATAACAAAGATCATAGACAAGCTGAAACAAAAGCAATGAATCCTCACTATGCTAGTTTTAGAGCACATTGGATAAATGTAAAGAAAGCAACAAGCAAATGGACTAACTATTTTAGTTTCGAAAAAGATCAACTTAAGATATTTTCAAAATTTAGAGAAGATAATTTAGGTTATAGAGTATCATTTAAGATAGTAGACAATGAAATTATATGGAATAAACAAACATATAAAAAAATTGACACTAAAGAATTTATTCCGAGAAAAGATATATCTACTCTATCAGATACTCTATATCTAATTAATTCTGGAGGATATACGAAAATAGGAATAACAAACGACACTGAACGACGTTTATCTGAACTTCAAACTGCTAACCCAATGGAAGTAACACTAATATACAGTGCTAAAGTGCACGATCCTATCAAGTTAGAAAGATATCTACATTATGAATACAATGAATATAATACAAAAATGGAGTGGTTTAACATAACTAAAAGACAAATAAATGCCATACAAAAATACATAGAAAGAACCGTAATCAATGAAAATTGGACTGGTGAAACAATAATGACTGCAGAATATGAAAGCAATGTATTAAGTCCTAGCGAAACCCTAGTTGATGGAACAAGAGCTAAGTCTAAATACATAAATAAGCCTCAAGTAAAAACAATTACAGACGAAAAACTAGCTGAATATATAAATGATAGATCAGCTCAAATAAAGGCTAGCACTAAGCATGGTATGAATAGAACCACAGGTTACAAGGCTTGGCAAGCAATGAAAGCTAAAGCTAGAAACAAAGGATTCACTGTCTGTTCAGAATGGGTAAACGACCCTAAAAGATTCTGGGATGATGTGAAACCGTTGTATACAGAAATAGATAGACCTGCTATGGTAATCAAAGATGGTTACACTGAATATAACATAGAATCTATCTCTGTGGTTCCATTAAGTGTAGCTAGTGCTATGACAAACAGAACAAAGAGAGTAGTTAGATTGACAATAGAGGGATGGTATATAGCAACCTACGATTCGGCTCATGCTGCAGAAAGAGAATGTGAAGAAGTATGTAAAACTAAAGCGATAGCAGAAAAAATAAATGCCGTATGTAATAAAAAACGATCAACACATGCTTTTAGTAAATGGGAATACTATGAAGAAGGAAAAATCTACGACACCATTGCAGACAACTGGCTAGAAGTGGAAGCGTTTATAGAAACCAGAAGAGAATGCGACAGGCAAGAAGGGAAAAAGAAACTTAGAACTAGAAAAAGTATATACGACAGCAGAGATATAATTGGAGATGGATACATAGACCTACCAATAATAGATAACGAAAACAACAGCTTCGTTGACGCACTAAGTGAAATGATAAAATGTAGGAATGCATAATGAATGCTGACTTCATAAAACAAGCCATACTAAATAAATTTGGTATCAAGTCCCAGGCTATATGTGACGAGGTGGGTTTACCCGTTCTAGTAGAATGGGCTACCACTAGATTTGCTGATATAATGGAAGTAAAGAAAGGTGGGAATGTAGTTATATATGAAGTAAAATCATGCATAGCTGACTTTAAAGCAGATACAAAATACCATAATTATCTAGACCATTGCCATCTCCTATACTTCGTTGCAGACAAGGAGACAATAGAATATATAGCAGAAAACGTTGATCCCAAAATAGGTTTATATAAAGTATATGGCAAAGGCTATCTTGAATGTGTCAGAAGAGCTAGAAGTACAAAATTAGTCTTAGACTCAGAAAAAATAAGCAATGCTATCCTAAAGAAATCAAACTATAGATATCTGAAATTCTGGAGAAGAAGTCAATTAGAACCACAAAGTTAATGCACCTTAACTACTAAAACCAAAACCTCCACTTGGAATGTAGTCAAGCAAAAAATTAAGTTACGGAAATTTATCAAATCCTTGAGTGCGTAGCGTAGCGTAGCACTTAAGGATTAGGTAGAGCTTCGCTAGTTCTAGCTTTTTGTGAAAACGAAATTCCAGCACCCTTTATACGTAGTATGAAAAAACTTCCCCTACAGGCTATTCCAACAAACTTACAGGCTATGGAGCCTTTGTTTTTTCTACATCTAACGAGTAGGAGTTGTGAGAATAAAGCAGCCTTCACTCAAAAAAAGAGCGATGTCTTCAATCACTCGCTACGCTCGCTCAATCAGCCATTTCCTCTTTTTTTTCCCTTGTCAACTTTATTCTCAAGAAGAGGATTGTCTCTTTGTGGTTTTGAGAAAATAAGAGTAAAAAGTAACGAGAACACAGAATTCTGCATCACCATTAAGAACATCTTAATAATAAAATATTAAAGCTATGTTAAAATAAACGGTATCATTGATACCGGATTGAATTGGTATCAATGATACCGTTTATACAAGATGTCATTATTAAGATACAGTAAAGAATACTTACTGTATAATATGTATAACAAAACATACAACAGGAGTAGTTAAATGAATAATGATGAATCGAACAAGGTATCAATGATGAGAGTGAGAAATGACACAAAAGTACTAATAGATGAAATAAGGGTGCTTAATAGAATGAGAATGAGTTTCGATAGTGTAATCTATACTTTAGCCAAACAGGAAATTGCTAGATTAAAAGGAATTAATAATGAAAGATAGTATATTTATTAGTGATACATATGAGCTATCGCCAGAATCTATAAAGATAGATGAAAAAATAGCGTGTTTCAATCCAATAAAAGATGATACAGATTATCAATCATTACTTAATGCAATAATTGAACAAGGACAAATTGATCCAATATATCTTAGAGGTGGACTGGCAATAGATGGTAGACACAGAATAAAAGTAGCTAAAGAATTAGGAACCACTGTAAAGTGTGTTGATCTAGAAGCAGATATGAGTGATGAGGATGCTATCCTCATTTCAAACAATAATACTTTCACTGCAAGGAATACTAGCCCAACACAAAAAGCTATGCAAGTAATACTCCTTGTAAAAAAATTCTCATTTACACAAACGAAAGCTATGTTAAACGTTGGTACAAAAAATAAAAACGATGTCTCTGCCGCAGTATTTATTAACGACAATCGAACCTATCGAGATCTATATTGGAATGATTTGTTCAATAAAAAAGCAATAGTAATAGTTCACAATAAAATAGCAGTATACAGAGGCTCATCCCTTCGAAGAATAAAACAAGAGTTATTAGCAATAGAAGGTGCAGAAACAGATAAAACTAAAAAGATAGATAATAGAACTGTTATTGATTATGGTGCATATCTCGAAACAGACAGTGCAGTAAATGAATTCTGGAAAAGATTTGGAAAGAATAGTGAAATCTCAATGGAAGATAAACTGAGAATATGTGAATTGTTAAATAATGCATATTCCATTTAATAGAGTTACATTCACTTGTGGTTCCAAATAGATATACACAAATAAAACAAAGTATGGTATAATACAAAATCAAATCAAACGGTGCAACTGTGGATAGCAGACACTAACAAGGAATATAGATGGCTACAATGACTATGGAAAATACTATTGCTGAACTAAAAACAGAAATAGACACAAGAGAGTTAAATGCTGAGTTGGAACTACATGCTGCTGAGGTAAATAGAAACTTAAGTAAACTTAATAAGAATGATTACCTCGTGGTTCTAGGAGATAAGGTCACAAAGACTAAAGTTACTCCTCAAAAAAGCAAAGAAGAAATTGCTGCTGAAAAAGAAATACTTCAAGCAGAAAAAATAGCTGAGATTGAGAAGCAACGTGCTGACACAGCTGCTCACAACAACACAAAAGTGATGTGTATCGTAACTGATCATTATACTGGTATGAAATTAGAAGATGAAGAAGTAGTTGGTAGAGTATATGAACAGTCTTGGGGCAATAAAATGGGTAGTGTTACCGGTCGAATTGTACTTAATGGAGAACCACAATATCTTCATATTGGAACGATAAGAGCTGCTAGAGAAGTTAACTTACCTAAGATAGGTAAAAACTCAGCTGGTAAAGAAGCTGTTAGTGTAAATGGTGGTAAAAGGTTTACTATAACAATCGTAGATGGTTGGGATCAAGATCGTCTTGATGCAGAAAAAGCTAAGCAAAAGCTTAGAATATAATCTATATCAGTAGCTTTTAGGAGCTACTGGCTATATACTATAAGAAAAGGAATTAAATGGCAACCATATTATTTGAAAAATACAACGGAGGCGTTGCGTTTAGAACATCATTCTATACAGTAGATGCATTAAATTTAGCTATAGATGGTGAATCAATAATAGATGGAGTCAATGGAGTATTTGCTCCTACATCAAATGTTGATGAAGAACCATCTGCTGGTGAAACTATTACTGTAAGATCTTTTGAGATATATATAGACACAACTCCAGATAGTGATGCTCCTGATGTCGCAACTGACATTATGGCTCAAAGGTTGGCTAAAGTAACTACGGACGCTAACGACGTTGATGATTATGATATACTACTTACAGATGTAGATCCATTTGAAGTAGGTGAGGTTAAAACATTGCTAGATGATTTTGAATTAACAATAAAAAATATTAGTGGTGCAATAAGCAATGTTCGTATCGTATTTGTATGCGATGTAGTTCCAGTATAAAAGGAAGATTATGGCTGAAGTTAAAATAGATTGGAGTGACATAATCGGAGAGAAAACACTTGATGATGGTGGTTATGTTGGAGACTTACTGCTAATTGTTAGGCTTCATCTTGAAGCAGCTAAGGCTAAAAGTGAAATAACAAAAGGTGAATCTGGAGCAATCTACACCTCGATGATGCAGACAGCAATACAACAAAGTATTGAATTTGCTATGGGTAAAGATTTACTTGAGTTTAAAATAGCCAATGAAGAAAAAAATGGATTTTTAATTGATGCTCAAATAGCACTACTTGAAAGACAAATAGTTCTAGCTGAAAAAGATGTTGAAGTAAAAGTAGAGCAAATTCTTGGAATGAAACAAGATGTGTTAGTTAAAGAGCAAGAAGTTCTTGCTTCAAAAGCTAATCTTTCATTACTAGAAAGACAGATAGTAACTGCTGAAAAAGAAATAGAAGTTAAGTCTGAGCAAATTATTGGAATGCAAAAAGATAACGAAGTTAAGACTGAACAAATATTAGCAGTAAAACAAGAAATAATTAAATCTAAAGCTAGCATAGCACTGTTGGAACGTCAAATAACTACTGCTGAGAAAGAGATAGATGTCAAAACTCAACAAGTTGAAGGAATGATAAAAGATAATCTTGTTAAAGATGAACAAGTCTTGGTTATGAGACAGGATGTTATCAAATCTAAAGCTGGAATAGCACTACTAGAAAGACAGATAACTACTGCAGAGAAAGATACAGAAGTTAAAGAACAACAAATCATAGGTATGTCAAAAGATAATCTTGTTAAAGAGCAACAAATACTACAGTCTAAAGCTGATGTAAATAAATCAGAGAGAGAAATAGTAGCACTTGAGAAATCAATTGAATTAACTTCTGTACAAATTGATGACATTGTTGATCAAAAAGATATTAAACTACTTGGTACACAATTAGGAGCATATACAACCTTAGTTAATGGTTCTAAAGTTATAGAAACAACTGATGTTGTTTCAGCTGAGAATATAGAGGCGACATTCGATAGGATAACTACCTAATGTCTGCTTTTGTAATTCCTAAAAATACAGACTTTGTATTCACATTTAAGTTGAATGCAAAGGACTCATTTGATCCGCAAGATTTAACTAATGTAGATAGTGCTGTATTTGAATTATTCGAAGAAGAAAATCAAACAATAATTCTTACAAAAGACTGCGTAGTAGAAGACATAATAAATGGAATATTCTCAGTTAATTTTACAGCTGCAGAAACAGATTTATTAGAAGTTAGACGAGCTGCATCAGAAGATAATTATTTCTTAAAAGTAAAATATAATGCAACTATTGTTGTTTCGTTTAGCGATGAAACACTCCCTTCAAGTGTATTTATAAGAGAAGTATTCGTAACACCATCAGGAGAATAATATGGCAACAGGAACTGTAACCGTACACCCAGAAGAAATCATAGAAATAAATCCAAATCATTATGTATTTACAAGTGACGGAGTATATAAAGGAGCATTCACTGGAACTATTCCAAACTGGATGCAAACGTTATTTGATAATCAAGATATTGCCGTTGCAGATAGCATTGATGGAAAAATAGATATTGTAAATGATATAGTAGATGGGTTAGATACAGGCTTTACTACTGATATAACAAATATACAGAATGCGGCTTCTAGCGAATCAGCTATATTAACGGCCGTTAAGGCAGAAACTGAAGAGGCAACCGCAGCGATCATTGTAACAAATGAAACAAAAACGACACTTGCTTTAGCTAATGCTGGAGCAGGAACCCTAATTACAAGTGGTATTACGGCAAACAATAATACATATATTGCAAATCAAATGTTAACAAGAGCAACTCCTGCTCAAGTAGAAGCATCAATTAATACTGAAATGGTGACTCAGTTTGGAGATGGAATCAATGCCTCTACATTCTTTAATAATAATATAGAATCATATTCTACTAAAATAAATTCCAATATAACATCTATTGGTAACCTTGAGACTACTCATGGAGAAATGGAAGTTAGGTTAGTATCTGCAGAAGCAGTTACTGCTGGATTCTTCCCAGAATGGAGTGGAACAGGGCAACCTAAAATAGGACAAATAACACAAGTTGAAGAAGTAGATTATCTGTATGTTGGTGGGGCATTGGGTATTGAAATCGGTGGATATCAAGGATGGGTAGTTTCAACTCATGATATAGAGCAAGTGACTACTGCCTTAAATAATGCCAATCAAGTAATAACTGATAATTTGCAAACTCAACTAGATAAAGAATTAGTAACTCACTTCTTAGAAGGAATACCAGATCTCACAGTGGTTCCATATGTTACGTGGAAAGCCGATGAAGTTCCTGATGACACTTCATTTCTTGTTAGAGATGCACACCTTGGTGATTATTACTATGATACTGTTTCTGGACTTGCTTATAAGTTTATATTCGTAGAAGATGGAACAGAAGGTAAAGTTGAAGATGAATATTCTTGGGCAGCGATTACAGACTCTGCATTAAGTGAGGTACTACAAGCAGCTTATGCAGCTCAAGATAGTGCTGATAGAGATATGAAAATGTTCTATGCTGATGATACGGCTGTTCCAGGAGAGATGCCTGAAGCAGATGGTATCGGAGATTTATGGGTTGTCTCAAATGTAATGTATGATGCTCCTAATGATAATGCTAATCTAGCTAGAAGATGGGAAGGCGATCCTGCTGCTTGGGTAGATATTGACCCTGCAACTAGTCAAAGTGCAGCTCCTGGATGGGCTGGTGGTGCCAGCAAGTTGATAGCAGGAGATAATGGTATTACTGGTTGGTCAATGGCAGCTGGTTCTACAATATCGAATACATTTAAAATAAATGCAGATGTATTTGAGTTATCTAATTCTGATTTAGATAACCCAGTTAAACCATTTACTGTAGATGCTACTGATCCAAATAACGTAATAATAACTCTTACTGGTTCAGTGACTGTTGGAAATAACAACTTAACTGAACTTGCTAAATTCTATGCTGATCATGATGAAGCTTCTGATTTTGGTGGCACACAAATTATAGGTGATAGCTACAAAGAAATTTCTGATGGAATTATATATACATATAGTGGAAATGATGTATGGGTATCAGCTGAAAGCACACCTTCGTATACTTGGACTAAATATTCTAAAACTGAAACTCCTCAAAACAATAGTAGTGCTGATGGTATGGTAGATACATGGTCTATTGGATTTATGTATATATGGTTAGCATTTGACCAGACATCAGATTCTGAAACTACTGCATATGGAGATTATGATTCACATATACAAATAGAAGGAAGTGAAGGTTCCGAAGGAGGTTCTATTTGGTACCAATGGAGTGGCACAGAATTATTAATAGAAGTATCTGTAACTAGTCCAGGAGAAGGATGGTTGCAATCTGGTCC
>LGVF01201485.1_pt1 | contig 18164 bp, 37 predicted proteins | sample 469901 | NCBI WGS metagenome assembly LGVF01 (sample SAMN03893561, study PRJNA290197) | marine sediment metagenome | material: sediment; isolation source: combined push core samples #3730, #5133, and #5579 collected at Hydrate Ridge | place: Pacific Ocean: Hydrate Ridge
CTAGTAGGAGTGTCTTCTCTAAACCATTTACTATCCAGCATCTCATCGGCAGCACGATCAAAATCTCCTTCTTCTACAGCAGCAAGAGTATTCTTGAATCCTTTTGTTCCTTCAGCTCCAAGTTGGTAAACCATTCTAGATAGAGTTCCTTTCCTTTCAGGGGAAAGCTTCTTCCACGTTCCTTCTGTTAACAAGCTAGAAGCTTGCTTCTTTGAAGTAGTAAAATATTCCTTGGCCCTCTTTCTAGCTTCTGGTTCATCCACAAACTCCCCTTCGTGGGATGGAGTGCCATATCCCACTGAAAATTGCTTGTTATCCCAGTAAGATGTAGAAAGAGATTCCTCACCAGATAGAAGAGGAGCATTCTCCTCCCTAAGAAGAATATCAAATTCTTTATCTTCTTTTACCGGCATAATACTTAGTCTACCCTCTAAAGTTGTCTACTGTAAAACCTTCATGAAATAGATGCAGCTTTAACTCTCAAGCATCCACCTACTTTTTGTCAACAAAGCCTCCTGAAACTCTCTATATACAACAACAGCAAGATGGATCTTGCTCAACTCTTCTGAGCTAGGATTTTCATATAGTATCAAATCAATGTTATCCAGCAAACTTTGTTCGACCAAGGCATCTGTCATGTTCCTTTCTTTCATTCATTTCCTCCAATTCTTAGTTAGTTATTTATTCATTGATATGTTGCTTCTTCCAGTATATCTCAGGTGCCTCAATCTGTCAAGGATTTTATTTCATTTGAACATTTGTTCATTTTCCAAAACCAGAAAGGTCAAATGTTGACTCTTTTATCTGGATAGCATAGCTATAGCTGGAATACTCTTTCTACTGCCTCTTTAGAATTTTCTACTTAGTAGAGAAAAACCATCTTTCTAAAAAATCTACTTAATAGAGAAAAACCGTCGTCTATATACGCCTACCCATCCCCCCTGGGGATAGCCGGGGCCTCTCCATTATATTGCCCTATACACCATGAAATTGACAAGCTTGACGGCCAAACCCTGACCGTGTTATCACGAGGCTTGACAAATCAAAATGAATATGTTACGGTGAATCATACTGAAATACATATCATTTGTTGGGCGTGAACGAGGCACTTGACAAAACAAAATAGATATGTTATACTACATTCAACATTAAACAGTTTGTTCATTGACAATGGGTTTGTTATCCCCTACATAGATTGAAGTAGTCACAAATAGATTGCCTTGCTATTGCAAATAAGGAGCAATATCATGGCCCAAGAAAGAATTAAGTGGATCTATTTAGAAGGTACTTTTCAGGTAGGCTTCGATCATGACACTTTAGCAGTTTACGATTTAAAGGTTATCTTCCCTACCATTGAAGAGGCAACTGAAGTACAAAGGGAATTATTCCTTTATGGATTCAAACAAAATCTAAGCGATAAAATCGCAGGGATGAAAGATTATACCGTGAAGGAGAAAGTTAAGGTTATGACTGAACGGTATGAATCCCTGGCGAAAGGAATATGGAAGACTCCTTCGAAGGAAAAGACTTCTGTTAAGAAAGAAGCTGCCAAGTTAGTAAAGGCTGGTGGATTGAGTGAGATTGAGTTGGCACTCTTGACAAAGTTAGGACTTAAATAATAACTCTAACTGGCAAGGCACTCTATTTGTGATTACTTTAAAATAAAACGAAGGAGAACTATTATGACTTGGGATGAAATAACAGAAAGATTTAATTCTATTCCAGAAGGATGCCTTGTTACAGATAGAGAAGGTAACATCTGGATAAAGCCAGTACAGGATGATAGGTATCATCTGGACGGTATGTTTATAAGCCTGAAAGATGGAGGACTTTCACATTATTCAAGAGTTATGGAACATCTTAAAGATTAAAACAAGAAAGGTCAACAGTTGACTTTGAAAAGGGCTGGGTTGCTCCTGAAACTTTATTTATTTCAAACTTTATTTATTTCAAGAAAGGTCAACAGTTGACTTTTGGCAAATAACAAATAACAAATTACAAATAACATTGTCTAGAAGACCTTCCCTTTTCCGTTGACCTTTCTGGCCCTTTCTCTTTTCTTCTGTGGCACTTTCCTTCCCAGTCGTGCTACTTCTAAGTCTTTTCTCTTTCCTTCTTTATTAAAAAAAAAAAAAAAAAAAAAAAAAAAAAAAAAAAAAAAAAAAAAANNAAAAAAAAAAAAAAAAAAAAAAAAAACTCAAAAGCTTAGAAGAGACTCCAGTAGAAGTGGAATAGGAGAAAGGTCAATGTTTGACCTTTTGTTATTAGGCCATGTTATTTGTTATTTGTAATATGTAATTTGATTAGACTTGTTATTTGTTCTTGACAAGTCGAATTCTATATGTTATACTATCATTATAAATAGGAGAGCTAGATTATGATGGAAACCCTTACTAAACTAGATCAGGAAGTAGCAAGGACTCTTGCTATAGCCAGGGAGAAATTCCCAGATCGTTCCTTCCCTGAACCCAAGGTGAGGATGGATTTGACTGGAAAGGTAGCAGGAAAGTTTTGTCCAAGAGTCACTCCATTACTCCGGTTTAATCTAGCTTTAATGTTAGAGAATAAAGAGGTCTTCATCCTTTCCACAGTTCCACATGAAGTAGCTCACTTTGTAGTAAATATTATCGCTCCACATAGTCCTCCACATGGAGTGGTCTGGCAAGCAGTTATGAAACTCTTTGGAGTTTCTAATCCACAGACTTATCACAATTATAAAGTGGCTCCTCCAAAGAGGAGAAAGAGATCCTACATTTATCGCTGTTCTTGTCGAGAACACTTCTTTACAAAACAAAAGCATAGTTATGTAAATAAAGGAATTAGCTATACTTGTAAAAGGTGCAAAGGAATTTGTCACTATATAGGTAAAAAGATTAAAGATTAAAGATAAACATAATGACTCGCTTCATCTTTATAACTCTCTCCCTGGTGACAGGCTGCAGCCACTTTCATCCTGTTTGCCCAGGGAATCCCTACCAGGAACAGCCATACATTAGAGGTGTTTACACTTGCTCCGATATAAGCGCAGATTATAGTCGCCACCTTAACACTTGTGGCTATGATACTCGTGTTATTGCAGGTGACGTTCGAGGCTACTCAATGCCTCACGCTTGGGTTGAAGTTATTTATGAAGAGGAAGTATACTGGATTGACCCTACCTGGGAATGGAGCTGCTTTCCGGCCTCACAGTGGACAGATAGAGTAGCAAAGTGGAAGTATAAGCGTAATGTAAGTGGAAATGAAGTTAAAACTTATCAAAAGAAGAAGAAATACTTTAAGATTGAAGTAAAAGGAGGAATAGATGAAAGAAGTAAATGAAATATTAATGGATGAGGCTGGAGCTTGTATCTGGATTCCATGTGAAAATTCCAGGCAAGCCCAATCCTTGAAAATGAAAGCTTGGAGGTATCTTAAGCAATATAAAGAGAGTACCGGAAAAGATCCCTTTGTGATGATCTCTTATAAAAAAGACGAAGCAGGAAGTTTATTCCTCGTCCTAACGAAGCAGAAGTTTCTCTCCAGTTCGTTTCGAGTCTCTCCAACAGGTGAAAAGACACTCTTGACATGGGTTTCTATTGATCCAAATAGAGAAAGAATGATAAAGGCAATGCATGAAGATAACCTCTCTCAAGAAGAAATCTTTAGCTATTTTAAAGATTTAAATGAAGCTGAAATAGCTTTAATGAAAGAGTTATTTATAGAGAAGGAGGAATAGAATGAAAGAGAAACAAGAATTCTATAAGTGTCTTTTTTATGTAGTTTTTATTCTACTAGTACTGGCTAAGTGTTCTCAGTTATAGAGGACAAAGATAAAAGGAGAATAAAATGTTACCAGGAACAGTCATCCATAAAGGTAAGCTGGAAACAGCTAGGGAAGAGGAATTAAGAAGGAAAAAGGTTAAATCCTTACAAAGGAAGAATAAAAGGAATAAAAGAAAGAGGAAGGAAAAATGTTAACTGCTCTAGCAATCACTTGGTTCTTCAGTGAGATCTTTTTCACTCACCCTTTTACAAGTTACCTAGATTTTGTCTTCTTAGTTATCCTCGCCGGTATACTGGATATTGGCATTTGGACACTAGGAGATAGTTAATTCAAAAGGAGACGACATGAAAATTAAGACTATCACATCTCAACACAGAAGGGATTTTATCGTAATCTATGAATGTGAACACTGCAGTCATACTAAAAAAGGTTCAGGATACGACGACGCAAACTTTCATCAAAATGTAATTCCTAAGATGAAATGTCCAAAATGTGGAAAGTCTGCTTCTACAGACTACAGACCCTTGACAACAAAATATCCAGCTAGTGCAGTGATATAAAGGAGAGACACATTGAAGATAAAAGGTCAAATATTGACCTTTCTTGTGGCTTTGCCACACTTTCTTGAACAAACTATTTCCCAGTTTTAGCTATCTATTTCACAGTTTCTATTGACATTCTTTCGAGAATATGGTATAATGGGAATATAAAGAAAAAAGGAGAATGATATGGAATTTGAACTTGACATTGAAATTTGCCTTACTCAAGCTTCATCTAAGACTATATCTGTTAAGCCTTCTAAAGGTGAGGTGAATATGTCTAACACTCCTATTAAGGTCAAAACACCTTACAGTAGGATGAAAGACCAAAGAACAAAAAATACAGGAATTCAAGTAACCATTGTAAATACTTTCTATCCAAAGAAGCATCCTACAGCAAAGATTATTAACCTTCAAGCCCTTCCCAGGGAGAAACTCCCTAGAACATACCTCAAAAGCCCTTCTCCAAGAGTTTGGCAATATAAAGATAAACTCTTCGCAGGTAATGGTTATGTTTTGCTTGAGATAGGGAGTTTCTATTCCCGTGAAAAGATTATAGAACCTCTCCGCTATATTCAACTAGCTGGAGAGCATCTTGCAATGGTTAATCGAGATTTTGATTGGTCATCTTGGATTACTGCCACATTTAAAGATGGAAAATTACTGAAATAAAAGAAAAAAAGGAGAACAAAATGGCTTTATCTGAATTAAATATTCACTTAATGAATAAGGAAATTCCAAAGGTTGAGGTTCAAGAATACAGTGATTTTTATGTCGTAAAAATTGGAACTGATCCAAAGGTTATATATTTTCTTCATTCTCCTCAACAAGTAACAAACTTTAAGAATAGCCTTTTATGGGCCTTTGAAAAGCCTATAGAGATAACAAAATGAACCCTAGGCAGCCATCAAGAGTTTATCCAGTCGTGCTCCTAGCAGCTTCGCTGCTTCGGCTGGAGTTTTGCTCGGGTGGCTGCTTTTCTTTAAAAGGAGAAATCTCATGAAAGGAATAGCAGCAGTTAAAGCTCACCATCAACAAGTGCAACTGATTAAAATAAGAGAAGGAATTATAAATAAGTTTGCTTCAAATCCATCTATCAAGTGTAGAGCAGTAACTAAAGTTACTAAATCAATCCTATTAAACGGTCCCTACTTACTCAATGGTAGATACTTTGATGTTAAGGCTAAGTCTCTTGGCGCTGGAGTGTATGAACTTAGTTTGGAGTTGGTAAATAAATAAGGAGCTAGAAAGATGAATTATAGATATGTAAAGAAACCAGTTATAGTAGAAGCCTTTCAAATGACCCAGGAGCGTCGTCAGAATAACTCAGAATGGCCTCAATGGTTACATAGAGCATGGAACAAAGAACCTGGAGAAGGTTCTATGTGGCCAGTAAATTATCCAAAGTCAGACGGAAAAGATAGACTCTGCATTGGAACAAAGGAAGGTGTACATATGGTTTCTTGGAACGACTTTATTATTCAAGGTGTTCAAGGAGAACTGTATCCTTGCAAACCAAATATATTTTGGATGACTTATGAAGAGGCATAGATTAAATGAATGATATATTTGAAGAAAAACTAAGTAAAAAACTAGCCCCTATGAAGTGTATTCACTTGAACCCTGAAAAGGATAATATAGTAGAATACTTCCATAAAAGACATTTCCACAATCTTTATACCCANNTATACCCAGCCAAAGTTGAATGGAATTCGAGCCCTTTGGTATCACGGAGATGGCCTTTACACAAGGAACAATAATCTCATTACTTCTGTTCCTCATATAGTTGCAGGGTTAGAGCTATTCTTTCCTGATACAGACTTAGATGGAGAACTCTTCCATTCTACTATGCCCTTCAACGAGATAAATGGAGCCTCTAGAAGAATAGAGCCAACCTCTAACTCCCTTCAACTAGAGTATCATGTCTTTGATAGGCCTATCGAAGGGATGATACAGCAAAATAGATTGCACCTCAACAAAGAAATTTTATCTGTACTCCCCAAAAACTCCTTTATTAAAGCAGTTTCCTATTGCCAAACAACTCCAGGACACCTTGATTACGTGCTGAGGTGGCATCTAAGTCTAGGTTTTGAGGGAATAGTTGTAAGGGCTCCTTTGTCTTATTATAGAGAGGGAAGGCACGTCGGGAATCTCTGGGCAATCAAGCCCAGCTATGAAGTAGAAGCAATGTTCTTGGGCTTTCTTCCTCCAGGAGAGGATACTTCCCTTCATTTAGATACCTTTGGGAGTTTACTCCTAAAACTTCCCAATGGAAGAACCTTCTCTTGCTCAGGCTTAACTGAGATAGAGCGAGTAAGATTATGGAATGATCCTCCCAAGGAGGGAACCTGGATAACTGTCAAGTTTGGAGCATGGTCCAGTGATCATCCTGAAAAGGCTGTTCCTATATTTCCAAGGTTTAAATGTGTAAGGTGGGATAAATGAAGATAATAAAAATTGACAATTTTAACAGAGAATTTATTTCCGATGTCCTTGTAGCAACAAATATCTCAGATTACTACGCAGATGTTATAGTAGAGATGCTAAATAAAATTCTCGGTGGTATACACTCTTCAGCTTTTTATAGAGCTGTAGAGGATGACCATAAGTTATATGAATTTGCTCCATAAAGTGTTAAATAGGATAAATAAATGAAGCTCTATAAAGGTTCCTTCAACTACTATGGCGAAACAATAAATCTCTGGACACGCTCACTCCGAGAAACAAGCTTTCACTCACTTTATAAAGGAGATAGCTTTTCAACTGGATAGGACTAGAATCTCAGTAAGTAATTACTTTCATTCTGGAAAGGATAACTTTCTCATAGAGGTGAAAACAAAGGAGAAATAAATGGAGCAGACATGGAAAGTAATAGACACACTCGATCGAGATTCCTGCAACTGCAAATGTTTAATTTGTGGGAATGAGTTTATTTCCATTGGAGAGGGCCACTTCAATATGAAACTTGTAAAATGTCCAACTTGCAAGCAACGAGTATGGATTCCAAGATGTCCAAATGGCTGCCCCTCATTTAAGGAGGAAGAGAAATGACACCAGAACTAGAAACTTTATTAAAGAATGTATTTAGTGTTGATACTGAGGCAGGATACAAACTGAGGTATCATATAACTAGGGCTCTAGCTTGTAAAAAGTATGCAAGAGCAATAGCATTTAACTCCACTCCTGAATATTATGAACTAGCAGATGTATTTATCTGGTCACTTACTCACGAAGGTGCGGCATACTGGGTCGACATAGAAAGTTTACTGGAGACTATATGAGAAAACTCCCTGAATATACAACACCAGATGGATTTAGATGTCCTGAGTGTAGAGAACTTTGTCAAATAATTCCACTAAGGAATGAGTTTGATTATCCAGGAACTCACTGTACTCATGGACAAGATGGGACTCACTATCCAGAGGACTGGGGAGAGCCTGTGAGTGATTGCTGTGAAGCTTCTATTCCAGAAAGGTCAACTTTTGACCCTATGGCTGAATAAAAAGAAAGGAGAACAAGATGATAGCTGAAAGGACTCTAAGACATTGGAGAAAAGAAGCCTTAATAAATGAAGGAGTAAAGGAAGGTGCTTTAACTTTACATACTCCTGCCAGGATAGAGCTAAACAGGCGTATTCTTCGTATGACACAGGAACTACTCGACGCACACTTGATAAGGAGTGGGCAGGTTAGCTTGGAAAAAGACAATGGCTAAACCTAACCCACTGGCATATTCATGGTTTCAACAAGCTCTAGAACTAAAGAGTGAAGAGGAAATCTTCATTCCTGTTTCATCAAGAATGGAGCAAAAGACTCTAACTAAGGATATAAAGAAGGTAATCCTTGAATATAGTGCTGTTGATAAAGTACAAGCTTCTAGAATAGATGTCAAGGGAGTTTTCCAAAATAGCAAAATATGGGTTAAACTCTCCATCAAGATTACCTCTCCCCTTGTAGGCTTTAAAAAGGGAAGTGATGGAAAGATGGAGAGGATTGTTCTTCAAGATGAAGGAGAGAGAAAGAAGCAGATTAAGTTGATGCTTCGTGACGGCTGGATAAAAGACGAAATAATAAAAAGAATGAAACTTTCTGTTTCTGAACAAGAATATTTAAAAGGCCAAAAAGATGTCTAAATTATACAAACCTTTAAATGAATCTTCCAGCAGGAATAGACCTTGCTTAAGATGCTTCCACTGCAGAACTCAAACATTTCGAAGCTTAAAAAAGCTAAAAAGCTTTTGTGCAAAGAGGGAACTCAAATATCGCCTCCCCTGGAGAAGGCGAATCATAAAAGATGGAGAGGTACAGATTTATTGGTGTACTAAGTTTCAAGGAGGTCCAAGGATATATCGAGAATGTGATCCTCCTTTTATAGCTAACTGTATATTTTTCAATGGAGGAGATATTGATGGAAACTTTTAAAACGGAAATGTCTTTTAGAAAGGAAAAGATTTGTAGTTTTTTGGAGGATTTAATAGAATTGTGCTCTATACATAATGTTTCTATAGAAACAACCTCAGAAGAAACTATAATAAAGTTCTACAACTGGGATTCCTTTCGCAGTTTAGAAGTTGATCTCGAAGGAGCTTCCCTATACTGGCTAAGGATTCAAACTGATATAATTGTGAGGAGGAAGAATAAATGATGAAAGAGAAGTCACTTCACCATGTTTGGTGCGAACCACTTGAAACTTTCTTCGAGCGTATTGATAAATTCAGAGGTTGGCCTATAGGGAAAAAATTTGTTGGATTTGAACATACTGAGGAAAGAAAAGCTGGCTTTACAGATGAGCCTATAAGACATGGATGGTGGACAACTATTTGCAACTCAGATGAATACTATAGATGGAAGTTGTCGCCTGAGGCTATAGCCAAGATTCATCGTGAAGAACGGCGCAGAATCATTCGCAAACTTGGAGGAATGGGCGGCTAGTCAATAGCAATCCAACTTGGGATAGTCAAGGATGATAGAATATGGTGAGGAGAAATAACTATGATACTGTATAAATGTGATATTTGTTCTAATAAAGTTGTAGACAAAACAAGGCTTTACCATGTTGCTGCACTCTTTAAAACAAAGGACTTTGCGCACGTCTGTATTGATTGCTATATGAAACTCGAAGAAATAATGAAGCCAATAAAAGAGGCTTCTCAAAAAGCTTTAATAGAGGAACATAGAAAAGCAGTTCTAGTCTTAAGATGTAGAGTGCACGAGCAGATAAAAGCAGAAAAAGATAAAAGGAGAGAATATGAACAGCGGAAGAGCAAAGAAGATAGCTAAGGAAGTCTACGGTGATCTGAGTAGAAAAGCGACTAAGTATTTTAAGAATCCTGGAACAGGACAAATAGTTCGAGAGGATTTAAGGAGAAGATATCAAGATATAAAAAAGGTTCACTGTAAAAATTATGGTAAACCTGAAAAATAACTCTTGACAGACTGGATATAATGTGTTATAATTGTTCATAATGAACGAAGATAGATTCGAGATTTGGAAATCAGTAAACAGAACGCATATTTCTTGGATGTCTATGCGCAGTCGTTGCTTAAATTCAAAAAATCTTCGTTATAAAGATTATGGAGGTCGGGAAATAACTGTCTGTAGAAGATGGAGAGAATTTAAAACTTTTCTCTTAGATATGGGAGAAAAGCCTAAGGGATTATCTTTAGAAAGAAAAGATAATGATAAAGGATATTCTCCTGATAATTGCAAATGGGCTGCTCCTATAGAGCAAATGAATAATACTAGAAGAAATAGATTATTCATTGCTTATGGTCCAGATGGACAAGAAGAGATAGGAAAGAATCAAAGTGCTTTTGCCAGAAAGTTTGGACTTACCCGAGCACATATTAATGGCTGTTTAAATGGAAGGCTTCTATCTCACAAAGGTTGGATGTTTATTTCTGTCCCCGAAGATTTTCCAAAATATAATGAAATATTAAAGCTTTTCGAGGTAAGAGAATGAGTTCCCAGAAGGAGCACTTTCATATAGTCTTGCCTGAAGGGTACAAACAAGTCCTCAAAATAACTGCCGCTAAGGCAGCAATNNGCTTGGTTCAACAAGCCATAGATGATTTTCTAACAGAAAGGAGTAGTAAAGATGGCAGCAAAGCGTATGACAAAGGTAATTGAAGGAACAGTCCTTAAGATTAAGGAGATCGAAAGTGGAACAGACAGGAACTATGACTTCGCCACACTCCCACCTGATATCCAGTCCAAATTTGGCCCCTTTGGCCTCTCTCACAGGATCGGCGATGCCGCTGCTGGTAAGAAGGGAAAAGAAGCAGTCGATGCAATGGATAAGGTCTGGAAGGGTCTCACAGACGGTAACTGGACTGTTCGTGCGCCAGCAGGTGAGAAGCTCACTAAGAAGGGTCTCACTGACAAGATCGACCAGATGAATCCGAAGGAGCAAGCAGCTGCAAAGGCTCTCCTGGAGAAGCTGGGATTGTCCCTTTAAACATTCTACATTATTTCAATGAGTTTAGATTCTGGGCTGCCTCTATAGTTGGGCAACAGGGAGCCTTAAACTGAAAGGTAGTCCAGAATCTATTTATCTTACTTAAAATGGACAGTGGCGCAAGGTAGCGCACCGCAAAGCGGGTGAATGGTGGACCGGAGTGCCTTCACTGGTTCCTTAAATTTAAAGGAACTAAGGCTGCAGGTTCGAGTCCTGTCTGTCCATGTCGATTTATTTATCTTAATAAAAGGAGAAAGATAAATGAAACTCGAACTTGATAATACTTATAGATCCAATTTCCATCTCTGCAAGCGAAAATACTTCCTCACTAAAGAACTAGGCCTCATCCCCACAAGAGGATCAGTTGCTCTAAGATACGGTTCAACCTGGCACGGCTTTATAGAGGGTTACTACAGTCATATCAAGGAGAATAGTTGGTCTCGTGATGGAAAGGCTATTCAACAGGCTGCTGAATATGGTGCAGCTGTTTGGCAGCATGAGACTGAAGCCTACGGTCAGACTTTTGATGAGACTGACTATAGAACTCTAAAGAATGCTACAATTGCTTTCCTGGAATATTGCACAGAATTCCAACATGACTTCAACATGCTCAAGGTTATAGAGACAGAACAGATGTTCAACTGCTCGATGAAGCTGACCAAGAGCGAGAAGAAATATTTTCCCAATCTAGCTTCCCTCGATATCCACTTCAATGGTCGCCTCGATGTTCAGATTGAATTGTCAGGGATGCCTTGGATACTTGAAGCTAAATCGACTGGTCAACCTATCAGTACCCAAGGAAGCAGACTCCACAGGAGCCCTCAAATTGTTGGCTATTCCTATGCTGGACACCATGCCCTAAACTTTCCCACCGAGGGTTGTCTAGTAGAAATTCACCAGCTTTCCTCAAAGAGAAAGCAAGATGGGGAGTGGGGTAAGTTGACAAAGAAGTTCCAAAGATTTCCTCATATTTTTACAGAGGGAGATTTAGAAGCCTGGAGAATGAGCTTCCTTGCTACCTGCTCTGAGCTAGTGGAGTATCAAAAGAAAGATCTCTGGCCCATGCAGTTTGATTCTTGCTACCAGTTTGGAAGGTGTCAATTCTGTAATATCTGCGAAAGGAATGAACCTTTAGAAAGAATAAGAGATGATATAGAGGAAGGTTATATTCCTGAAGGGTTTCTTATAAATAAGAAAAACTTCCTGGATTTCTCAACGAAAAGGCTTATAGAAAAGCTAAAAGTTGAGAAAGCCAATCGAGCTGAAGCACAAAAATCATTCACTGGAATAAATGGTGACAAATGTTCCTCGCCCGTATGGGCAGAAGGCTAAGCCATGGCTAATGCAAAGGATGTTGATATAGACACTGAATTCTTTAAGGCAATGTTAATTGGGACTTACGGCACAGGCAAGTCTGTCTTCGCAAGTTCCTGCCCCACTCCAGGCTTCATCTTTGACTTTGATGAAGGGATAATTACTTATAAAGGACTAGATTTTGACTACGAACAATATAGTGATGATTGGCAAGGTTGGATTAAGTTTGAGAAAGATCTAATCCAGGTCAAGAAGGATGTAGCTGAAGATAAATATGTTACTGTTGTAGTAGACTCTACCTCTCGAATGACTGACCTCGCTATGGCTCGTGCGATGCAGCTTGATCCTAAGAGGAGTCCAACAGGAGGGTCTATCTGGAATGTCCACTTCATGATGGTAAGGAACCTTATGGAGGGCAAGCTTAGGCAGATAGTCAATCTTCAGTGTAATGTGATTATAATAAGTCACATTGATATTGTGAAGGATGAAAAAACAGGAAATATCATAGATATATCTCCCCTCTTAACTGGACAGCTTAGGGAGAAGATTCCTGGTGCCTTCCAAGAAGTCTACTATTGCACCACCAAAAGAGCAGGTAATAAAACAGAGTGGATGATTCAAACTGTCCCCATTGGCTACACTAAAGCAAGGAGTAGGCTGAGTGGAAAGGCTCATCTTCTTCCTGACTTTTTACCTAATAGCTATGACGCTGTAATGAAAGCACTGAAGAGAGAAAAAGCATTGAAAGGAAAGAAAAAATAATATTAACCTTAACAGAACAAAGGAGAAACAGATGGCTAGGACTAAGAAAGAATCAGACAACATTCCTGATGACAATTATGACAACGAAACAGAAGGTGGATACGAAGGAGTAGATGACTTCAACATTGAAGAGGATTTCCAGCCTATTCCTCTAATTGCAGAGGGTTATTGCAACGGTGCTGTAACCAATGTCAAGTTTAATAGTATGGACAAGACAATCGACTGGTCGGTTACACTCAGTGATAATGGTGGAGTCATGAGCGATGGTGAGACTCCTATTGATGGTTCAGTTCATCTCTATCGTAACTGGCTTCCCAAGCCTGGAGATGAAGTCGAGATGACCAAGAAAGGTACCCAGACAAAAAGGCAGGCTAAGATCAACATGATGCATGACTTTGCTGAAGGTATGAATATTTCTATGACTACTCCAAAGCAGATTCTCGAGGCCATTGCCAACTCCGACTGGATTGGTATCGCTGTCCAGGTCAAGATGGAGGTTCGTACCTGGGAAGGCCGCACCTTCAACAATATTGCTAGAATGGTTACTGTCTAAGCAAATGCACTGGAAGCTCAAAGCAATTTGGTTTTACGTAAGGCATCCTATTAACTTTTTGTATGCCTTACGTAATCCATTAAAAAACTTTAAGTGGTTTATAAAATGAAGCTCTATAACCTTTTCCCTAACTTCACTAAGCTCTCTTACTCTGAAAGAGTGGAATTCCTTCGTTCTTACAGAGCTAAGAGGGCTAAAGAGTTAGAGGAAAACATAAGAAATAAAAAAGGAAGTAGTAGAATACCTCTTTCAGATGAAGAGAAAGCCTTGATTAAGGCTCTAGGAATAACTCAAAAGGATTTAAAAGCTTTAAAGGGGAGTATAGAAAATGAGTAATAACCAAGCAATACTTCAAAAGCAACAGCCGCAACAACAAATAAAGATTAACCTAGAGGAACTGGAACGTATCAAGTGTGAAGATTGTGAAGGAGAACACTTTGATCTCGTCTGGGCTATTCATAAAGTACCTGCCATGTTAAGTCGAACGGGGAAGGTCTCTCTGTTTCCAGTTGCTTTTTTCAGGTGCGTAGATTGTGCAAAAGTAACCAAGATAATTCATAGTAAATGAACCAGAAAGGTCAACTTTTGACTCTTTCCACTGGAAATGATATGATTATAGATGAAGATAAAATCTTTTATTCTCCTCCCCAAAATATAGTCGTCCATGAAGACCTCCCTCGATATAGAAGAGACTCCAAGAAAGTAAAGGAGCTACTCGCATCTATCCTTGAGAAGAAGCAACTTCATCCCATTATAGTAACAGAGAAACTAGAGCTCGTTGCTGGAGGGAGAAGATTAGCAGCTTGCCTACTGGGCGGCATCAATGTAAGATGTATGTATAAGGGAAATCTAACTCCAATCCAAATGAGGGAGATTGAACTAGAAGAGAATCTTCAAAGAGAGGATCTCTCTCCCGCCGACGAAGCAGATGCTATTGCAGATCTTCATGAGTTAAAGCAAGAACTCTATGGAGAAACTTCAAGTGGTAGAGAGGGAGGCTGGAAGCTAAGCGATACAGCCGAGGCAATAGGAAAGTCAAAGGGAACTGTCATAGATAATATTGCCATCTCTGCCGCATTAAAGGATTTTCCCGAACTTCGCACTCTCAAGACACAAAAGGCTATAAAGAAAGCTGTAAAAGGTTGTCAACAAGTTGTCGATCATGCCTTGGCAGTTCAAGAGTGGGAAGTCCTCCTTAAAAAAGAAAGTAAAGTTGAGCTCCTGCTCAAGGAAGCTTCTATCGATATGAAGGAGCAAGAAGATAACTCTATAGATATTCTCCTAACGGATCCTCCATATGGAATAGAGATAGATAAAATAGCTTCCTCCATTGGAGGTACCACTGGTGGAATGCCAACAAGTGGATATAAATTTGATGATTCTACAAAGAAAGCTCTAACTCTCTATGGAGCTCTTGCTGAGGAGTCTTATCGCTTTACTACTGAAAGCGCCCACGCTTATATATTCGTCGCACCGGAGTTCTTTTCTCTTATAAGAGAGATGATGATGGCAGCTGGTTGGGATGTATACATCAAGCCTATGATTTGGATTAAGCGAGAATCTGGTCAGTGTAATATGCCAGAAAGATGGCCTTCCTCTTGCTACGAAATGATCCTCTATTGTAGAAAGGCTACTTCCAAGTTGGTAGTACAAGGAATGCCTGATTGGATTCAAGAGGATCCTGTCCTCGAAAGTAAGAGGATTCATCCTACCGAAAAACCAGTCCCCCTTTTGAGAAAGCTTCTTCTTAGAGTCTCTCTCCCCGGTCAGAAACTCTATGATCCCTTCACTGGCAGTGGTGCTTCTTTAGAAGCAGGTTTAAGCCAAAAGCTAATTGTTAGAGGATGCGATGAAAAAGTAGATGCCTATAATGCAGCTAATAAAAGAGTTGCTGAATATTTAAAGAGGAGTGAAAGATGATGCCAACTAAAAAACAGATTTGGATTGATAAACGTGACCAATTGATTACAAGATTGTTAGATGCAAAATCTATATTTAGCAATGACAATATAGGCTTCATGTACAGGAGTGCTAAGAAAGAAGAGGATACTAACCTTATCTATTTTTGTGAAAAGGCTATTGACGAACTTTTAAATGCCTTGCGCAAATCAACTAAGGATTAATTATGTTTCTACCTGAAAACTATAGATTATTAAAAGATGAAGAAGAAATACCAAAAGATTGTCTTTGTTTCGGCTCCATAGGTTCTGGTAAAATAGGATGGGGAAAGCCTCCTCCTAATTTGATAGGACAGTATTTTTGTGATGGTTCACCTAGACATCCAGATTTTATAGTCATTAAGAAGTAGGAGATAACAGTGTTTATTAAAACTGTAGGTCCAGTTACTGCAAAGATAATGCTGGTAGGAGAAGCTCCAGGAGAAACAGAGGATAGAAAGGGTCTACCCTTTGTAGGTAGAGCAGGTAATACTCTAAACACTCTTCTCTCCCAGGCTGGTATTATAAGATCAAAGTGTCTTATTGCTAATGTAGCTAGAGAAAGACCTCCTGGCAATGATATAAAGCATTACTTTCAGGATAAGGGATGTAAGGTTCCTACTCCAAGGATGCTAGAATATATAGCCCTGCTTCAAAAGGAGATAGAGACTTATAAGCCCAATGTAGTAGTTCCTCTTGGTAACACAGCATTCTGGGCATTGACCGGAAGGAAAGGAATTAAACACGCCAGGGGATCAGTGACTACCTCTACTCTAGTCCCAGGACAAAAGCTAGTTCCTTCTTATCACCCCCAGGCAGTAGGCTACGATTGGAGTCTTGCAACTACAGTGGTGATGGATCTGAAAAAGGCTCTATATCATTCTAGCTTTTCAGATATTCCAGAAGATAAACGCCAGCTTATAATCGACCCTACCAAAGCTAACTTTATAGAGTTATGCCAACGTCTCCTGGATGAAAAGGAGCCTGTTGCTGTGGATATAGAAGCTGTCCAGGCTCATATAAATAGGATAGGCTTTTCTAACTCTCCTGTCTGGGCATTCACCCTTGGCACTTTAAAGGGAAAGGTTCCTCTATTTCCTGAGAGAGATGAATTGGAGATATGGGAGTGGATATGTAGAGTTATAGCAGAGCTTCCAATTATCTACCATAATGCTACTTACGATCTATCAGTTCTTTTCTTAAGGAATGGAATTCCCACTCGTAATCTCTACATGGACACTCTAGTAGCTGCTCATATCCTGTGGCCGGAGCTTCCAAAGAGTCTAGAATATGTAACAAGTATTCTCCTAGATGTCCCCGCATGGAAGCATCTTTCTGAGACTGCTCCAGGAGAATATAATGCTCTAGACGCCCTTAACACAAAGTGTATTGCTCCTATTATGGAGAAGTTATTGAAGAAGAGAGACCTCTGGGAAACTTTTCAAAGGGAGATGTCTTGGATTGAACCTGCCTCTATGCTTCAGCTTCAGGGACTCTACGTTGATATGGAGAAGAAAGATGATTTAGTTAAAGAAGCAAAAAAGAATCTAAAAGAAGTAGATGCGGAGCTTCTGAAGTTGGTAGGTAAAGAGGTAAACTACAATAGTCCAGCTCAAGTTAAGAATCTCCTTTACATAGATCTTGAATTACCTCCTCAGTATAAAAGAAGAAAGAGTATTCGAGAGAAGCAAAAGCTTACTACAGGAGAAGATGCCCTTAAAAAGTTAGCAAGGATGCATGAAGTTCCAACTCTTATTATAAAGAGAAGGAAAGCATCTAAGCTTATATCTACCTTCCTTGATATTTCAGTGTCCCCTGAGAATAGAGTTCATTCTTCTTATAATGTAACGGGGACAGGTTTTGGAGGGAGGTGGTCCTCTTCTAAATCAATAATACTTTCCTATGGTCCAGGCAATCTACAGAATATTCCTAAGGAAGCTAGGACTCTCTATACAGTTCCAGAGGGATACGTTCTACTGGAGGCAGATTATATTCAAGCTGAAGCAGTCGCAGTAGCCTATCTTTGCCTTGATACAGTCTTGATTAAGCTTTTCACTGATGCCTTTGGAATGTCTGGTTCTGAACGGGCTAAGGGTTACGACGTACATAGATACACTGCTGCTATCATGTATGATATTCCTCTGGAAGAAGTAACTAAGGAGCAAAGAACAATAGGGAAGACGATGCGCCATGCAAGCAACTATGCATCAGGCCCTGGAGTCCTTGCCAATAAACTTAATATTTCTATGGCTCAGGCTAAGCCCCTCTTAAAGTTATACTTTCAGAAGAACCATCTCCTTCCTATCTGGCATAAGAGAATCCAGATGCAGCTTAGACAAGATAGAACTATGGTTAATCTTTTTGGAAGGAAACATAAGTTTTTGGATAGATGGGGGGACTCTTTATTCAGGAGCGCCTATGCTTACAATCCACAGTCTTCTATTGGAGAGCTCTTAAATATATCTTTGAGGGAGACTTATGATAAGTTAGGAGACAATATCAGAATATATTTACAACTGCATGATGCTATCTACTCTCTAGTCCATCACAGCGAGACTATGGATGTAATGAAAGAGTTGAGGAAGATAATGATTAAGGAGGTTCCCGTGGGAAGGGAAACAATGAAGATAGATGTAGACTTTAAAGTTGGGGATAATTGGGGGGAGATGGTTGAACAAGATATAGGCTGGAAGTAAATGAGAGAGCTAACGAACTGGGTCGACTCCTATTTATTGTATATGCAAAACACTGAATCTGCTAGATACTTCCATAAGTGGACAGCTCTATCTACTATAGCCTCTTGTTTGAGAAAGAAAGTATTTTTATCTATTGGCAGGAT
>LGVF01009062.1_pt1 | contig 18107 bp, 19 predicted proteins | sample 469901 | NCBI WGS metagenome assembly LGVF01 (sample SAMN03893561, study PRJNA290197) | marine sediment metagenome | material: sediment; isolation source: combined push core samples #3730, #5133, and #5579 collected at Hydrate Ridge | place: Pacific Ocean: Hydrate Ridge
CTCTCTTTGCCGCTGCTGTCTTTCTTCCCTTCCTGGTTGGGGTAGTGGCGGGGATTAATGTCGCTTTTGTCGGAGCGACTTTCCCCCTGCTGATTGGACTTCTCAATTCTTTGGGCATGGAAGCACAGTTGATTCCGTATCTGGTTCTCGCCTCCTTTGCCGGTTTTAGCGGAGTGATGGTGTCACCGATTCATATCTGTTTTGTTCTCACATGTAATTATTTCGAGACAGATCTTATACGAACCTGGCGCAGGTTGATTGCTCCTTCTGTCTGTTTCAGCCTGACCGGAGCTGTACTATTCTGGTTTCTTCTCAGGTAGTCGTGGATCGACCTTTTATTTTCTGTCAGTACCACTGTGTTCCCTTGACCCGAAGCAACCCCTTCACATATAATTAAGTTAGAAGAAAATAATTTAAAAATGATAAAGCCAAACTTGTCGAAAGACAGGGACGGAAAGCCACGGGTCTGGAAGATAGCCGGGTTGCCTTTGAGATAGGCAACCCGGCTTTTTTTATGGTTTCTCAGCAATGTTTTCGGCATGATAAACCTTTTGAGCCGATACAACAAAGAATAAAGGAGGATGATATGTATAAAAAAATTATGGTACCATTGGATGGTTCGGACCTGGCAGAATGCGTACTTCCACAGGTTGATGGATTTGTAGCAGGCTTGCAGGGTGAAACAATTATTTTTGTTACGGTCATAGAACCTACGCCTACCCATTATTCGGAGATGGGCAGCGATATCGACCCGCATGTTTTTGAAATCATGCAAAAAAATACAAAGATGGTTGACGAAGAGAGAATATCTTATGCTGCAAGGTATCTTAAACAGGTGATAAACCAAGTCAAACAGGATGGGGTAAAATACAAGGCGGAAGTTCTTGTCGGACAAGTCGCTGACAGACTTGTTGATTATATCGACGCCAACAAAATCGATTTGGTGCTTATCGCAACTCACGGGCGTTCCGGCATCAGTCGCTGGGTGCGGGGAAGTGTTGCCGACAAAGTTCTACGGTCTTCACATGCTCCTGTTTTAATGGTTCGGGCAGACGACAAAACAAGCAGAGAAAAGGTATAAGACGTTTGACCTGTTAGACAAATAAAATCATGCTACTTCAATGTTCAACGCTATTTTATGTCCCGGGTTATCTGCTTTATAAATTCAGACATAAGTTTCACTACAGCTGGTTGTGCTTCTAAGTGTGGAACATGCGCACAGTCTTTTACTATTTTGAGATGGACATAACCCGAACATTTAGAAGCGATAGAGTTGACTTGATCTTTTGAGCCATACTGGTCATTACCCCCTTGAAGTGCCAGCAGGGGAACTTCAATACTTGGCAAAAGATATTCAATGCTCCAGTGTCTGAACCAATCACTAAGCCATGTTTCTGACCATGCTTTGAAAATAGCTTCTGTTTTTTCTCCATGATATTTCGCTAACCCCCTGAGCTTTCCTCTATCCCATGCTTCATCTGCAGCTCTTATTCCGGCAACGGTTGTAGAATCAACAAAGACATGAGCCGCCTCGGTTACAATACCTTTCAGAAAGTCAGGGCGCTCCGCGCCAAATATTAAACTGATGCTCCCGCCATCAGAATGTCCGATTAAAATGAAAGAGGTGTTGGGAATAACTGTGTCAATGAGTTTGGGAAGTTCTTTGAGAGCATAATTATGCAAATAATGAACTGTACGTGTACGATCCAAGGGAGAAGATCTTCCATATCCCAAACGATCATAAACCAATCCGGGGCAATCAGTTACTCTACATAATAATTCCGGAAAGTTACTCCACATGGCGGCACACCCCAAACCTTCGTGCAGATATACAAGATAAGGCTTATTCGTGTTACCCGGGATTAATTGGTAATAGATGCTGTGATCCTTATCGATTGACAGTCCCGGCAATGACTTCTCCTTCTTAGATCTATTAAATAAATAGAATGATAACCAAAAACAGATGACCCAAATTAAAATAATCCTTAATATTTATTTTGTCGGCTGAAGATGTAAGGATCTGCTTCACAGAGTATAACAGTGAGAGGTAGGTGATGTACGTTTGCTACAGGTGGCCAGACGTTTAATGAAGGATGTTGGAAAACCAGGATTATTGATGCAATAGGAATAATTTCTGAATGTCTTCTTCAACTGAGTGAGAGGAAGAATGATTGATCCGAGGAAAGGAGTTCTGCCACAAACACCAAACTTACTTCTCCGTATCCAGGAAATAAATCTGGTGTTCATGGTTTTGCAGGAAATTGCGCGAGGCCTAACGTAATTCCCAATCCTTATAATCAGATTAACGCTTTTTGAAAGTGAATCTCTGTCCGCCAAGACTTACTTCAAACATTGCACCACCTTTGGTGATACTGTAAGTTGCCATACCTTTATGATAACCAGTCTTGGTGACTTTAGCGTTATTTTTCCCGCCACTTGCTCCCGCAGAGCTTCCACCGGTATTCGCAGATGCAGTAGCTGCAGCCGTTAACACTGTAGCCTGGGCCTCCGCACCAAACTCGAAGTTACCCTTGATAAACTCGGAGAGTGATCGTTTGTCTTCGAAAAAAATGACTTGGCTAAAACCTACACCACCGAGTTGGAAGCCGATGGTCGCCTGGCTCATCTCCGTGTCGCCGATGTACGCATTTTTCTCATAAACTCGACCCTTACCGAAGGCTCCGCCAACGACTATTCCGCCTTTACCGATGGTTGGAAATAGCGCATAACCATAAGCACTATTAAACATGTCAGAAACACCAGCACCTTCGAACATTTTTTTTGTTTCAGTGAATTTATCTGCCCAGGCCGGGGAGGATACAAATGATATTAACAGGGCCAGCAACGCAGTACGTAAAATGAAATTCATAATTAGTCTCCTTTGTAAATGGATGGGTGGGGAAATGGCTATGATGGCTCCTTTTCCATAGATTCTAAAAGACTCTAATTCTATATCTGATAAGTACAAGTGGACCAAAGAAAAATAATTTTTAAGCTGTGATCAGGAGAATGACTCAGCTTGGTTTTGAGATGAACAAAATCCACCCTTCCTTGACTATTACAGTGCAAAGTCATACATACAGAAGAGGATTTAATTTGGAGATAATTATTGTCTGGGTAGTTAAATTAGTAAGTGCTTAAAATTAATGATAGTATTAAATACCCCCATACAGTTGGTTCATATAATTTTGATCTTTTACCCTTTCGCTAACGACAAGTATATCAGGAGCAGGTAATGTATGATATTTTTATAAAAACTCATTTCGCTGGAGCGCATCATCTTCGTGATTACCCGGGGGACTGCGAAAAACCTCATGGCCATAACTGGAAGGTGGATGTAACTGTTCGGGCAACCGAGCTTGATCAGTGCGGTATGGGGATTGATTTTAAGGTTTTGAAAAAAACCGTTAAAGAAGTTATTGATATATTAGATCATAATGATCTAAATACCCTGCCTGCTTTTCAGGAAAAAAATCCCTCATCTGAACATATCGCTGAGTTTATATTTGCCGAGGCAAAAGAGCTTCTTTCCAATGACAGGTATTCTCTATACAGTGTCAGAGTTATGGAAACAGACACCCAGGGGCTCACCTATTATGGGAAATAGTCCCTTATTATCAAACCATTAACAAATTGTTCTAAGTTAATATTTAAGATGGATCAAAAATGATTTCTCTCAACGAAGTGAAGATAGGTATTATTGGACTCGGGTATGTCGGTTTGCCACTTGCGGTTGAGTTCGGCAACAAATTTCCTACAATCGGGTTTGACCTTAACGAAGGTCGTGTCAAAAAACTCAGAGATGGCAGTGACACTACCCTTGAGGTGAGCGATTCTGAATTACAGGCGTCAAAGGAGCTCACATTTACCTTTCGCCCTGAAGATATAAAACAATGCAATGTATATATCGTTGCCGTCCCTACACCAATTGATGCCGCCAAGCGACCCAATCTTCATCCCCTTGAAAGTGCTTCTAAGACTGCAGGCAAATTGTTAGATCCCGGAGATATTGTCATCTTCGAATCCACTGTCTATCCTGGAGCGACAGAAGAGGTCTGCGTGCCAATACTGGAAAAGGAGTCGGGGCTGCAGTACAATACAGACTTTTTTTGCGGATACAGCCCTGAACGTATCAACCCGGGAGATAAAGAACATAGATTGCCATCTATCGTTAAAGTTACTTCCGGGTCAACAGAGGAGATTGCTGAATTTGTAGACAATCTCTATAAAACAATTATTACCGCCGGCACATTTTCCGCCAGTTCCATAAAAGTTGCTGAAGCTGCCAAAGTAATTGAGAACACCCAGCGAGATGTAAATATTGCATTGATCAACGAGCTGGCGCTTATTTTTGAGAAGCTTAATATCAGCACAATCGAAGTTCTTGAAGCTGCCGGAACAAAGTGGAACTTTCTACCCTTTCGTCCGGGCCTGGTAGGAGGGCATTGCATTGGCGTTGACCCTTATTATCTAACCCATAAAGCCCAGGAAGTCGGCTATCATCCCAAAATGATACTTGCCGGTAGACGACTCAATGACAATATGGGTCATTATATTGCTTCGACAGTAATAAAAAAAATGGTTAAGAAAGGTATAGATGCAGCAAAGGCAAAGATTCTTATATTAGGATTGACCTTTAAAGAAAACTGTCCGGATCTTCGTAATACCCGAGTCACTGATATTATTGCCGAGTTTAAAGAATATGGTGTCTCTGTTGAAGTTTATGATCCTTGGGTTGACCCTGAAGAAGCGAAAAATGAATATCAGATTGATCTTGTCTCGAATCTTGAAAAAAGAAAATATAGTGGCATCGTTATAGCTGTAGCTCATCAGCAGTTTACGGAGATGACGATTAATGATTTAAGAGATTTGTGTATTGAAAAATCTGTGATTTACGATGTCAAAAATCTGTTTCCCCGTGATCAGGTGGACGGTTGTCTTTAAGACCTCAGTAATCGGTAAGGTTCAAATATGTTCAAAACAGTCCCTGTTGAAGAAGCCGTTGGTATGGTGCTTCCCCATGATGTTACAGAAATAATTAAAGATAAGAAAAAAGGTGTCGCTTTTAAAAAGGGACACATAATACAGCACAAGGATATAAATTATCTTAAAAGGCTGGGTAAAGACAATATCTACGTTTTATCCCTTACAGATGATACAATTCATGAAAATGAAGCGGCGACCATTCTTGCTAAAGCGCTCACTGGGACAGGAGTAGAACATACCGAGCAACCTGTCGAGGGAAAAATTACGGTTAAGGCCGGTATGGATGGACTGTTGCGTATCAACAAAGAGGCACTGTTTCAGTTCAATATGCTTGGAGAAGTGATGTGTGCAACTCTTCATGATAATACTCCCGTCCAAAAAGGAGAGATAGTTGCAGCTACCCGCCTGATTCCACTTGTAACATCCAGAGAATTAGTGGAAAAGGCAAAAGAGGCAGCCTTAAGCGGGATTCCTGTAGTTGAGGTGATGGAGTTATCGGCCAAAAAGGTGGGGCTGGTAATAACGGGCAGTGAGGTGTTTCATGGCAGAATTGAAGACCGTTTTGAACAGGTTCTCCGTCAAAAACTGGCGCTTCTCGGCTCGGAGGTTACCATCGTCCGCATTGCTCCAGATGATAAAGATATCATCGCCAGAGAAATAAATTCCTGCATTGAGCATGGAGCTGAATTAATTGTCACCAGCGGAGGCATGTCTGTTGACCCTGACGATGTTACCAGAGAGGGCATCCTCAAAGCAGGTGCAACTGAGGTAGTCTATGGCACCCCTGTTCTGCCCGGTGCGATGTTCCTGGTTGGCAAAATTGGCCAGATACCTGTTTTGGGATTACCAGCCTGTGGAATGTATCATAAAATCACTGTTTTTGATCTTATCCTGCCTCGTATTCTTACCGGCCAGAAGATCGGCAGGACAGAACTTGCTGAACTTGGCCACGGTGGACTCTGCAGGAACTGTAGGACTTGCAACTATCCGGTCTGTAATTTTGGCAAGTAATACTCTGCCACAGTGGCAAATTTCCCCCTAAAAGTCTACATCCTATTTACCTGGTACTTCCGTTGTTTTCAACTCAACAACAGTTGCTCCCCAACTGCCATTAAACAAGTCAGCAAGACGGTAACCTGCAACAAGTGGGTTACGGTCAAGAAGAGCATGCACTGAACGTCTGAGATTTCCCGTCCCCTTGCCATGGATGATTTTCACCTGAAAAATTTCTCGCTTATAACATTCATCCAGATAATCCGGGATCAGGTATTTTAAATCTTTGGGAGAAAATGTATGTAAATCGAGAGTACCATCAATTTCAATTTCAATCGGTTCTGTGGGGAAATGTTCGTCTTCCATCAGCTTCTATACGTTAACATATTCAGCACCACATTTGCCGCCTTTTCAGAGGCGCCTTTTTTCCCGAGTTTTTCTCTGACCTCAGCAAGAGCAGCAAGAGTCTCTTCCCGTTTTTCCGGGATTACTATGATATCCTGCAATTCTTTTGCAATATTCTCAGCAGTTACCTCATCCTGCAATAATTCAGCAACTGCAGTTTTTCCGGCAATGAGATTAACCAGGGAAAAGTGATCAAGTTTGACAAGGAGTCTTGCCAGACGATAGGTTAAATTTGCGAGTTTATATACTACCACCATTGGAATCCCCAATATTGCAAGCTCAAGAGTGACGGTACCTGAGGCTGCAACAGCAGAATCGCAAACAGACATCATATTATAACGATCACCCACGATCACTTTAATATTCAGTCGATCCTTATAGAGGCTGAGCCCGGCATCGTCGAGATCTTTTCTGGTAAGAGTAGAGGCCTGGGGAATAAGAAAGACAATAGGGTCTGACTCCTTTTGCTTTTTCTGCAGAAGGAGTGCTGCATCTAAAAAATGTGGTAGAAGAGCAGTTATTTCACTTTTTCTGCTTCCCGGCAAAAGGCCGATACATCTCTGACCATCGCTGATACCATGTTTTTTGAAAAATTCATCCCTTGAGAGCGACACATGGGCCGTGTCAAGCAGGGGGTGCCCGACATATTCCGCATCCACCCCTCTCTTCTTGAAAAAGCTTTCCTCAAAGGGCAGAATTACGCCGAGTTTATCCACTCTTTTGTTAATTGTCCGCACCCGACCGGATCGCCACGCCCAAACCTGCGGTGCAATATAATAAAAGACTGGAATACCTAGTCGTTTTGCTTTTTTTGCAAGAATAAGATTAAAATCGGGTAAATCTATAATTATAAGCAGGTCTGGGGGATCTGAAGCCATCCTTTTTTTCAGAACGGATTGAGCGGCAAGGATATCTTTTAGATGGGCAAAGACTTCGATAAGACCTACAACTGCAACTTTGGCAGCATCAAATAGGATTTCGACGCCCAGGGATTCAAGTTCAGGCCCTCCCATGCCATAAAACGTAAGATCAGCACGTTTAGTTTGCAAAGCTCTAACAAGATTTGCTCCATGGAGATCACCGGATGCCTCCCCGGTTACAATCATTATTTTCGAATTCATCTATGCTGAAGGACGTATCAAATCTTTAAATAGATCAAGCTGCTGATGTTCTTTAATCTGTTCTATCACCTGTAAGGCTACCGCAAGTGCCCTTCTGCCCTCTTCGCCGGACACAGCAGGTTTAGTCCTCCCCTTAACATGTTCAACAAAAGATACAATCTCACCTCGCAGGGCATCCCCATCGCTGAAAGTTTTTGTCTCAATATCCGGTTTCGGCATACCACTCGCCATCAGATTGTCAGAGAGTTTTACGGTCATCACCTTTTTATTGCCGAAATCAACAGTAATATATGAACCCGGCTGAAAGATACGCATCTTCCTTTTATTGGTCATTGAAATTCTGCTTACGGTGACGTTAGCAGTGGCGCCATTCTCAAACATCAACCGGGCATTCGCGATATCCGTAGTACCGGTCACGACCGGTGCTCCAACGGTGTGTATGGTTTTAAGTGGCGATTTGATGATATTTAATATGATATCAATGTCATGTATCATAAGATCAAGTACAACATCTACATCCACACCCCTGTTCTTAAAAGTTGCTATCCTGTTGCTTTCAATAAAAGCGGGCGAAGTAAGAAAAGGCTCTATCGCCTGGACTGCCGGGTTAAACCTTTCCAGATGGCCAATCTGCAGGACCAGTTTTTTTTCTTTCGCCATGCGGATAAGCTCATCCGCTTCTTCAAGGGTTACCGTCATCGGTTTTTCCAGGAGCATATCGATACCGGCTGCTATGCAGTTACTGGCAACTTCAAAGTGGTAAATCGTCGGCACAGCAATAGATACAGCGTCAACCAGGGGCAGCAGTTCTTTATAATCAGTGAAGGCACGGCAGTTACACTCTTTTGCAACATTTTCGCTTTTCAGAGAATCCTTGTCTGCAACCCCGACAAGCTCAACCGAATCCAGATCAGCATATTTCTGGGCATGAAACCTGCCAAGATATCCAACCCCTACAACTCCAACTTTAAGACTTTTCATAGAATTCTTATTCTCAGGTGTGAGCTGTGACACTAACCCCGATTTTAGGCACTAAATGCCCAGATATGCTTTTTGGATATCATCGTTGGCGAGCAATTCATCCGCAGTTCCTGAAAGAGTTATCCTGCCATTCTCCATAACATATCCTCTATCAGCGATATGTAATGCCTGGTTGGCATTCTGCTCTACCAGGAAAATGGTAGCGTTGCTCTCCTCATTAATCTTCCTGATAATTTCAAATATCTGCTTAATGATCAGTGGTGCCAGTCCCATGGAAGGCTCGTCGAGTAGTAAAAGCTTAGGTCTGGCCATCAATGCTCTTGACATGGCAAGCATCTGCTGTTCTCCACCACTGAGTGTTCCACCGTCCTGATTCTTCCTCTCAGCCAGAATCGGAAAGAGAGAAAATACATAGTCCATATCCTTCTGGATCTCCTGATGATCCTTGCGCAGAAAAGCACCCATATCCAGGTTTTCTTTTACTGTCAGCAGTGGGAAAATATGTCTCCCTTCCGGAACCTGGCAAATGCCCATCTTGACAATTTCATCAGGACCTTTTTTATGGATTTCCTGGTCAACAAAGGTTATTGAACCGGTTCTGCATGAGACAATTCCGCATATGGTCATCAGGGTTGTGCTTTTACCGGCACCATTGGCACCAATGAGAGTGATTATCTCCCCCTCATTAATTTCTAAAGAGACATCTTTGATGGCAAGAATATTTCCATATCCGGCCTGCACATTTTGTAGTTTAAGCATCGACATCTTCCCCCAGATATGCCTTGATAACTGCAGGATTTTCACGAATTTCCACTGGGGTTCCCTCGGCGATTTTTTTGCCGTAATCCATCACGAAAATCCGATCAGATAAACTCATTACAAGCGTCATATCATGCTCAATAAGCAGGATTGACTGCCCTTCAGAGGAAATCTCTTTAATCAGCTTTTCCAGTTCAATCGTTTCCTGTGGATTCATACCGGCGGCAGGTTCATCAAGCAGCAGAAGAAGAGGTTCGGTGGCCAGGGCTCTTGCAACTTCAAGTCGTCTTTGTGCCCCATAGGGGAGGTTATTTGCAAACTCATTAACATACTGCTCCAGCCCCACTTTCTCAAGAATATCATAACTGGTTTCCAGTATAGATTGTTCTTCATCACGGGTAGTTCTATTTCGAAAGACAGCTCCAAGAACAGTGGCCTTTGTCCTGCAATGTCTGCCGATCATAACATTTTCCAGGACAGTCATTTTGGCAAAGAGCCTGATATTTTGAAATGTCCTTGCAAGCCCTTTTTCTGTAACCTGATTGGGTTTCAAGCCCTTTAAACTCACCTTTGTATCACTGCCGGGCGAAGCAAGGTAGACCTCTCCTTCAGTAGGAGCATAAATTCCGGTAATACAGTTAAAAAAGGTTGTTTTGCCTGCACCGTTTGGGCCGATCAACGCTACAATCTCTCCCCTGTTGACGTCGAGATCAAGAGAGTTTAAGGCACGAATCCCACCAAAATCCATAGTGAGACCATTTACTTTTAATATCTGATTGTCCATTTCAAAAAGAACTATTCCTGTTTTTCAAATTTATATGTTCTGCGTATATTTGCAATCATCCCCTGTGGGCGAAATACCATCATAGCGACCATGACTCCACCAAAAGCAAGCATTCTAAATTCAGACAATGCTCGCAGATATTCGGGCATCAAAATAAGAATAAATGCACCAAGTATAACCCCGATAATTGAGCCCATGCCGCCAAGAACGACTATAGATAAGATAATTGCAGATTCAAGAAAGGTAAAACTTGCCGGATTGATAAATGTTGTTTTAGCTGCAAAAACAACACCAATAAGTCCCGCCCAGAATGCACCCAGAGAAAAAGCGGCCAGCTTTGTTTTCCGTTTATCTATGCCCATTGCCTGACATGCGATCTCATCCTCTCTCAGGGCAATCCAGGCACGCCCAAGTCGCGAATCCTGTAATCTGTTGACGATAAAAATTGTTACAATTACACCAATCACCATGATGTAATACATGTACATAATGGATGTTTCCAGTGAAAAATCCATGCCGAAAAAACCGGGTCTGGAGATATTGGAGATACCGCTTGGCCCCTGTGAAAACTCACCCCAGTTTTCCAGAATCAACCGGATAATTTCACCAAATCCCAGAGTAACAATAGCCAGATAATCACCACGCAGACGCAGTACAGGGAACCCCAGAATAATACCAAATATTGCGGCAAGGGCTCCACCAATAGGTAGAACCACCCAGAAACCGAGGCCAAAATGGTAGTTGAGAAGGGCGTAAGAGTATGCCCCCACTGCATAGAATGCAACAAAGCCCAGATCAAGTAACCCTGCCATTCCAACAACAATATTTAATCCCAGCCCGAGAACAACGTACATAAGGGCCGTTGTCATAACATTTGTCTGGTATACAGAAAAAAAATGTGGGAAAATAATAGCAATTGCCAGTATGGCAAAACTGAGTACAGTCAGCTGTTTTTTGTTGTTAAGAATGGAATAGATGACATTTTGAGATTTTTTCACCTCTTTTTTATCTGCAGTAACCCGTAGTTTCCTCATCTTAAAAAAGCTCATGACAAGATAAGCCGTGAAAGCTACAATCGCTACATAGGCGGCGTTCTCCCATCGATAGCGAATAATTCTCTCAATCGGGTCAACCTTGATAACCATTATGGGGAATGTCAGAAAAATAAACCAGAGAGCTACGCCAAGTGCTTTTTTTAATTCTTTTATCAATAACATCAGTGCGTTACTCCAGAAAAACTATAATAAAAAACAAGAAAAAATCTATTTTTGATGAACTCGCAAAAAGTCTCCCGCACCGTCATTCCCGCGCAGGCGGGAATNNGCGGGAATGACGGGATAACGAAGAATAGGACTTTTTAAGAACTTGTCATTTTTTAGTATCTTAGATATTTTATACTTTCTTTGTTTCAGCTTTGCCCAGCAATCCCGAAGGTTTAAAAATCAGAATAAGAACGAGAAGGGAAAATGCGAAGACATCCTCATAATCGCTAGACACATAACCGGTGGCAAAACTTTCTGTCAGTCCAAGAACAAGACTTCCTAAAACTGCTCCGGGAATAGAACCGATTCCTCCTAGAACTGCCGCAGTGAATGCCTTGATACCGGCAATAAAACCGATATAAAAATTTATCTGACCTATATGGGAAGCAATAAGAAGTCCACCGATGGCAGCAAGAGCAGATCCAATAATAAAAGTAGCGGAAATAATCTGATTAACGTTGATCCCCACAAGCATTGCCATTGTTCTGTCCTGGGCTGTTGCCCGCATTGCTTTTCCTACCCGTGTAAACTTAATGATATAGGTCAGAATCAGCATAACAACAGTTGTGGTTATAAGAATAACCAGGTCACTGGAGCCTACGATATGGGCCACAGGCTCCATAAATTCAAAGTCAGGTATGAGTTCGGGAAATGGCAGAAAGTCAGAGGTTTGCGCCAGCAGCACGTAGTTTTGCAGGAAAATAGACATGCCTATCGCACTGATCAGAGGTGAAAGGCGCGGTGCATGCCGAAGTGGTTTATACGCTATTTTTTCAATAGTATAACCATAAGCACTTGACCATACGGCAGCGGCTACGCCGGCAATAACAATGATAGCAAGGAGTGGGAATCCATAAATTGACAGCACCGTTGCTACTATAAAAGCAGTAAAGGCACCTATCATATATATTTCACCATGGGCGAAGTTAATCAATCCAATGATACCGTATACCATTGTGTACCCGAGAGCAATCAATGCATAGATAGAACCACGAGTAAGACCGCTGAACAGGAGTTCAATAAAATAATCCATAAAAACCACAAAAAATAACCTGAAACGGAGTGCATCCCATAAAATCCGCACCCCATTTCAGGTAGATTAACAAGCTAACCCCGAGAAACGGGATATTTACTATTTCATTTCTACAAATTTTCCATCCTGTACTTGATATACTGAGAAGCCAACTCCGACCGCATCACCCATTTCATTGAAATAGATATTGCCGACTGGAGTATCAACTTTGTCAGTCTGGAGTACTTTCTTCAAAGCGGCTAGATCTGTAGACCCCGCCTTCTTAATAGCATTGACCATTGCCAGCATTGCCGAGTATGCGTTCTCGTAGAAAGCGCCATGATCGGAATTAAAAGTAGCCTTATGGGCTTCAATAGCAACCTTTGACAGAGGATTGCTGGCATTATCTTGAGGTCCTGAAGCATAAGCGCCTTCAGCATTTTTACCGGCAACCTTAATAAAGGTCATATCCTTCACGCCATCGTCGGAGATGAAAGTAGTTTTTAAGCGCTTCTTCTTCATCTGGCCGACAATTTTGGATGCTTCCGGGTGATACCCGCCAAAGATAACAGCCTCGGCACCTGACTTTCTGATTTTCAAAACAATTGCAGAATAATCTACGGCACCTGGAGTCACACCTTCATAAAGTACAACTTCTGCCTTTCCGGATTCCTCAAGGAACTTCTTGGCAAATTCAGCAAATCCTTTACCATAGTCACCTTTATCATGAACAACTGCGATTTTTGTATAACCAAGCTTTTCAAGAACAAAATTCACATCAACTTCAGCCTGAGCATCATCAGGTGCAATAGTTCTAAAGAAGTTGGGATAATCACCACTCTGGGTCAGAGCAGGATTGGTAGCCGATGGCGACATAACCAGAATACCTTTATCTTTATAGATCGGCAGAGCTGCTTTGGTAGCACCGGAACAGATATGACCGAGAACAACTTCAGCGCCTTCAGAGGCCAGTTTGGTTGCAGTATTGGTTGCAATCTCAGGCTTGCAGACATCATCTTCAATAAGCAGTTCAATCATTTTTCCATTGATACCACCTGCATCATTAACCTGCTTTGCAACAATTTTAGCCGCATTTACAGAAGGTAATCCATATGATGCGAGATCACCACTGTGAGGTCCTGCAACACCAAATTTGATCGTATCTCCTGCAACTCCCATTGCCGGCACTGATAAAGCCATCATAACGCAGGCGGCAGTTGAAACAAATTTACCACTTAGAGCTAACTTCATTTTATCCTCCCTCTATATGTATTGATTAAGTAAACTTACCCAGTCCCGATCCAACCCTTCTAGTTGAGAAAAGAGCAAGCATATACGACGAAGTCATGATATTAGTCTTTTACTGTTGATTTTGCAAAATCAAAAATGAAAATTTCCTTTTATTTTGTCTGAAGTTTAGTGCTTTACTCCATAAAAGCTGTAATAAAAACCAATAAAATCAAAAATTGATTTAATTCAAATGGTTAATACCAGCATCAAGGCACTTATCCAGCGTAACTAAAAAGTTTTCCGATTTGTCGGGAGAAATACTTAGGAGCTGTATTGAACAAGATAGACTTTTTTTTTGCTTTGGGGCGACCATTGAGTCCATTATATAGTGGATTGATGAGTACCAGAGCTGCCTTCTATAAAAAAAGCATTTTCAAGCGTCATACACTGCCGGTTCCTGTCATTTCCATTGGTAATCTCACGATGGGTGGATCAGGAAAAACACCGATGGTTCTCAGTCTCGCCCGGATGCTGAAGCAGGCAGGTTACTATCCTGCAATCATCAGTAGAGGATACGGCGGTAAAGCAAATAAAAAGAGTAATACTGTTTCCACTGGAAAGAAGATCCTTCTATCCCAGAAAGAGGCTGGTGATGAACCTTTTATGCTTGCCAAAATACTGGAGGGAGTGCCGGTTATTACAGGTAAGTCACGCATTCACCCCTGTAAACAGGCTATAGAATCACACTATGCAGATATCCTCCTGCTTGATGACGGATTTCAGCACCTGGCCATCAATCGAGATATTGACATTGTACTGTTTAATGCAACAACACTTGCCGGCAACAGCAGAGTCTTTCCAGGCGGTGTACTGAGGGAGCCTGTGAGTGCTTTAAAGAGGTGCCATGCTTTTATGTTGACGGGAGTTACTGGCAGCAACCGAGAACGAGCAGATCAGTTTTCAATCCTGCTGAAAAAAAAGTTCCCGGAAAAACCGCTTTTCTTTTCAAAAATTTTCGGCTATGAAGTCTGGGCTGCCGATGAAAAGGAGAGTGTTGGAGGTTTTTCTGACCTTGGTCGAACCTCTGGTTTTTGTGCGATTGCAAATCCAATCCGATTTCAAGATTCAATGGAAATGAATGGAATTGACCTTGTGCAATTCTCACCCTTTGAAGATCACAGGAAATACGACCAGAGATTGATGGACAGATTATGTAATGAAGCAAAAGGGGCTGGTGCTCAAAGCCTCCTGACTACTGAGAAAGATTTTGTGAAAATTGACCATTTAAAACGAACCCTGCCCCTCTATGTGCTCAAAGTGAAGCAAAAAGAGGATAAAGAGTTTGCAGAGTATATTTTGAAAACAATACAGAAATACCAATAGATTTTGCTTAGTTCGGATAAATATTTTCTGGCCTGCAAAACCCGTTAGTGTGTGTTTTTTTACCTCTATGAGTGTCTTTTAACCCACACTATGATTTTTATTGAAACAAATTCACTTTTCTTCGCATCTAGCTATAAATACGCTATTTAAATGTATTCATGTTTTTAAACAAATTAATGGCATAAATTTTGCTTTATTACAGTAAATTCATATTAATAACTCAGGATTTTATATGCCATTACCAATAGATCCATATCAATATACATTACGGAAATCGGTGAGCTGCTGCGGAGTTGGACTTCACTCCGGCAGAACTGTTAATCTTTCTATTAAACCAGCCCCTAAAAATAACGGAATCCGATTTTTCAGAACTGATGTTTTGCCTAATGAACATATTAAAGCACATATGAATATGGTCGTAAATACCAGGCTTGCTACAACTATTGGCAATGACAATTTCCATATTTCGACGACTGAGCATCTTATGGCAGCCCTGCATGGGTTTGGTATCGATAATGCAGACATTGAACTCGATTCGGCAGAAGTACCGATTATGGATGGAAGTGCCGAGCCTTTTTTCCAAATGATGAAGTCATCCGGGAAAAAGAAACAGAATGGCATGAGAAAAGCTCTTCGGATAACCAGACCGATCCACTATACCGATGGTGATAAATCTATTACAATCAAACCGTACAATGGCTTTAAGATAACCGGTGAAATATGCTTTGACGATACTGTAATAGATAACCAAAAATTTTCTTTTAATCTTTCTACAGAAAAATTCGGCAAAGAAATTTCCCGGGCCAGAACTTTTGGATATGTTGAACAGGTCGAAGAATTATGGGCTAACGGACTGGCGCTTGGCAGCTCCCTTGAAAATGTAATTGCTATTCACTGGAATCGAAAGTCAGTTCTCAATGAAGATGGCTTAAGGTTTGACGACGAATTTATCAGACATAAAGTACTTGACCTGGTGGGTGATCTTGCACTTTTAGGATGTCCTGTTCTTGGACATGTCAGTTCCTATAAAACCGGCCATACCGAACACCTGGGTTTTATGAAGGCTATTGCCGCATCCCCTCATTGCTGGGAGCTTGTAGAAATGCGAAAAAATGGTCCCCACGCTGTTATGAATCGAGTCGCCTCAAAATCGAAGGCTGCCAGCGATATGATCATGCCGCTTTTTAATCGTGACAGCCAATTGGTTGCTGCAGTCTGATTTGCCCTTCTGCTTGCTCCTCTAATTCTCAATGAACTATTATTTACATGCATACACAGGACATTGCTTTCGTCAGGTGTTATTGAGAATTAATTACACAAATTAGCCCTCACATTGACGATTATTCGAAATGTAGTATAATAAACTGTACGACTGTATAGTCAGGTATTTTCTTTTCAGGCAGGAGAAGGAACGTGACACTCTTAGAAGGTCTCTTGTGGTTAACCCTTAACGTGTATCATGAAGCACGCTCTGAGCCACTGATTGGACAGATGGCTGTAGCACTGGTAACCTTAAACCGTGCCAACGAAAAACACCTGCCGATTAAAGACATCGTGAAAGAGCCTTATCAGTTCAGCTGGACTTTTCAGAAGGACTCTTATTTCCCGGATGACCCAAAAGCTTTTTTTGAATGTCTGAAATCAGTATACACGGCCTTGCAGACTCAGGACTTCACCAATGGTGCAACGCACTACCATCATAACACTATAGAACCTTACTGGGCAGAACATTTTATCTATCTTGATGAATTCGGATCCCACAAATTTTACAAATAAAAGGTTTTACGCGCTGCCGGCTTTCTCAAGCGCCCGGCACATATTATCAAGTAATTCAGATCCCATATTTATTGAAACAGGATATATCAGCGTTTTTCCTAGAATCTCAGCCGACTGCGGCAACAATTCAGGATCATAAACAACACGCCGTTTTCCTCCCGATTCCATGAATGGATACCCTGAACGGGTTATAGTTTTTCCTTCGAGAAGATGCTCCCATTTGGGATAGAAATGCCAGCTGTTCTCGGCAAAATTGATCGCACCAAAACTATCGGACTTGAGTGAGTCATTTACCTTTGTACAGTGGTCACGATCCAGCAGAGAAAAGGCAAAGAAGGTTGCTGAATCTCCTTTTTCATCCATAAGATGCCTGAAGGTAACTCCAGGAATTTGCCCTGCAGCATCTTTAAGTTTGGCTTTATTTTTTTGCTGGGCGGCAATCATTGAGTCCAACTTTGCAAGCTGGGCTATGCCGATTGCTCCCTGAATTTCCATCATTCTGTAATTAAATCCGACAAAACGTCTTCCCTCTCCCCCTCTTCCTCCGGGATTGACCTCATGATCATGACCGTGATCCTGATATTCAGACATTGCTCTCCACAGTTCCAGATCATCTGTTATTACCATGCCACCTTCTCCGGTGGTCATCGTTTTCACTGAATCAAAGGAGAAAGTTCCGCATTTGCCAAAGCTGCCAAGATGTTTTCCTTCTATTTTCCCTCCGGCCGCCTGGGCAGTATCTTCAAGTACTGGAATACCATGTTCAGTTGCAATAGCAAGAATTTCTTTAATTCTAGCCTGGGCACCAAGCATGTGAACAGGAATTATGCATTTCGTTTTGGATGATATTTTCTTTTTCAGATCTACAGGATCCATATTAAGCGTCGTATCTACCTCAGTAAACACAGGAATGGCACCAACTTCAAAAATAGCTTCCCAGGTTGCAACAAAGGTAAACCCCTGAGTGATAACTTCATCACCCGGACCAATTCCAAGGGCGTTAAGAGCAACTTTCAGAGCGGCCGTTCCTGACGTTACGGCCTGACCATAAGATGTTCCGCAGTAATGAGCAAATTTCTCCTCAAATTCCTTTACCTTAAAGACCCCATTTCGCTGGTCATTGAACTCATACCGAAAAAGAACACCGGTGTCGAGAACGTCCATGATTTCTTTTTTTTCTTCTTCACCAAATATTTCAAATCCAGGCATAGCAGGCTCCTGTTATTTTTTTTACGACGCCATCATTAATTTACTGTTGTCTATCAGCCTGATCGAATCTCCAATTTTAACCGCCAAAGCCAGTACACTGTGTTTATTAACAAATTTATCGGGGATAAGGTTGAATTCATTTACAACAACAGCATAATCCAGTTTTCCACCGGCGTTATCTACAATCTCTTTTGTTTTTTCTATTA
>LGVF01079839.1_pt2 | contig 18071 bp, 23 predicted proteins | sample 469901 | NCBI WGS metagenome assembly LGVF01 (sample SAMN03893561, study PRJNA290197) | marine sediment metagenome | material: sediment; isolation source: combined push core samples #3730, #5133, and #5579 collected at Hydrate Ridge | place: Pacific Ocean: Hydrate Ridge
ACCTCAACAAGATAATGGTATAAGGCAAAAGTTAAATAAGCCTTGCCACAGCCAAAATCGATAATTCTGATGAAATCCTGATCGATATTTCCAACAACATCCTCAACCAATTCAAGATATCTGTTTAATTGTTTGAATTTATCATATCTCTGCTGTTTTACTTTACCCTCTTCTGTCATAACTCCCAGATATGTCAAGAAAGAATAAGGTGTTCCTTCTTTTAAAATATATTGCTTTTGCCTGTTATGAGAAATTTCAACCAAATTTTTACTCGGCTCTTTAGAAATGATTTTCACTTTCCCTTTTTTACTTACAAGCACTTGATGATCTCCATCTTTTGTAAAAAGAACCATTTGTTTAAAATCACTTTCCATATATCTTAGCAATCTCTCTTTTGCTTCATATATATTCAAGTTTTCATGAAGCACTTGATTGCCAACATAATTTGTAAACTGAATAAAAATCTCAGTCTTTAACAGCACAGGTTTTATATCGATTTTATTGATATCCGATTTACTCGCCTTTGTTTTATTACTGATAACACCTTTTATTAAAGTATTTGATTCAAATACTTCTATTAACAATTCTTTTAATTCCATATCTACCTACCTCATCAACTCTTCTATTATTTTTTTGAGCTCACTCATTTCTTCAGGATCTAATTTTTTTTGTATATTATCAATTATTGTATCTTGCGCCTCGGAACTGAGATTCATAAACTCTTCTGAAACCTTTTTAGCCTGATCTATATCAAGACTATCTACATTTAAATCTGGATTATCATCAATAAAATCCAAAATAACATCCGCAGATTTTTTTTCACCGTCTGTCAACCTTCCGTACATTTCTTCAATAGTATCTTTTGCCGTTTCAGCAACTGTAGTTACTATATTTTTAATACTGTCATTTAAGATTTCAGTCAATCCAATTTTCAGATGCAAAGAATCATCGTCGATTAAAATGTTTTTCACTTCAATGAAATCTCTGTATGGATTCATTTCTTCTGTGTCTAGAACAATTTCCAATTTATCAATATTTAGATATGGAGATTCCACTCCATTCGTTTTAAGTGCAAATCTCGTTACCCAATTGGGAATTGTAACTAAACCAGCTTTTATTTTTTTGATTTTAACATATAAAATTTCATCACTATATTCTACATCAGATATTACTTTAATTTTCAAAGGAAATTCCATAACTTCTGAAACAGTCAAATGTGCAACGACGTCAAATTGATTCTCTTTAAAATCTACATATATATAGTTAATATAAATATCTTCATTATCGATTTCTTCATATTCCAAGTAGGTATGAACAACTGTATTGATTTCTTTTTCACCTATACGAATATCATCTAGTGAACCAAAATCGAAATCCCTAAAGTACTCATCCACATTCATCATTGAACTTTCTTCAATATATTTATAGTCATCAGGCAATTCTTCATTCGGAGAATATATCATCAATATTACTACTAACGGAATTACAATCAACAAAACAACAACGAAAGTTATTGTCACAAACAACCCTTTAATAAATTTCATAAATCATCCTCACTTTCATAGATATACTTATTATAAATGAATACTATAAAACTAACAAATGGATATCGATAATGAAATATATATTATACATTTGAAAATGCTGAAATTTATGAAATAATATATAGTAGAACGGAGGAAAATCTATGTCATATATTATTATAACTTGGGATCCTGACGATTTGAAAGGGATTCAAGCAACTTGGGAAAAACTCACAGCTTATCACGCTGAGACATCGAAACACTTCAAAGAATATTTTTCAGATTATCCTTTTTCAAATAGAGAAGCAAAACTCAAAAAACACGGAGAAGGCGGAAAAACAAAGATCGACCTCGTTGTTGATGATGAGACAAATATTACATATGCTCATTGCATCAGCATTATCGATTGTGATGGAAAAGGGGAACTTGAATCCCTCTATGTAGATGAAGCATTGAGAGGGATGTCCTTTGGTAAAAAACTCGTGGATCGTGCGATTGAATGGTTTGAAAAAAACAACATTGATGAATTTGCCATTGAAGTTTCCGTCGGGAATGAAGAAGCATTGGGTTTTTATGAAAAATACGGATATAAACCATTTAGTTATAACCTTCAAAAAATCAAGTGACACTGTGTTAGGAGGAATTTCATGTATTACTGGCATTATGATTATAAATTGTTCAAACTTGAATATTTGGCAAGTCAAAAGGGCTTGACAAAAATAAACTTTATAAGGGATTTTAAAGAACAGGATTTATTATTCAATTCAGAACCTTTTGAAGCTATACATCAGTTCATGCTTTCATATGTTAAAAAGAATCCAATCGATATAAAAATAGACTTGGATTATAGCCCTACTGATTTTCAACAATGTGTTTATAATGAAACTATTAAGATTCCTTTCGGTAAAATAATTTCATATAAAGAACTTGCCGATAGAATAAATAATCCGAAGGCTGTACGCGCCGTAGGTGGTGCACTTGGAAAAAATCCATTCCCCATTCTGATTCCTTGTCACAGGATTGTAGGAAGTAACGGAAAGTTAACTGGATTCTCTGCAATAGATGGTATAGAGTTAAAGAGAAAATTAATAGACTTTGAACAGGAGGAATAATATTGAATTTTGATCAAAAAATTGATTCTTTTAAAGAAGAAATAATAAAAAGCACACAAGGAATCGTAAAGATTAAAAGTGTAGAAGATAAAACTCACAATAAATACCCATATGGAGAAGGCGTTCATAACGCACTTTTATTCACTTTGAATTTAGCAAATTCTTTAGGTTTTAAAACTAAAAATATAGATAACCATGTTGGATACGCAGAGTATGGTGAAGGTGATGAAATGCTCGGTGTTCTCGTTCACCTGGATGTAGTTCCCGAAGGAGATGGATGGTCGTATGATCCTTATGGGGCAGAAATCATAGATGATAAAATTTACGGTCGTGGAACCACCGATGATAAAGGACCGGCAATTTCTTCTCTTTATGCTATAAAAACGCTTATCGATTCAAATGTTAAATTCAACAAAAGAGTACGCATCATATTTGGTTTAAATGAAGAAACGCATTGGGAGAGTATCAATTACTACGTTAAGCACGAAGAAATTCCTTCGATGTCTATTGTACCGGATGCAGACTTTCCAGTTATCTATGGAGAAAAGGGAATCGTCATATTTGATTTGGCAAAAGAATTCAACGACTTTATAGATGATAATGGAATTGAAATTCTAGAAATAACAGGTGGCAATGCTCCAAATATGGTTCCCGATTATGCAAAAGCGATAATCAAATCGAAAACAGACATAAAAAGCATGGTCGATGCTTATAATTCCGATTATGATGCTAAGGTTTCCATAGAATCACTAGATGATGATAAATACAAAATCGAATCTAAAGGAGTCTCTGCTCACGGCAGCAGACCAGATAAAGGAATCAACGCTATTTCTCATTTAATCAAGTTTTTAGATAACATCGATCTTCAAATAGGAGATCAGAGCACTTTCATAAGAACAATCTCCAGACATATCGGACTAGACTATAACGGACAGAATATCGGATGCAGCTTTGAAGATGAAGAATCAGGAAAACTCGTTCTAAACATCGGTATGATTAAAATGAACGAAGAAAAAGGTTCTCTCACCATCAATATACGTTACCCTGTTACAGGCAGCTATGAAGATGTTGTTGATGGAATAAATGAAACCATTGATTATGCAAAAATAGACTACATCGAAGACGAGCACATCCCACCACTATTTGTAGATAAGAATTCAGATATGATTCAAAAATTGATGAAGGTATACAATGACTATACAGGTAGAAACGATACGCCTAAAACAATAGGTGGAGGAACTTACGCTAGAAGCATGCCGAACGCTGTTGCATTTGGGGGATCTTTTCCTTGGCAAGAAGACCTGGCTCATCAAAAAGATGAATTTATCACCATAGATGATTTGATGCTCATGACAAAAATATATACAAAAGCTTTCTATGAACTTCTTGTATAAATCAAATTATGATGTACTGAATAGACTGGATATTTTCCACTAAGTTAAAAAAGGCATATGAGAATAAAAACTCATGTGCCTTTCTACATTTTCTTATTCTGCATCTTGATACTTATACTTAAAAGTCCATCTTCTTGTATCACCTTCTTCTTTAGGTATATACAAATATTTTTTTGTATAAGTAATCCAATTGTATTCATCCCAATCTTCAGGAATTAGAATATATTCATTTGTACCCTGAAGAATTACATCCAAAGAATCGGTTTCTATATTGTAAACCGCCAAATCAGTTGTTCCATCAGTTGATAAACCATAAACAGGTATATCTTTATTTTCAATAGGAAGAAGAATTTTCTTTAAATCTGGAGACCATGACAGGCTGAAATCTCCATGGACATCGATTTTCTGCTCAGCATCTGTCATTGTATCGATTAAGTATAGATCATGTTCAATATCAACAATATGTTTTTCAAGCAAAACGTATCTTTGATCCGGTGAATACGAATACTCATCTTCTGGTTCGAGTGTGTGAGATCCGATTTTCGTCAGAATTGATTCTTCTTCCTGCAAATCATAATCTTCCTCAACAATTTGATCGGTACTGCATCCAATCAATGTAATTACTAAAATAATAACGATACTTACGAGTGAAATGATTCTTGTTCTCATATTTGTTCCTCCTTAAAATTTCATAAGAATGAATAATATCTCATTACAAATATTCCATAATAATCATTTAAAGTATACATAGTTAATAAATTGATTTTCAGCTATTTTACATATTAATCATTTATAGCCTAGAAATCATTCGCTGAATGGTACTGAAAATTGTTTCAATACTCTTATTTAAAAAAATTTACCCCGAACTTAATAAATACTCTAGATTGTCATCGATGGAATATGATGATGCAATGAATGAATCCCTTTCCTTTCGGCAATTAAACACAGCACATTATTGCATTTGTGAACATAAATGGTTTATAATAACATATAAGATTGTATATGGATTGCTGATATTTATTTTGCTTTGGGAGGTAAATATGAAAAGGTGCTTTATTTTAGTGTTAAGTATCATCTTATCATTGGCGGGTTGCAGTTCTGAACTATCAGAATACGAACAAGCAGCTTTAGTTGCTGAAGATTTTTTTGAAATAATATATGATATTGATAATTATAATCAGGTAAAATTTGAAGATGATTTTTATAGTTTTTCGATTTACCATAATAAGCAGTTATTAAATGTTAGTGAATATTTTACTGAGAATGGTTTTACGCATATGAAAGGTTTATCATATATTTACAGAATAATTAAAAGTGCATATTTTAAGGAAATGAGTATTGAAATTTTGAGTATTGAATTTGATAATGTCATTGATGAAAGCACTGAAGGAAAAATGTTTTTNNTTTATTAACTTTTGGTGATGGTATTACAGAGGTTGTTATAAAAGAAGGTAAAATAAAATTACTAAAAACTGAGACATGGAAAATTGACCATATTAAAGAAATAAATTTCCCACTAAAAGTGGATGATGAATTATATAGGTAGAAGAGTAAGTGAAGAACTGTTTTATGTGTAATTGTTGTTGCATCATTGTAAGCGGTAGTGTTAAGAATTTTGTGTAAATCCTATTTATATCTCCCAGAGAACTTTATCTGAAAATCATAATAGGCTTGAGCAAATCCCTTCCGTTTTCGAGTAGACCAATTTTCATTGCTAACGTGCCGTGAATCAACATTCTGACATTCTGACATATTGAATCACATTATGACTTTATTATATTTCAAAATCCAATAATGAAAACTTAAAAGGGATGTTAGTCGACCTCAACAATACCACGAATCATACTTACAAACGACTCGAAAGATTCTTTTATTTCAATTAAAAAACCGCATATGCAATGCGGTTTTTATCTACTCTTCTAAAAAATTCTTGAAATCCTGTCCTAATTCAGGATGTTTTAACGCGAAATTTACAGTCGCTTTCAAATATCCCAGTTTGTTTCCAGTGTCATACCTAGTTCCTTCAAATACAGAAGCATATACATTTTCTATATCCTTTTGTCTTAAGATCGCATCTGTTATCTGGATTTCTCCACCTTTACCAGGAGGAGTATTTTCAATCATTTCAAAAATAGAAGGATTTAGAATATATCTTCCCAAAATCGCATGATCCGAGGGTGCTTCCTCAACAGAAGGTTTTTCAATCATTCCCGACACAATCATGTCTCCGCCCTCTATTTCATCACCAGCAACTATTCCGTATTTAGGTATGTCGTTTCTAGGCACTGATTGAACTCCTAGTATCGTCCCATTATGTCTTTCATACGATTCTATCAATTGTTTGACAACAGGCACCTCGGCATCCATTATGTCATCAGGTAAAAGAACAGCAAACGGTTCATTGTTGACAAATTCTTTTGCACAGTGAATTGCATGCCCGAGTCCTCCGGCTAATCCTTGCCTTACATAAAAGATTTTTGCTTTGCTAGCCAATTCTTTAGAAATTTTCAGCAAATTCTTATCGGTTTTCTTTTCTAGAAGTTGATCTAGCTCCGGAGTCTCATCAAAATGGTTCATAATCATCTCTTTATTTCTAGAAACAATTATTAAAATTTCTTCTATCCCGCTATCTACAGCTTCCTCTACAACATATTGAATAGCTGGCTTATCTACAATATTTATCATTTCTTTAGGCATTGCTTTAGTAGTTGGTAAAAACCTTGTCCCAAAACCCGCTGCCGGAATTACTGCTTTTCTTATTCTCATACTATCCCTCACTTTATCTCATTTACAATATTATACATTATCATAATAAAAAAAGATAGTAAACGCTATCGTCCACTATCTTCCAATCAATTATTCAATGCTAAATACTTTTGCTCTTTTGTCAAAATAACACGAGAATACGTTGTCTCATATGTATTGTTTTCCTCAAAGTATTTTCTTAAATTATAAGGACCTCTATTATATTCCGATAATATCCTGTCGTAATCATTCCCATAAGCATTTTGAAGCAAGTCGATATATACCGATGCCAGCCCAATATTATACTCTGGTTCAAAAATACGATCGGGGTCATATGAAAGCCCTATTTTTTCACCAAATTCTTCAGCTAGCCATTTTTCCGTAGAAGGAATAATCTGCATATATCCTCTATCGTCATCTGCTCCTACCTCATACTGGCTAAAATTACTTTCTAACTCCATTACTGAAAGAATCAATGAAACATTTAGATTAAATTCATTTGCATACTTTGCAACAATATATGCCGTTTCAAAATCAAGTGGTGTATCATCCTTGATTTCTTTCGCCTTGGCAACTAAATCATCGCCTTGATAATCCCCTACTAATAATCTGTAACTATCTGCAACTTCTTTTTCATCAGATAGTACACGTCTAATAATTAAATTTTCATCTTCTAAAGCAGTCATTTCTTTACTCAACATATTAATTTGGCTTACTTGATTAATATTTTTTGTTTCTATATTTCTAATATTTTCATTTAATTGAATGTTTTGAGTAACTACAATAATAAATAACAAGATGAAAAAGATTGTTGCTATTGAAATATTTCTATTCATAGTCATACTTTTTCCTCCTAAAATAAAGACTTTAAAAGTATATCAGAAACTTTTCAAATTGCAACTTTTTCGAACTTTTTGTAATATATACACAAAAAAACAACAGGAAACCGTTTGGGAATCCTGTTAAAACATAAACTTTTCATAATAAAACATCTTTCTTATAACTAATACTATCCCTGCAGTTACAAGTATTGAAACTATTGAATTTACAGCAAAATATATAAAATTTACATCAAAACTGAAAATGTTCTGCAATACAATAATATTTCCATAGATAGGAATCATATATTTAACTATTGTTGTTTCTCCACCGCCCAACATGGCGAGCACCCCTGAAATAAGTACTATCATATATATTGGAGCGATATATGAATTAGCTTCTTTAACACTCTTGGCAATAACAGATATTAAAATAATCAGTCCGACATATATACTTACTAATAACAGTAGTGTTATTAACATTAATACTATTTGCGTAGGTGTAAACGTCATTTTATTAATACTGATTGCATCGCCAAAAATCTTTGAAGAAAATGGAATAGATAAAACAATCCCCAAAAGTGAAGAAAAAGTAGTAACAACTGCTACAATTGCCAAACTAATTAGTTTTCCTAAAGCGATCGTCTCTCTTTTAACAGGAGTCAATAAAATTGTAGCCATGGTGCCTCTTTCTTTTTCACCGGCAACCATATCCATACCAATACCCATAGCCCCTGCAAAGAGGAATATAGAAATCAAAATCGGGAAAATTCTACTGAGCATAGTCCCAACCAACTTCTCTTCAGGCGCAACTGACACTTCGTCATTTTCTAAATCAACAGTAAATACATTTGTATATTCAACATTGCCTAGTCTTTCACCAACTATTGAAATCTTATAGTCTTGAAGTAAACTGTTTACAATGTATCCTCTTGCATCTTGAGAGTAATCATTGATAGGATTGTAGTAAGTATCAATATTGGGAATAATTAAATTTTCATATTCGCCTAATTCCTGATCAAAACTATTATCAAATACCAGAACCAGATCAATATTCTCATCAATAAGTTTTTCTTTTGAATCTTCTAAATCTGCATTAGAAGATACTTCATTTAAATTCATCCTATCATAAGGTGATTCTTCTATATACTCGACAAAACTACTCGGCGCATTATAAGTTTCTATCAAGTATTTATGCACCAACCGTTCATCTTCTATGTTTCCTATAACCATCCCCATAATCGAATAAATCATAGCAATACTCAATCCAGGAAGTAATATCACTGTAAAAATCAATCTTCTATCTGTAAAAACCCGTAGTAATTCTTTTTTAATAATCACAAATAATCTCTTATCCATCTTGCTCACCATGTATTTCATACAATTTAAAGAAAGCATCGTCTAGCGATTCAGTATTTGTTTCTAGAAGAATTTTCTCTAATGTTCCTTCCATTACCAAGTGTCCGCCAATAAGAACTCCAATTTTATCGCTTAATTTTTCCGCTACCCTCATAACGTGTGTAGAAATAATAATCGTTTTATTTTTTCTTTTCATATCCATAAGGTAGTCAGTGATTATTTTTGCCGTTAAAACATCCAATCCATTTGTCGGTTCATCAAATATAATAACATCAGGATCGTGAATCAAACTAACAGCTATTCCAAGTTTTTGCTTCATCCCTGTTGATAGATCAGCAATCTTCTTATTTTTAAACCCTTTGATTCCTAAAATATCAAACAGATAATTTTTTCTCTTTTCTATTTTTTCACTTGTCATATTTCTTAAACCGCCAAAAAAATTCATAGTGAAATCAGCTGAAAAATGATCCTCCAACTTAAGTTCATTAGTTAAAAAACTAATATTCTCTCTGATCTTTTCAGAATCATTGAAGCCATTGACATTGATTTCTCCATTTGTCGGCTTTATCAATGTAGAAATGCACCTTAAAGCAGTTGTTTTACCAGCACCATTCGGTCCAAGCAACGCATATATTTCTCCTGGATTTACTGTGAAAGAAACATTCTCAACAGCTTTCACTTCATCTTTTTTTATCTTGTTTTTTTTCTGTTCTTTTTTTGAAATCTGATAAATCTTCGTCAAATTCTTAACTTCTATCATCTAATCCCCTACTTTTTTAAAACAACCTTATCACCTATAGAGACAATCCCAGACTTGATTACATCAAGATAAACCGCTCCTCTTGATAAAGCACACGTTTTTTTCTTTTGAACAATCTCACATTCTGGAAAACACCTTTTTCCCAAAGAAACCACTTGAAACTCTGCTGCTCCGATTGTTAAAACATCACCCATTCGAGGTGTGAAATCATTAAAATCAATGGATAAAGTCTCCAGAAATCTTTCAAAGCATAAACCATCCTCTTCAGAATTTTCAACTTCCAGACGATTGACATAAGGAAGCATAACTACTTCAACTTTACTTCCGAAGTAGCTATCTCCTTTTAATCCTTCACCCTTAATAAACTCGCCTTGGTCGATTTTTACCCGTGGTTTACCTCTAGTAACACTTAAATTTATATTTTTTACTATACCGATCATTGCAGCACCTAAATCAATTCAACTTTATAGTATTTCTTCTTACCTTTTCTAATCATTGCAAATCCATCAGTAAAATCATTCATGCTTATCAAGTATTCATGAGATTCAACAGTCTGATCATTTAAGTAAATACCACTTTGTTGAATCATTCTTCTACCTTCAGATTTAGTTTGAATAATATTTTTTTCTGCCAACAAATCTATAATCTTAAGACCTTCTTCAATTTTCGACTTCTCCAACTGAACAGTGGGAACATTACTTAAATCCTGTCCTTTTCCGAAAAGAGCTCTTGAAGCCTCTTGAGCCTTGTTTGCATCTTCTTCACTATGTACAAGTTTTGTAACTTCAAAGGCAAGAATTTCTTTTGATCTATTGATTTCCGCTCCTTCTAAAGAGCTGAGCTCGTTGACCTTATCCATTGGTAAAAATGTCAGCAGCGATAAACATTTCTTAACGTCCGCATCATCAACATTTCTCCAGTACTGATAAAACTCATAAGGCGATGTCTTTTCTGGATCCAACCAGAGTGCGCCCTTTTCAGTCTTACCCATTTTCTTTCCCTCACTATTTGTCAATAAAGCAAATGTCATTCCGAATGCATCTTCTCTATCTTTTTTTCTGATTAAATCTGCTCCAGCCAAGATATTCGACCATTGATCATTCCCACCAAATTGCATTTTACAGCCATACTTGTCGTGAAGCACGTAAAAATCATAAGCCTGCATTATCATGTAGTTGAATTCTAAGAAAGTCAACCCTTTTTCCATTCTATTCTTATAACACTCAGCCGTCAACATTCTATTTACTGAAAAATGAACCCCGATTTCTCTTAAAAATTCAACGTAATTTAAATCCAATAACCAGTCGGCATTATTTGCCATAATAGCTTTATCGTCATCAAATTCTAAAAACTTTTTAAATACCTTTTTAAAATTTTCACCGTTGGCACGAATAGTTTCCTGAGTCATCAGTTGACGCATACCTGTTCTATCACTTGGATCACCAACCATGGTTGTTCCTCCGCCGATAAGTGCAATAGGTCTATGTCCATATTGTTGCATATAACTCATTACCATGATTTGAAGATAATGCCCAATATGCAAACTATCCGCAGTCGGGTCAAATCCGATATAAAAAGTCACTTTTTCTTTTTCCAACAATTCCTTTATTTCTTGTTCATGAGTCATCTGCTCGATAAATCCTCTTTCAAGTAATACATCATATACATTCTTCATAATTGTTACCCCCTCAAAAAATAAAAAGGGAACATCTCTCCCTAAAGGACGAGTGTTCCCGTGGTACCACCTTTTTTCACATTTAATTAAAAATGCCTCAAATCATTTAACGCATGATAAACGCTGCAGTTTCCTACAGATGCTCAAAGACGTAATTCATGAATTATCTTCGCTAAGGTTTTCACCAACCACCTTAATCTCTAAAATCCCAATAATCACTACTAATTCTCATCATTGCTGATATTCATTTTTTATTATCATAACAAATTACGGTTTAATGTCAAGACTAATTCATTATTCCATTCCTGATAGCATTCTCGTATCGCTCAATATTATCAAGAAGTTCAGCATTCATATCAAAAACTTCGATAAAATAGAGATACTGGTTATTCATTTTTTCTTTTCCAATAACTAAACCACTAAAAACATATAACCTATTGTTAAATTCAAAATCAAATAAAATGTAATCGTTTAAAGCATATTCTTCTCTTGTGAATAAAGTTGATAAGTCAGATTCTATCATGGTTAAGTTAACAAACGAAGCATTATACATCCAACCACCTACCTTTTATTAAGTTATAAAAGATATACCCTTTTAATAATACTCTTAATCTATATATAGAATTTCTCCACAATTTTCACAGTACCTTGCATTTTTACTATTACCATGCCCACAGTTCTTGCAAATATTTTTTTTAATCAAAGTTCTAGAGACAATAAGATAGATCAATAAATTTGTTGGAGTATTGAAAAATCCGAATATTCCCCAAAGCCATTTATTCATTCCTCTTTTTTCAGCATCTTTAAATATCCAAAAACTTTGAATACTTAAAACAATGAAAAGAAATGTAAACAATACTATATATGTTTTAGTATCCATGGTTATGCTCCTTCCCTTTTATCTTTTTATAAAAATTATAAAGTAAAACCAGAGGCGATATGATTCCCATCAACAATACCTGAAAAATAATGAAATAATATTGGTAATATACTAAAAAAAAAATCATAACTATAGAGAGAACAACTAATATTGCAATATATTTTATCTGATCCATATTATTCTTTCTTTTTATCCTTCTTTCTGCTTCTATAATAATTTCATTAGTATCGAAGTTTATCTCAGGAAACACAATATCTATTTTTTTATCCGTCATTATTCTTCCTCCTCCCGAATATTCTTAATAGCATAGTGAAATCTAGATTTTACTGTACCTTCCTTGATTCCTAAAATTTCACCGATTTCCTTGTAATTATATCCATGATAATATTTAAGAACAAACATTTTTCTTGTTTCTTCATCCATAGACATCAGAGTTTCTCTCGCTTCATAATTTATCTGTTTATCATCAAAATCGTTTTCAAGCACAATTCGATTATTTTTCTTATAATAATCTTTCAATAGATTGTTTCCTATAGTAATCATCAAAGTGCTCACTTTGGCTTTATACTCAAACTTACTCAAATTCATAATGAATTTTACACAAGTCTCTTGAGCGATATCTTCCGAGAGCTCTTTATTAAACGTCAAACTGTAAATATATTTAAAAACAAAAGGATAATTTGTCTCGATCAAATAATCGAGATGTATTTTGCTCCCTCGTTTTGCCTTGTAAAAAGCTTCTCTCTCGACATTCATTGAATCACCTTATTCACTGAGAAATTTCATCATTTCCTCTATCAGTATATCACTAATCTTATAATTGATTGATGTATAAGACTCCATGTTTTCTTTTTCATCTTCAACAATTTTCAATACGTGATTCATATCTTCAACAATAAGAACCTTCGCATCTGGTTTTGTTTCTCTTAAAATATTTATATCCTCTTTAAATACCTGCAAATCATTTGTTCCTCTAACTAACAGTACCGGAACACTGATATTCATTAATTCCTTGGCTGGATTATATTTTATCCAAGATTCTAGAAATGCTAAAACTTCTTTATTAAACAGCATTTTTAATGATTCCAATTGTCCTTCAAACGGCTCATCATTCTTCACCATTTCCATAAACGATTCGATAGAGTCGACCCCAAGCTGCTTTGCTATTATTATATCAATTGGATAACCCGCACCACTTAGTGAAATAACTCTCTCCACAGATTCATTATTTGCTGCTATAAACGAAACTAGCGCTCCTTGAGAGTGCCCAGCCAGTGTAATGTCTTCATATCCCTCATCTCTAAAATATTTTATTACACTTACCAAATCATCGACAAAATCATCAAACAACAAATCAGTTTCAGTCCTTTTATCATAACGATAAGAGCTAACTCCTTTTCCCTCTAAAGCGTTTGCCAGCATTCTAAGCGAATCATTCTTTCCATCTATCATCATACTATTTCCATCTCTATCTGTAGGTCCAGAACCAGGAATGATTATCACCAATTTACCTTTTCCTCGATCTATAAACGATCCCTTGATTACACCCGTTTGTGTTTGAATATTTAAATCTCCATATACTATACTTACAAAAACCATTCCCACTAACAGCAATATAATAGTTGCAATGCCTATAATGTTTATACGCTTACGTTTCATAATATTATTCCTTTCTAGTACACACTTTTATTATCAATTATCAGTCTTCCCAAGAAAACAAATAACAAGCTTATTGAAATCGTAATCAATGAACATATAATATCTTCATATCTAAAACTATTGTATAATCGATTAACTTCCAGCGCCAAATAGTGAGGCATTAAATACCTATACTGCTTGCTGATCAGATGAATTATTCCATACTGTCCAAAGTAAATTCCAACAGATATAATACTCGATAGATATGCCTTTTCTATCAAAAGTTCTACTAACATATGCGTACTTAAATAGTAAATCATCATTAAACTTACCAGTAAAGCTACTTTGATAATCGAAACAATATATACTTCTTTTTCACCAAATATCATCATAGAATAGTAATAATTTGCAAACAATGATATAAACGCAGTCATAACAATTATACTTCCATAAACAATGAATTTTGAAGTAAAAAGCCTACCTAAATCAATTCCTTTACTTAAAGGTATGTCAATATAATGATTTGCAAATTCTTTAGAAACCAATCCCGATAAAGCAAATGCTAAAACGACGGGAACAATCTGAAGAATATTACCAATATAACTCTTTATTGCTTCTTCTCCACTTATAGTAATAAACTCTGCTAATCCTTCCATCCCAGTCTGCAGTTTCAAAATATCAGGGAGAAACTTCAGCATAACTGGATCTAACAAAGCAAAAAATATAAATACAAATGCGATAATCATAAACTTGTAACTTCTAATTCCTTCCTTGATCTCTTTTTTAATCACTTTTTTCACCACCGTTTATCATTTCTAGATAAATATCTTCTAGACTCGATTTCCTCTGGTTAACACTGATGATTTCAATATCATTCTCAATAACACTTTTTAATATCTCTTTTTTTCCAGCTCTTATATCATTTAGATAGAATGAATAACAATTATTTTCATAAGTGAATTTATCTACAAATTTGAAAGAGTCAAAATCAACTTCTAAAGATATCCCTTGAACACATATATCAACTATCGGATAGATAAATTCCTTTTTTAACTCTATTAGACTATCTTCAAATATCAACTTCCCATTTTTCAAAATTCCTATACAATCACAAGTGTTTTCCACATCAGAAAGTATATGAGTAGATATCAATATCGTTTTCCCCTCATCTTTTAATCCCTTAATGATATTAATTACATCTTTTCTCCCCTCGGGGTCGAGTGCGGATAGCGGCTCATCTAGCAATAAAACATCTGGGTTATGAGCAAGTGCACATGCAAATGCTGCTCTTTGTTTCATGCCTTTTGAAAAATTTGATATTTTCTTATTCATGAATTTTTCTAATCCTACCAATTCAATTAAATAGTCATATTTATATTCTTTTGATATAAAATCCATATACTCTTTCAAAGTCAGGTGTTCATAAAACACCGGCGCTTCTGGCATATATCCAATCTTAATATCGTCATCAACATGAATATTTCCTGAATCAATCTTCAAAAGACCAATAATCGCTTTAAGTGTAGTAGTCTTCCCCGCACCATTATGTCCCAACAATCCATAAATTTCACCTTTTTTCATTTCGAGATTCACTTCATCCAAAGCTATGAAATTTTTATATTTCTTACATACTTTTTCAAGTTTAATCATAGATATTCTTCCTTCCAAAAATTAAAAAGAGAACAGATCCAAATCCAGTAACAAATAAAACTATCAACGACCATATAACCTTATTTAAATTTCTTACACCATTTTTTATAATCATCCATAGACACCAAGCTGCCAAAGTATAATTCAAAATAATAAGCGGCATCAGTGTTTTGATTAAATCTAAATTCATCTGAATTCCTCCTCTTATATATAACGATTGGAAATAGCAAAAGGTTCAAATGAAAACAAAAAAATAACCAAGTAATTTCTACTTAATTATTTCTTTCACCGATTTCCTTACTTCAGTTGGCAATTCTAATTCCATCGCCCTATTGATAAGGTATACTCTTGTTTTTTCTTTCTTTTCTAGTAAATCCTTAACAATCTGTACTTTTCTCTCTCTCCCGGGAATAAGCTGATACAATATATACCAATCTTCAAGTGCCATAATGTTCACCTTTTGATTTCCTACATCAACAACTTTATCAATGGATTTTTCATCAAATATAAACCTGAATTCCCCTTCCATATGGCGTATATAAAATCCTGCAATGATATCAATTTCAGTTTCATCAATAACAATCGTCGTAAACCTTTGAGTATTGTAGATATCATTATCATCATTTTTTATCTTTTCTTTACCAAACATAAGAAGATTGTTTCTAACACCTTCATAATCTTTTTCTTCAATAAACAAATCAATATCATTTGGCTCTTTTTCATGCCCGTTAAAATATAGAACCGTCGATGCACCTATTGCCCAAATGATATTCATCTCATTTAACTTTTCAGCTAATAATTCAAGAGTTTTCATTCGTCATCTCCTACTCAATATAGATTTTTACGATTGTTCCGTTTTCTTCTTCAATATCGACCAAAGTTTGATTTCCAGTTTCACTGAAATCATCAATTGCATTTTTAATTATTTCATCAATATCGATATCTCCAATTTTTTCTTTTAACTCAGGTTTAATCTTTGTTCCGATAGTCAACCCTAAATTTATAAGAGATAGTGGTATTTTAATATCTACTTTTGTATTGTCAGCAGGATCAAAAACTTTTATTTTTAGTTTTTTGCCCTTTAATTTAATCTTTTCTTTTTTTACTTCCTGTTCAACGTTTTCTTCTACTGCATCTAATAATTTCAATGCTTCTTCAGAAGTAATGATTCCATCTTCAACCATCTTTAAAATTTTAGCTTTTTCACTCATTTTAACCCCTACCTTTCAATAGTTTAAATGCTTCGTCCGAACTGATTTCACCTTTTTCCAGTTTCTCGAGTACTTCAATATTTGAAACTTCTTTCTTGTCAGGTTGAATATTATATCCTAGAGACTCAATAACTTGATCTAAGGTTCTTCTTACGGTTGGATAAGAAACTCCCAAATCTTTCTCAATCTCCTTGATGTTGCCTCTGTTTTTCACAAATATTTCTACAAAATATTTTTCTTCCTTAGACAAATATGAAAATTTATCTAAATCGAATTTACCTTCAATACTAGTATCGCACCTTTGGCAATGCAGTTTTACCACCTTTAATTTTTCGCCACACACTGGGCATTTACCTATTACCTCGCGATTCATCTCTTCACCTCTAATATGATTATATATCAACATTGTTAATTTGTATATTAATATTATTAAGTTATCTATAGATAATATTAATAATATTGCTATTTCAATTTAATATCTTAATAAAAACAACTTTATAATTATATTTTACTGCTATCAAAAAAATAACCAAGCAAAATATGCTTAGTTATTTTTTAAATCCAATTATTCGTGACTCTCTTTAAAATAATCATATGACGATCTATATAATATACGTTCATAATAAATTTTTGAATTGATATTCAGATTTTCATGCCCCTTATTAATCAGAACTTTTATAATCGGCAATAGTTGTCGTCCATACAATTCCATCGAGGTTACCGGCGCTACTCCAGGCCACGCATTACAACTTACCACTGTCTTTTTATCAGTTGTAGCCATGCGATCTTTAATTTCCTCATAGGCTTCATCATCGATTTTAAATATTATTTGATCGAGAGTTCCTGTTGGAATCCCTTCAATCGCCTTAACTTGAGGTGGATATTTCTCAAAATCATAAGGGTCCGCTGTTATATCTAAAATAATGGCATGCGCAGGCAATTCCTTTATCATTTGATTATCGACTATATACTTCGAAGTGTCATTTCTAGACGATGCATCGACTAAAACATCAGCATTTCTCAACTCTTCAATTAAAAGTTTTGAGTTACCCGTTATACTCCTAGTAAGCATGGTAATTTTTAATCCATTATATTCACCTTTTAATTTATTTAATCTTTCATTTGATAGATCTTTAAAAGCTCTTGCAACAGTAAGTCCAATTTCACCCATTCCAATTATAGCGACGTTAATTGGTCTATCAATACTTACATCGCTTAATTCGTTTTCTAACTGTTCTATTGCAATTTTAGCACCATTAAATGAGGTCCCATAATTATTTACAACTACACGGCGATTGTCATCATC